>Ga0256406_1006762_pt1 | contig 11297 bp, 10 predicted proteins | sample RumenRJG_03DNA_FD_185986 | JGI IMG/M metagenome (GOLD analysis project Ga0256406, IMG submission 185986) | Bovine rumen microbial communities from Lethbridge, Alberta, Canada - RJG_03 | ecosystem: Host-associated > Mammals > Digestive system > Stomach > Rumen | place: Canada: Alberta | collected...
CCCAACAGCGTGGAAAGCGCGAGGATATAGAACTCACCCTCCTTAAACGCGGTGTCAGGACGACTGAGCCACTCACGTGCCTGAATGAAGACGATGAGCGTACCGAAAGCCAGAATGGTTTTGATCACGCCGACAGAAGCGTTGGTGACATACATGCCACCAAAAGCGGTAGCCGCCTGCGTGGGCAAGATGTTCACAAGGATATGAGCCACCATCAAGGCACAAACGAGGATATTGAACCAAGGCCGTGAGGAGGCATGTACACTGAGGATGTCTCCCTTGGGCTTGTCGAGGCTCTGCTCACCCGTAGCGGCCTGAGCCACAGCTACGGGTGCGGCCTTCTGTGCTGTAAAGAGGTCAACAAAGAAGACAACGAGCAGAATCGCCATCAACGTGACCTCGGGTATCATGTTCAGAAATTGACTATAATCGATATTCATTGTTCGTACTGCTTAAAATTACATACCGGTAATGTGCATAATCATTGGAGCCACAGCGTCGTTGATGATGTTCTGTGCCCACAGTGGAGCCAGACCAAGACCAGCCACGCAGAAGATGAGGCCACCGACAGCGATGCGCTCGTCCCAAGTGGCATCAGTGAGTTTGTAGTACTCAGGATTGGGCACCTTCTGATAAAGGATCTTACCCACCACACGCAGGATGTAAACGGCGGTTATCACGATAGACGTACAAGCAATGATGGTGCAAGTGCGATGGAAGACATCAGCATTCTGGAAAGAACCAACGAAGATGTTCATCTCAGCAACGAAGCCGGAGAAACCAGGAAGACCGAGGTTGGCCAAACCTGCCACCACATAAGCCACAGAGAGGAAAGGCATAATCTTCATCAAACCACCCAGACGACGAACGTCACGTGTGCCTGTACGGTGATAGATCATACCGATGACGGCGAAGAAGAGGGCCGTCATCAGACCGTGAGACAACATCTGCAGGATGGCACCGGTAGCGGCGGTCTGCGTCATCATAAGAAGGGCGAAGAGCACCATGCCGCAGTGAGACACGGAAGAATAAGCGTTGATGTACTTAAGGTCGGTCTGCACACAAGCAGAGAGTGCGCCGTATACCACAGAGATGGTGGTGAGGATCAGGAAGATCCAAGACAGCTGCTGAGCAGCCTCCGGCAAGAGGAACATAGCCACACGGAAGCAGCCGTAACCTCCGAGCTTCATCAGCACACCAGCATGAAGCATTGACACGGCGGTAGGTGCCGAAGCATGACCGTCGGGAGACCATGTGTGGAATGGGAACAAGGCACCAAGAACGCCAAAGCCAATGAAGATGAAGGGGAAGAACACCTTCTGAACGGCAACCGGGATGGCATGGAGCTGAGCAATCTGCACGACGCTCATTGTATAAGTGCCACTGTACTGACCATTGAAGAAGTAGATACCAAGAATACCTATGATGAGCAGGGCGGAACCGCCCATCAACATCAGGGTAAGCTTCATGGCTGAATACTCCTTAGGTCCGGTACCCCAAACACCGATGAGTAAGTACATCGGGATAAGGGCTACCTCATAGAACATGAACATCGTGAACAGGTCCTCAGAGATGAAGAATCCAAACACACCCGTTGAAAGGAGCGTGAACCAGAGGAAATACTCCTTCTGTTGAGGATGCTGCTGCCATGAGGCAAACGTACCAGTGAAGACGATGATAGCAGAAAGCAGAATCATCACCACTGCAATGCCATCTACACCCGTACGGTAATAGATGTTGAGCGGCTCAAACCAAGGAATGGCATCGCCAAAAAGGAATGGAGCCTCTGAGGCGGGCGTTGTGGCACGGGCGCCTAAGAAGGCGAACACCAGATAGATGGCCAACCCGAGCAATGCCGTGGAACCAACGGCCATGACTATGCGCACCTGGCTGTCGTTGCGGGCAAGCCACAGACAGAGCAGCATCACAACCGGTATAATGACGAATAATGTTAAAAAAGTCATTTCTTATATTATTCTAATATGATTGAACGAGTTGACTAAATGCAAAGAAGGATCAGCGTCAGAGCAACGGAACCGGTGAGGAACCACACTGCATATTGACGAACGTCACCACTCTGCCAAGGACGAATGGCTTCGCCACCTTCCTGTGTGGCCCAAGCCGAGAAGTTGAACATGCCATCGATGACATGACGGTCGAACCAGGCAATAGGAATGGAGAAGCAGCCAAACACTATCTTATGAGTGAAGAACTGCCAGGCATCGTCGATGTAGAAACGATTGAGGGCAGCCTTGTGAAGCTTCGGCATAGCCTTGGCAAGCTGGTCGGGCAGCGGATTGTGCTTGGGAGCGTACATATAAGTAGCCAAAGCAAAACCGATGGTAGCAACGGCCAGTGAAATCCATGCTGTGCTGCCAAAGTGGAAATGCTGAAGGGCAATCTCCTCAACATGACCGTTGAGAGACACGAAGTGACCGAAAGGTATCCAACCTGCCACACAAGAAATGATGGCGAGGAACACCAGCGGGCCCCACATGACGAAAGGCACCTCAGCAGGCTTGCGACGGTGGTCGGGATCCTGCTCGTAGTAGCTGTCACCCCAGAAGATGACATAGTACAGACGGAACATATAGAAAGCCGTCATGCCGCTGACCAATGTCATGAACCATCCCAGATAAGGTGAGAAATGGAAGCATGCGTCAACAATCTCATCCTTGGAGAAGAAACCAGCCAACGGCCAGAAGCCGCTGATTGCGATCGTACCAATGAGGAAGCAGATGTTGGTGATAGGCATATACTTATGCAGTCCACCCATGTAATCCTTGAAGTTGGAGCCAATGATGACAATAATGGCACCAGAGCAGAGGAAGAGCAGGGCCTTGAACATAGCGTGAGTGAAGAGATGGAACATGGAAGCCATGTAACCAACACTACCCTCACCTTCCATAGCGGTGCAGACGCCAAGGGCAACCAGCATGTAAGCAATCTGTGAGATAGTTGAGAAAGCAAGACCACGCTTGATATCACGCTGACAGCATGCCACTGCGGCAGCATAGAAAGCAGTGAACGCGCCAATGTAGGCAATGTAATGAAGCGTGTTGGGAGCATAAGCAAGCCAAATAGGCATCAGCGAGGCAACCTGATAGACACCGGCCACAACCATCGTAGCAGCGTGAATCAAGGCAGACACAGGCGTAGGACCCTCCATGGCATCGGGGAGCCAAATGTGGAGAGGGAACATAGCTGACTTACCGGCACCACCAATAAACATCAGGAAGAGTGCGGCAGGCAATACCCATGCAGCTCCGGGAAGTTCAGTGACGAGCTTCGGATCGGCCGTGAGGTCGTAATTGAACGTACCCGTATAGAAACTGTAGAAGAGAATACCGATGAGGAAGAACAGATCGGCAAAACGGGTCACGATGAATGCTTTCTTGGAAGCATGCACAGCGGCGTGCTTCGGGTAGTAGAAGCCAATGAGCAGGTAAGAGCACACACCCACCAGCTCCCAGAACAAGTACATCTGGAAGATGTTGGTGGCCACCACCAAACCAAGCATAGACATGGTGAAGAGAGAAAGGAAAGCATAGAAACGCTGGAAGCCCTTCTCATAACCTTCGGCCTTGTAGTTCTCATCACGCTCAGCCATGTAGCCGAAGCTATAGATATGAACCATAAACGACACCGTAGTGATGACGATAAGCATCATAACAGAAATAGGTGTCAGACGGAAACCGATGTTGAACGTCAGCAACTCGGTGAACTTCAGCCAGGTGAAGTTGAACACGGTGATGGTCGGATACACTCCGGAGGCCAGACGACCGTCGGTAACCTGGAATGTCTGGCCCATTGCCGTCACCTCACCCGTGTAGAAAAAGTATTTATAAGCGGTGTAAAGGCTCATCGCCCACAGCACACCCAGCACCGCAGTGCCAATCAGTCCTGCCACCGGCTTCTTCATCTTCATACCCAGCAAACCCAGCAACAGGAAGCTGAGGAAAGGAAGAAGAAGGATCAGATATGAATAACTGTATTCCATTGTGCGATTTAGTATTTCATGTTTTCAATACTGTTCACCTGATCACTGTGGTAATTACGGTAAACATTGATGATGATAGCCAGTGCCACAGCTGTCTCTGCCGCACTCACGCCGATGGAGAAAAGCGTGAAGAATGCACCCTCAAACTGACCAGGGAACAACAAACGGTTGAAGACGGCAAAGTTGAGGTCGACTGCATTGAGCACCAACTCGATGCTGATGAGCATGGCAATAAGGTTGCGATGAGTCACGAAACCAAACACGCCAATAAAGAATAATAAGGTGCTTACACCTAAGAAACAATATACTGGAATCATTTGTTGTCCTCCTTTCTTGCTATCATAATGCCACCCACGATACAAGCCAGCAGGAACACTGAGATGAACTCGAAGGGCAACACATATCCATACTTATCGGAGCCAAGAAGACTCTTGCCAATCACGTCGACAGTCACCTCCTTGTCAGCCATCGTCATAGCAGCATCGATGAACTTGTTTTTCAACAAGATAACGGCAACTACGGCAAGGCCCACCAGAGAGATGAGTGCTCCCTGCACAACTCGAACGCCCTTGAAGCGGGACACAAGGTTCTGCAGGGTATCTTTTGACACGAGCTGGATGGCGAAGACATACATCACCGTGATGCCACCCGCATAGATAGAAATCTGGGCAGCACCAAGGAAGGTGTAGTCAAGCAGAAAATAAAAGCCGGCAATGCCAAAAAGCACAAACAGCAGGAACGTAGCCGCACGCATAATGCTTTTCGTGCATACCGAAAGGATGGCTGAGCCAAGTACGACTACAGCCAAAATAACGAACATTACTATATTTGCCATAATCCTTACTTGGTTTTGGTGTTAAACTTACCGATAGTCAACGGAGCGCCACCATCAATGAGGTTGGGCAGCGAACCACCTTTGTAAACCTCCTCATTGAGATGCAGCACCAACTTGCTACGGTCGAATACGGAATTCTCGAAGTCATTGGTGAACTCAATAGCATCGAAGTTACAAGCATTGACGCAGAGTTCGCAGAACATACAGTCGCCAAGGTCGTACTGATAGTCATCGAGCACCTTTTTCTTCTTGCCTGTCTCAGGGTCTGTATCCATGTGCGACGTGATCTTAATCGTGTCGTTAGGACAAGCCTTCTCACACATGGTGCAAGCCGTGCACTTGTAATCACCAACCTTCAGTCCGCGCTTAACGGCCTGAGGGTCATTGGGATCTTCCACACGCTTGAAAACCAAGCGGCCGCGATGACGCTTCGCGACATGAAGCGTCGTCTTACGATTCTCGGGATACTGCTCAGTAGACTTTGGCGTGAAGTATTCCTTCATGGTAACCTTAAGACCAGTTGCCAATGTCTTCGTGGCGTTCTTTATCCCTTTAAAATATTGTGACATATCTAATTATAATCTATATGATTTGATGTATGAACGTTTCACGATTACAGTGTCCATCCCAATGCCACGCAAGTGGTCATAACAACCAGCGTGAGAAGCATCAAGGGCATGAGATATTTCCATTCCAGATTGAGCACGTGGTCAATACGCAGACGAGGGAATGTCCAACGTACCCACATCAGAATCCAGATGACCAACAAGGTCTTGGCTGCGAACCAAACGAAGCCAGGAATGTAGTTCATCACAGCATCGAATCGCTCAATACCAATGTTGAGGGGAGCCCAACCACCAAGGAAGATGGTAGCGGCAAGACCTGAGACAACCACGAGGTTGAGGTACTCTGCCAGATAGAAGAAGCCGAAGCCCATACCGGAATACTCCGTATGATAACCTGCAACCAGCTCACTCTCAGCCTCATCGAGGTCAAAAGGACCACGGTTGGCCTCTGCATTGCCAGCGATGAGGAATACAAAGAAAGCTACTATAGCTGGAATATGACCCTGAATAATGAGCCAGTTCCAAGGGCCCGTCTGTGCGTTGATTATCTGACTGAGCTGCATGCTGCCACAAAGAACAACAGCAGTAATCATGCACAAGCCCAAGGAGATCTCGTAGGACACCATCATCACGGCACCACGGAGAGCTGACACCACTGAGTATTTATTGTTGGAACCCCAACCAGCGAGCACGATACCCAGCACACCAATCGAACTGATGGCAGTGATCATGAACACGCCGACATTGAAGTCGAGCACAGCAGCACCTTTGTTCCAAGGCAAGAAAGAGAATGTGCCCACCGAAGCAATGATGATGAGCAGCGGAGCGAGGGCGTAAAGCAGCTTATCCGACTTGTCGACACCGAAGATCTCCTTGATGAGCATCTTCAGCACATCGGCCACCACCTGGAAGATACCCCACTTACCTACACGCATGGGGCCCAAACGGCACTGGAAGAAGGCACAGACCTTACGTTCAAAATAAATCATGAACATGGCGATGAGTGCATAGAGCGTAAGCACGATGAGACCCACCACAACACATTCTATGAGGATTGTCCAAAAATTGCTGAGGCCAAGCGTCTGGCTGAGCAAGTTATCGAACCATTGTGTTACTATAGAGAAATCAAACATCTTCTTATGATTAATTAGTTAAATAACTGAAGATTATCTGTCCAAGTCAGGAATCACGAAGTCGATAGCTGCACCAGTTGCAATGAGGTCGGCAATCTTCTGACCACGCAACATCTTGTCGAAAGCACCTGCAAGCGTGAGACCCATCGGGCGCAACTTCACACGATAAGGACTCTTATCGCCACGGCTGTCAAGATAGACACCAAACTCACCGGCACCACCTTCGACTGAGAACCACCACTGTCCTTCAGGAACCTTGATGATGGGCTTCTGCTTGATGTAGAACTCACCCTCAGGAATGTTGTCAATCAGCTGGTTGATGATTCTCAAGCTTTGATAAATCTCCTTAATGTGAATCATGTAGCGAGTCATTGAATCACCGTCGGTACCGGTAATCTCATCAAAATCTACCTTATCGTAAAGGGCGTAAGGATGATTCTTGCGCACATCATTGTGCCAGCCGGAAGCACGACCTGCAGGACCGGTCACACCATAGTTGATGCAGTCAGGCTCATTCATCGGGCCAACACCCTCAAGACGTTGGTGAGTAATGACGTTGTCGCCAAACACGTCAAGATATTCCTGAACCATCGGCTCAAGATACTTGCAAAGTGCCTTTGTATTGGCAACGAAATTTGGATCGATGTCTGCCTGTAAGCCGCCAATTCGATAGTAGTTCTGAATGAGTCGGCCACCCGTTGTCTCTTCCATCACATTGAGCACATGCTCACGGTCGCGCATGCAGTACAGGAACGCCGTCAAGGCTGAAAGGTCCTGTGCGCAGGTGCCGAGGAACAACAAGTGGTTGTCGATACGCTGCAACTCATCCATGATGGTACGGATGTACTTGATACGATCGCTAAGCTCCACACCCATAGCTTCCTCGATGACACCTACCAGCGCATGACGGTTGGTCATGGCACAGAGGTAATTAAGACGGTCGGTCAATGCGAGAGTCTGAGGATAGGTCATATTCTCCATCATTTTCTCAATACCACGATGGATATAGCCAAGATGAGGATAGATACGCTTGACGGTCTCACCATTAACGACAGTCTGCAGGCGAAGCACACCATGCATTGACGGGTGGTTAGGACCGAAGTTCATCACAAAGTCGTCGGTATCAAACAAACGGTGCTTGGTCTCGACGAGTTCGCCAAACTGATTGAGATTCCACTCAGATGTCCAGTCACTCTCCGGTTCATCGGTCATCGGGAAGCGGTTGTGCTCCGGACTCATATCGAAATCCTTACGAAGAGGATAACCTTCGAAATCATTACGAAGGAAGAGACGGCGCATATCGGGATGACCCAGGAACTTAATACCAAGGAAATCGAACACCTCGCGCTCAAGCAGATCTGCGTCATGCCATAACTTGATGACAGAAGGAATAACGTAATCCGTCTCCCCTACTTTCTTCGCAATCTGCTTAACGCTGATGCGCTCATGATTCTTGGTATTCTCAAGAATGTAGATACAACCGAGGCCTTCCTCACCGAAGTCCTCGCCTACAATAGTAACAAGGTAATCGAAATGCTGGTCGTTCTTCAACTTCGCCATCTCGGCGCTAAAGTTGTCAAAGCCGAATTCTTTGTTGTCTAATTTCATCTCTTATACCCTATTTATTTAGAAGCCTGTCCGTCACCATTGGCGGCAGTTCCTTCAGTTTGACTTTTATTCACCTCAAACTCAGCGCCCTTCTTCTCAAGTGCGATGAGTTCTTTGTCAAGCGCCTCGACGTCTTCCTTATTAGGTGATTCTGTAACGATGATTGGTTGTTTGTCTCCAATCTTTGCAGCAGAAAGGTTCTCATTACTGATGCCGTGAAGACCGCCGAGCTTCATGCTATCCTCGCGCTCTTCATTGTTCATCTTGTGATTGGCACCACCAAAGAACTTCTCGACTTTCACCTTGCGTTGCAACTGCATCATGCCATAGAGAATGGCTTCCGGACGTGGGGGACAACCTGGGATATACACATCCACGGGTACAATCTCGTCAATACCACGCACAACGCTGTAGCTTTTCTTGAAAGGACCACCAGAAATGGTGCAACCGCCGACAGCTACCACGTACTTAGGCTCAGCCATTTCATCGTAAAGACGCTTGAAGACAGGAGCCATCTTGTTGGTGATCGTACCAGCGCACATAATCAGGTCGGCCTGACGCGCAGAGTTACGTGTCACCTCGAAGCCAAAGCGTGAGAAGTCATAACGTGCACAACCCACAGCCATGAACTCAATTCCACAGCACGAAGTACCAAAGGTAAGTGACCACAACGAATTGCTACGACCCCAGTTGATCATCTGATCGAGCGAGCCAAGCACGACATTTACGCCGCCCTCGTTGAGCTCGTTGGCAATATTCTCGAGTGTATCGTTGTCCTTAAACTCGTTGTAAGGAATGCTCTTGATGTGTGGCTTTCTTACTTCCATTCCAACGCTCCTTTCCGCCAGGCATATGCCAAGCCTAAAACCAAAACTACGAGGAAGAACGAGATGCTCACAAGCGCCAGACTTCCAAACTGCTTGACAACCACGGCCCACGGATACAGGAACACTGTCTCAATGTCGAACACCAGGAAAAGGATGGCAAACAGATAATAACCGGAATGCATTGGCAACCAGCTACTACCACGTGTGGGTACGCCACACTCGAACGGCTCACCCTTCACCGGATTGTACGAACGGGGACCAATCAACTTAGCGATGACAAAAGCGCCAAGCACCAAGGTGACAGCCGTCAGCAAAACGGTGATTAACAGAATGAATTGCATAAAGATAATAACGTTATTTTAATGATTTCAAATAAGCCTTCTTAAGACGCTACAAAGGTACGCAATTCTTTTGTAACCTATTAACTTTTTAACGAAAAAATGTAATGTCGAATTATCAAAGTTGCTTGTCAGCTTCGTTTCGGTGTAGCAATGGTGTAGCAATAATGATGGTCAAATATGTTTGACAGAGATACAACAACAAAAAAAACTGCACCAAAAGTTCCGTGGAACCTCTGATGCAGTCTATATTAAACCGTAATATTCAGTACGGGTATTACTTCAGCTCAGCGAAGTACTTGATGGTGCGAACCATCTGAGAAGTGTAAGAGTTCTCATTGTCGTACCAAGAAACGACCTGCACCTCATAGGTGTCGTCGTCGAGCTTCACAACCATGGTCTGAGTAGCATCGAACAGCGAGCCGTAGCGCATGCCGAGGATATCAGAAGAAACGATCTCCTCGTCGTTGTAACCGAAGCTCTCGTTAGCCTCAGCCTTCATAGCAGCGTTGACGCTCTCAACAGTAACGTCCTTGCCCTTAACAACGGCATAGAGCAGAGTGGTAGAACCATCTGGCACAGGAACGCGCTGAGCAGCACCGATGAGCTTGCCGTTCAGCTCAGGAAGAACGAGGCCGATAGCCTTAGCAGCACCAGAAGAAGCAGGAGTGATGTTGCAAGCACCTGCACGGCTGCGGCGGAGGTTACCCTTGCGCTGAGGACCGTCAAGAATCATCTGGTCGCCAGTGTAAGCGTGAATGGTCTGCATGATACCAGCCTGGATAGGATACTTATCGTTCAGAGCCTTTGCCATAGGAGCCAAGCAGTTAGTGGTGCAAGAAGCAGCGCTGATGATCTGGTCGTCCTTGGTCAGAGTTTCGTTGTTCACATTGAACACGATGGTCTTCAGGTCATTGCCTGCAGGAGCAGAAATCACAACCTTCTTAGCACCGGCCTTGATGTGAGCCATGCTCTTTTCCTTAGAAGTATAGAAGCCAGTGCACTCGAGAACAACATCGATGTTCAGAGCACCCCAAGGCAGGTTAGCTGCATCCTTCTCTTTGTAGATGGTGATCTTCTTACCATCAACAGAGATGAAACCAGCAGCCTCTTTACCATTCTCAGTGAACGGAGTATCGTCGTAAGAAACCGTGTGAACAGGCTCCTGACCGATGATGCCCTGATAGCCACCGTGAGTGGTGTCATACTTCAGAAGGTGAGCCAGCATCTTCGGGCTGGTAAGATCGTTGATTGCAACAACCTCATAACCAGGAGCTGCGAACATCTGACGGAATGCCAGGCGGCCAATACGGCCAAAGCCATTGATAGCTACTTTAACGTTTGCCATTTTACTTTAATTTTATTTTAAAGGTTTATAAAATGATTTGTCTGATAATATTTTTCCTTTTTGCGACCGCAAAGATACAAATTATTTTCTAATTTTGCAGTGGCTTTGAGTATTAAATAAATTAAAATGTAGCCATTAATCGCGATTGACTTTGCAATAAGATTACAAACCTTTTCACTTGCAATATTCAGTTTGCAAAATGGCGACAATTCTAATCTTCATATATAAATAAGGTACAAACATGAGCAAATTTCTAAACGAGTTCAAAGCGTTCGCAGTGAAAGGCAACGTAGTAGACATGGCTGTCGGTGTAATCATCGGAGCTGCCTTTGGCAAGATTGTAAGCAGCATTGTAGACGACATCATCATGCCACCAATTGGCTGGCTCATCGGCGGTGTCAACTTCTCCGACCTCAAGATCACGCTTCCAGCCGAGAAGATAGCCGGAGGCATTCAGATGCAACCTGCCACCATCAACTATGGCAATTTTATTCAGACGTTGATTGACTTTCTCATCATCGCCTTCTGTGTCTTTCTCTTGGTGAAGGGCATCAACCACTTGACGAAAAAGGAGGAGAAGTCTGCAACTCCCGCTCCCAAACCCGAGCCAAGCAACGAAGAGAAGCTGCTAACGGAAATACG
>Ga0256406_1006763_pt1 | contig 11296 bp, 6 predicted proteins | sample RumenRJG_03DNA_FD_185986 | JGI IMG/M metagenome (GOLD analysis project Ga0256406, IMG submission 185986) | Bovine rumen microbial communities from Lethbridge, Alberta, Canada - RJG_03 | ecosystem: Host-associated > Mammals > Digestive system > Stomach > Rumen | place: Canada: Alberta | collected...
CAGCATTGAATCGCTATGGGTACATTCCCCGCAGTTTCCTGCGCGAACAAAGCAATTTCTGGTAACCCCGGATACCCCGCTATTTGTGAGCGCAGCGAATCAAAAAGTCAATAGGCCCAAATCACCCGACGCTAACACCTTCTCGTGGTCAAGACGAACGTATACATATGGGCCATCTGGTTGCAAGGCTTTTCTATCTTGAAGACGACCCTTCCTGGATGTGGTTATGTATTGGTCTGGTGCTCGGACTCGCCGTAGACTACAGCGTTGCTGATCTGATCTTCGCAGGTCATGCGATAGAAAGACGCATCCTTATCATCTAACCTGTTTCAGAAGTAGGAGGGCGTGGTCAAGATAGTCATGTAGTAGCAGTGTGGCTTTCAGTCGCCTTTACCGCATGACAGTGAATAATTCAGGATAGATATAAATTATAATATCTGAAAGATTGTCCGAAAATTGAATATCGCCATTGCAAGGGTCCTGGATTACAGTGTTTCTGCCTTAGTCCAGGCGTTTTTCGGTACAAGACGTCAAAGATGCATTTCTGTCTTACTTATTCCAGTTTGTACTTATCTAAAAATCACCCCCGGAAAACCTAAGAATTTCCCATTAAATTTCCCCTCGGATCCAACTAACATTTGATTATCGGAGGAGAGAAATGGAAATGAGCAGGCATTTAAGAAAATACTGGCCATATTACATTATGATGCTGCCGGGAATTATCTATATTGTAATGTTCAAGTATATTCCAATGGCAGGAATTGTTATCGCATTTAAGGATTTTTCTGTTGCTGAAGGAATCTGGAAGAGTCCATGGGTCGGTCTCGCAAATTTCAATAAGCTGTTTCATTATCCTGATTTCTATAAAATCCTGCGCAATACCGTTATTCTCGGTTTATTAAGAACATTTGTTACTTTCCCAGTTCCGATCCTATTGGCACTGATGTTGAACGAAGTCAGAAATGTTCATATCAAGAAAGCCGTTCAGACAGTTATTTGCATTCCTTATTTTGTTTCTTGGGTTGTTGTCGGAGGGCTGATATTCGATATGTTCGGAATTGGCGGTATCTTTAATAACCTTCGTCAGTCTCTGGGAATGGCACCACTTCTCGCAATGCAGAAAGAGAGTTGGTTTAGGCCTATATACTTGTTCTCTACAATTTGGAAAGAATCAGGGTGGGGAACTGTAGTATATCTGGCATCTATGAGCGGGATCGATCCCGGCCTTTACGAATCAGCATCAATAGACGGGGCTACTAGAATGGAGAAAATCAGATATATCACTTTCCCACTGATCGTTCCTACAGCACTTACCATTCTTCTTCTTAATATAGGAAATTTCCTTACGCTTGGATTCGAACAAGTGTACAACCTCTATACCCCGATGACCTATTCGGTTGCAGATATCTTTGATACTTTTGTATTCCGTGCAGGTATCCAACAAGGGCAGTACAGTTTTGCAACTGCAGTGGGTCTGTTCCAGTCAGTAGTTGGCCTGATAATGGTAGTAATATTCAATAAGCTGGCGAATAAAGCATCCGATGATGGAGGATTGTGGTAATGGGCAGAAAACATGGAACAAAAATCAGAAGCTCCAAGAGAGATGCGTTTTCAGGATCTGCCATTCTGGCTGCTCTGATCTTGTGTGCAGTGATCACAGCAATTCCGTTTATTTCAGAACTTGCAGTATCTTTGAGTTCCAAGAAAGCATCGATGATGAACCAGATCAATCTTCTCCCAGTAGAATTTACTTTGGCCTCCTGGAAATATGTATTGACAAAAGGAGGCATTTGGAAGCCTTTTTTTATCTCGGTTTCCTCGACAGCCATAGGAACTGCTTTGGCGGTGGTTATAAGCGTCCTATTGGCCTATCCACTTTCTAAATCAGAGTTTAGACCTTCCAGATATGTAATGATTTTTGTCGTATTCACGATGATTTTTACGGCACCAAAAGTTCCCTATTTCCTGGTGCTCAGATCTTATGGCCTGTACAACAATTACTGGGTTTTGATCCTGCCGCATATTCTTACAGCATATAATCTGATCATTGTCAGAACCTTTTTCAAACAGTTTCCCAGAGAATTGGAAGAGGCAGCCGAAATTGATGGATGTGGCAAGTTTCGCCTTCTGTTCCAGATCGTGATCCCGTCCTCTAAGGCAGTACTTGCCACAGTAGGCCTTTTCTATGGAGTAACCATGTGGAACCAATACGAACATCCCTTGATGTTCATTCAGGATATGTCATTGTTTCCTCTTCAGGCCAAAATAAGAGCATTTGTTGATGGTGGTAGCGAATTGCAGGCAGTAACAATGCAGGCAACAGCTAATTACACACAGTCTACTCTGAGTGCTGCCGCTGTAGTGTTCGCAATGATTCCGGTTCTGATCGTCTACCCGTTTCTCCAAAAATACTTTGCAAAAGGAGCAATGTTGGGCTCCGTTAAGGGATGACAACCTGTTACATTAATCATTAAGGAGGATGAATGTTATGAAGCTGAATTGGTTGAGAAAGGCAGTAAGCATTGCTGCGGTTCCTGCACTCGCAGGAGCTATGCTGACGGGATGTGGTTCAGGGACATCTGCATCAGGCAGTACAACAGCCGCGGCATCGGACACACAGGCAGAAGAAACAACGACTGTGCAGACAACGCAATCGACTGCAGATGCGAGTTCTGATTCGACAGATGATGATATCGAGGTCTGGACAACAAACAATGGTTTCAAGGCGGTAGAGCATGGCTCTCAGACCTATGAATTCTACAAAAAGCTTTTGGGGGTTGGCGTTGTACAGCCTTATGTTGAATGGAATGGTGGTCAGACTTATTTGGAGCAGCTGAATCTGCGCATCGCAGCGGGAGATATGCCGGATATATTCACGCCGGTGCAGGGGGTGGAGATCGATCTGATCCGGAGTGGCGCTTTGCTGGATCTTACAGATCTGCTGCCGGAAAAAGCTCCTCATCTGTGGAATTCCATTCCCCAGGAAGTTTGGGATGCCGTAAAAGCCAGTGACCCGACAGGAAATGACCGTATTTACTCTGTCCCTACTGTTATTACCTATGGCAGAAATGGCGCAATGATTCGTAAGGACTGGCTGGATAAGCTGGGACTTGAGATGCCTGCAACACAGGAAGAGTTTGTCAACGTATTGAAAGCGTTTAAGGAGAAGGATCCCAATGGAAACGGCATGCCGGATGAGATTCCTACCGGCGGCAGAGCAGAAGCAAGATGGATGAGCCAATTGTTTGGTCAGTATGGTATAGCTATCTGGGAGGGGTATCCTCAGTTCGACCTCTATGATGGCCAGCTTACCTATTCTGCGGTAACCAAGAATATGCGCGACTGTCTGCAGTGGATGTCCGAACTCTATAAGCAAGGCCTTTTGGATCCAGAAACACTGCTCAATGATAAGGCTGCATGGGATGGCAAGATCAATTCTGGTGTCGTTGGTTGTTGGGAACACATTCCTCAGGAATGTTACAACTATGCTGAGAATATTTATTCCGCAACAGGTGAGAAGCCTGAAATTGCTGTGCTTCCTGCCATCTCCGCACCTGGCTATGAAGGATTCTATACGGAGAAGCAGATGAACGGTTCTACTTTCGTTTTGGCTAAGACAGATGATGAAACAAAGATCGACCGTGAAATGAAAATTCTGGATGCATTCGGCAATCAGGACCTGTGGATGGATTTCTACAATGGTGTTGAAGGTATGCACAGCCAGAAAGTGGATGGCAAGTTGGTAAGACTGCCCGATGACCCTTCCACACAGGAGAATCTTATTTTCACACCGTACAATAATATTGCAACGATCGACTTCCAGATCGATTCTCTTACAAGTCAGCTGACCGACGACAGATCATGGTCCGTACAGCAGGCAATAGATGGAGTCCAGGAACTTCAAAAGTATGTTAAAACCTACGCAGGCGATGGCTTGCCGGATTCCATTTACGAGGATTATCCAGATATTCAGAACAGGACTCTCTATGTTGAGTATGCCAGTAAAATCATCACGGGTGAGTACCCGATCGAAAAGTTTGATGAGTTCGTTGATCAGTGGAATAGATCCGGTGGGGAAGAAGTGACAAAACGTGCAAGAGAGTGGTATACGAATAAGTAACAGGCAGTTGTACCTGAGGATCTGTTTATAATGTACATGAAAAAGGGGTCTCGTTTCAGGCGGGATCCCGATTTACTGTCTTCACGAACATCTTTTCTGTTAACTTAAAAGAAATACAATGAATGGTATATAGTATTTGAATTTTTGCAGACAGGAAAGAAGGGCGTCATGCATCATATTCTCAAACTGTTGAAGAATAAGTGGAAAAATCTGAAGTTGTCGAAAAAGTTCGCTTTGGTGTTCCTGGGAACCGGGGTGACACCACTTATTATCAGCAGTGTTATTCTTTATTCTGTAGCCTATAAAGGTTTGAACGATTCTGTCAGAGAGACGACTTCTGTGATGAGTTCTCAGATCGTCATGGATATGAACCGGGCAATCGACAGATATGATGCAATGAGTCGGTCGCTATTGGTTAATGAAGAAATTATGTCGCGTCTTTCCACAAATCTTCCGATATCAAAAAGGGTTGAGAACCAGCTCTTTTTCAGGAACATCGTAATATCCTTGATGACACAAGAAAAGAATATCAAATCGATTGCCTTTATCAATATGGAAGGAGAATATTATCAGCTGGGACGTAATGGTGAACAGGTTGATATTGAGAATCTGATGAGTAAGGACTGGCTCCAGAAATGGCTGCAGGAAAGTAATGACCAGAATTATTTTCTCACCAGAGCCCATGACACCTCCTATTTCTATAAAAACCAGGATGACATTGTTATTACTTTCGGGCGTAAGGTCTACAGTTCCGCAGATCAGCAAACAGGCATCATTCTCATTGATCTACCGGTATCCAGTTTGATCTCCTTCAGCAATCGCTTTTTATTAGAAAGGACAAGATACAACCTAAAAGTTAATATCACAGATTCCGACAATTGTGTGATCTATGACTCTGATCTTGCAAGCGGTCAGGTACATATGTCGGATATCAATGAGCAGGAGTTGCTGTTGTACCAGAAGGATCCGGGCAGTTATCTGGTTTTTTCCGATACAACAGATAGGCTGGGAATAAGGGTGAACATTATTATCCCCAAAACTGATATTTTGCTGAGGACTAAACCACTGACTGCCGCAGCAATGGTTCTGAGTTGCGTATTCATCCTCTTTATTGTGATCATTGCAGTTTATTTCAGTCGCTCTATTGTTTTGGTTATCCATAAATTACAGGAAAGTATGCTCGCTTTGGAACAAGAGCAGTACATAAAGATTGAAGATTTCGATGGGGGGGACGAAATTGGGGATCTTGTCAGCAGCTACAACCATATGGTGACACGTCTGCAGCAACTCATTCGTGAAGTATATGTTGCACAGATTCAGGAAAAAAACGCACAGTTTTTGGCCCTGCAGACACAGATCAATCCTCATTTTCTATTCAATACGTTGGAATCTATCCGGATGCGCGCTTTGTTAAGCGGCAATGATGATGTTGCAGGAATGATCAAGATCCTGGCAAAAATGTTTCGTAATGTACTGGACATGGACCCCTCTCATCATCATGTAAGAGATGAAATAGAATATGCCATGTCATATGTAAGGCTGCAGAATATCAGATTCGGTGACAGACTTCATCTACAGCTAAATGTTGAGCATGTTTTACTGGATGTTCCGATCATCCCTGTTATCTTTCAGCCCATTATAGAGAACAGTTATAAATATGGACTGCGGGAAGAAGGAGACCTGAACATTGTTTTAACAGGGAAGCGAAATGGGAACGGGGAAACTGTCTATATCATTAGCGATGATGGGCGCGGCATGACGGAAGAACAGCTGATCAGGGTCCAGAAAGATATTAGCGAAAATGAAATGATGCTGCGAAAGCGTCTGGTGGATGGATATGGCAACAGTACCAATATCGGATTGCGGAATATTGCATACAGAATCAGGCTGCGGTATGGAGAAAAAGGGAGATTGGAGGTGAGATCCCTGCCGGATGTAGGGATGGAAGTGTCTATATATATTCCCGAAGAGCCTGGAAACAGGGGTGAAATGAATTGAGTTTCAATATACTTCTTGTAGAGGATGAGTTGGAAAATGCAAAAGGTCTGGCATTCCTGATCCGTAAATATGATCCGGAATGTTCCGTATTGAAAATTGCCGCAAATGGAGAGGAGGGCTTGTTATTTGCTGAAAAACTACATCCTGACATCATCATAACCGATATTCGGATGCCGAAGATCGACGGATTGGAAATGTCTCGCATTCTTCGGGAAAAGAATAATGATGCCATCATTATTATCCTAAGCGGATATGCGGATTTTGAGTATGCAAAACTTGCGATCCGGTATGACGTCAGTGATTTCCTTACCAAGCCTGTAGATGAGGACGAGTTACACGCAACCATTCTTAAGACAGAAAACCTTATCATGAGCAGAAAAGGGAAAGAACAGTCTATTTCCGCTATGTCTGCACGGATCTCCGAATATGATCTTCAGGAGTTTCTCAAAGGAAATATGGATAAATTGTCTTCTGCAGTGCAATTTCTTGATAGCGTCGCAAATGGCAGTGAAATTCGGTATTACACTGGGATCATTATGGAGATCAATGAAGAGATTCCGAATCCTTCTGTAGAACGCAGCCTGGCTGATAATGCTTTCGGAGAATGGATCCTGTTTAATGATAGGCTAGGCGATGGGAAAACTCTATATGTTATTGGAAGTAGGGAGTCTTATTCCGTTTCGCTATTGAAACATCGGATAAGTGCATTGGAAATTGATTTTTTTATGGGGATCGGACAGAGTTATACCCGGATCCAGGATCTTCCCGAGTCTTATTCTCAGGCGAGAATTGCGCTGAACTATCGTATACTCAGTAGTTCCCGGATCATTGAATATTCCTCTATCGGAACCATTCAGAATAACAGTACGTTGATCAGCCAGAGCGACTTGGAAAAAATAGAAGAAAGTATAGACCGTTTTGATACAAACGGAATACAGATTGCTGTGAGATCCATTTTTAGCCGGATACTGGAAGAAACAAATCTCAGTCTTGGTGACCTACAGCGGCTCAGTCTTGATATCGTGCTCCTTGGACTGAAGAAAGTACCGATTGCACAAATACAGATGAACAGCTATCTCGGGAAAAATCTTTTCACCCTGCGAAACATTGAAAAATTTCAGACGATAGAACAGTTGGAGAACTGGATTGTTAATATTCTGAACAGCATGAATGAGATCATGCTGAGGGATAACTCGCAGGACCAGAGGGATGTTATTTCACAGGCGAAAGAGTATATTCGTAAGAATTATAATAAAAAGATCCTTCTCAACGAATTGGCAGACAGACTGTACTTGAACCCGTCCTATTTCAGCCAGCTGTTTAAAAAGAAGACAGGGATGACCTATCAGAGCTACCTGACAGAATATCGGATCGAACGAGCCAAGAAGCTGTTAGAAGAGACGGATCTACGCATTTATGAGATCTGCGAACTGGTAGGTTACACGGACAGTAAACATTTTAATCAGCTATTCGAAAGAAGCGTCGAGATGACACCGGGTGAATACAGACATCAGTTCAGAAAGGAGCATCAGAATGGATGAAAAATTGGAGAAGCTTCTTAAGGGACAGACTGAGAATCATATTTTCCCTTTTTTCTGGCAGCATGGAGAGTCAGAGGACCTGCTCCGGAAGTACATGAAGGTGATCGACGATAGTCATATAAAAGCTGTCTGTATTGAAAGCAGGTCACACCCTGACTTCGCGGGTCCAGGCTGGTGGCATGATATGGATATTATTCTGGATGAAGCCAGCAAACGCAGAATGAAGATCTGGATCCTGGATGACAGACATTTCCCGACAGGCTACTGCAATGGTATGATCGAGAATATGCCGCTTCGATTTAGAAGAAGGTTTCTGACCTATAAACTTCTTGGAACAATTGCAGCTGGCCAAAGCAGAGAATGGAATGCAGCAGATTATAACAATGTCCTGCCTGAAAAGCTTTCAGACATAGAGAATTATTTTCAACTGGAGCCAGAAGTATTGCCAGGTGATGAACTGTTGGCTGTAGTAGCGGTCCGTATTGGAGGCTCTAGCAAGCAAGACCTAAGGATACTTATTCCCGACAGGAATAAAGTTGTTTTTCGCCCGTCAGAAGGGAGCTGGAAGGTGTGCTCCCTCCAACTGACCTGTAATCGCGGACCGCATCGCAGTTATATGAATATGTTGGATCATGACTCCTGCAGAGTATTGATCGATGCTGTATACGAACCTCATTATCAGCGCTATAAGAATTTGTTTGGCAATACCATCGCCGGATTCTTCTCAGATGAACCGGAAATTGGAAACGGGCACTTATATGAGATGAATCAGGGGATCTATGATGATGATAACCTTCCTTGGAGCAGTGAACTGGCCAAAAGATTGAAGGCTCAGTATAAAGAACTATATCCTGCAGCACTGGCACTGCTGTGGGAGTGTGATTTTGATCATAAAGAAGTCATGCGTACTAGATATACTTTCATGGATCAGGTTACTAAATGCGTCCAGGAAGATTTCTCTAATCAGATTGGCAGATGGTGTGAAGATCATGGAGTTATGTACATTGGCCACCTGATCGAGGATAATAATCAGCATGCAAAATGTGCATCTAGCCTTGGACATTATTTCAGGGGCCTGTCGGGCCAGCATATGGCAGGAATTGATGATATCGGAGAGCAGGTATGGCCACAGGGAGAAGACGTGAGTTTTATATCCCATCTGGGATCAGAACGGGATGGAGTATTCTTTCATTATGCCCTCGGACGTCTTGGATCGAGCCTGGCTGCCATTGATCCATCCAAAAAAGGCAGAGCGATGTGCGAGATCTTCGGTAACTATGGATGGAAAGAAGGGGTCCGTCTGGAATCCTATCTGATCGATCATTTTTTGGTTAGAGGCATTAACAATTTTGTCCCGCATGCATTTTCACCCAAGGCATTTCCTGATCCGGATTGCCCTCCGCATTTCTACGCAAATGGGAATAACCCGCAGTATCGCCATTTTGGCATATTGATGCAGTACACGAACCGTGTCACAACATTGTTGAGCGGCGGAAGGCATGAGAGCGAAGCCGCAATTCTTTATCATGCGGAAGGGGAATGGACTGGATGCCGGTTTGATCGTATACAGATCCCCGCCAGAATTCTGACGGAGATGCAAATGGGCTTTGATTTTATTCCCTCCGATGTTTTTAGGGATGAGAAATATCAGACCAGAATCGGGGAAAATCTGCAGGTCAGTAACCAACAGTACAAGGTCTTGATCATACCGCGAACGGAAGTTATGACTTCTGCAGTTGCGCAGGCTATAATAAAACTTTCTTCCCGTGGATTTCCCTGTTTGTTTTTGGATGAGTGGCCGTCCTGTATTTGCGATAGTCATGACCTGGCAGATGAAGATATACTCCTGAACGAGATAAGGAAGTGTGGCGCAGAATGCCTGACCACAGATAGTCTTCGTGACCATCTGGAGAATATGGGGATCGGGAAGATCCATGTGATCCCGAAGAATACGTGGATCCGTGCCTATTTTTATTATGGCAGCAGTGATGTATTGATGTTGACCAATGAGGGGATAGCGCCCTGGACAGGACAGATATCAGTGAATACGGACGCTAAATTCTGCAGTATATATGATGCATGGAATAACAGACTGGTGAAAGCAGATCATGAAAAAGACTGTAATCAGTGTCTTCTTCATTTATCGATCTTGCCGCAAAAGAGTGTTTTTGTTCTTTTTGCACGAGAACCATTTTCGGTAAAATTAGCAGAGTATCCGTTTTTATTTACTCCGGTACAAGAACTTCAGAAAAGTTGGAAACGTACGATCTGCGGCAGTAAGGACTATCCCCACTTTACGGAATTGGAAGAGGTATCTTTGCCGGATCATGTCGAGAATACCCGGCCAAAATTTGCAGGACTGATCAGATATGAGAAAACAATTCAGCTGAAGGAAACTAATGATCTGTATATGGAGATATCTGATGCAGGCGAGACAGTACAGTTATTTATTAATGGGATAGATGCTGGGATCCAAATCAATCCGCCATTTATTTACAATATTGAACAATACCTGCATGTCGGGAAGAATCTGGTTACGATTGAAGTGGCTACCACATTGGAACGCCAGATCCCTCCGCGCAATGCAGAGAGAGATCATTGGGTACCCGAAAACACTTGTGGGCTGACTGGCACTGTTAAAATAGTCAGAGGAAATAGTATAAAGTGAATCATATTGCCCTTTGCATAATAAAGACGGTCAGGGCGTTTTCTGTGAGGATAGTTTTGATTTACACAAATGGCATTTGATTACAACATTCCAAACAGAATATCGGGTTGCTATAATCCGGTCTTTGACACCTGGTAAAAATAGCGAGTCCCGGAAGTACCGAAAAATCAATACTTCCGGGACTTTTCTTCTGATTTTGTCGTTTACACTTTATGGTAATAGAATCATAAATTCTTCGATCTGCGGATCACTCCCTGCATATATTTCTTCCTCAGCAGTTCATAATCCTTTCTGAACCCTGCGGTCTCATGAAGACAATCTGTCAGCTCTGTCCTTGTGTATGATGGAAGAACAAAACGGCTTGGTCTGACCGCGGAAAACGGGTAGAAAAGTACATCACAGTGGTGATAGCTGTAGACCTCGTTACAGTAGCAATGTAAAACCAGATTCAGAATAGCATATAATGAATACGTGTTAATGCTGCGACAAGCGGATAAAGCTTTCTCTCAGTATTATCAGCAATAAATAAATCGATATTAATAGGATTAGACATGAATCACTGTGGAACCTGTACGTTGGAAACAGAAAAGCTGTTGTTAAGAAAATTTATGGTCGAAGATGCAGAGGCCATGTTTCAGAATTGGGCATCAGACAAAGAGGTTACAAAGTTTTTGACATGGCCTGCTTATACCAGTTTGGATACCGCAATTCATATATTGAATGAATGGACTGCGTCTTATGAAAAGCCGAACTTTTATCAGTGGGCAATTGTGCCGAAAAATCTCGACGAACCGATTGGTTCAATATCTGTTGTATCAATCAACGAAAAAACGCAGATGGCAGAAATCGGTTATTGCATTGGCAGACCGTGGTGGAACCGTGGAATAACTTCGGAAGCGTTGAGTGCAGTAATTAATTTTATGTTCGATCAGGTCGGTGCGAATCGCGTCCAGGCAAAACACGATGTAA
>Ga0256406_1006764_pt1 | contig 11295 bp, 9 predicted proteins | sample RumenRJG_03DNA_FD_185986 | JGI IMG/M metagenome (GOLD analysis project Ga0256406, IMG submission 185986) | Bovine rumen microbial communities from Lethbridge, Alberta, Canada - RJG_03 | ecosystem: Host-associated > Mammals > Digestive system > Stomach > Rumen | place: Canada: Alberta | collected...
AAACGGCTGTGCCTGACAATCATTTTTTTGGTACCGGTTGAACCGCTACGGGTGGTACCGGTTGAAGCGCTACGCATGGTACCGATTGGAGCGCTACGCATGGTACCGTTTAAGCGATACCGTCAAAGACTCACCCAAACGGGAGAAAACATCAGATCCATATAGCTCATCATAAAAACAGGATGCGTGAAATCACTTCACGCATCCGTCCATATTAATGCCTCTTTGTGCGGGGGCTTGGAGCTATTCGCCCCGCTTTCGGCTTCATTGTACATATTATGGATCGTACTCTATGTGGCCTTAGCAAGCATCTTCTTTCTTATAAGAGAAGGCGGTCAGCATCCAGGCGAGTTTCTCCTGAGCCTTCAAGTAGTCGCTCATCATGGCCACTGTCACCTCGTCGTTGTTCTCTGCGGCAAACTGGAGCAGCTGGCGTTCTTCGGCAATGAAGAGTTTGAGAGTGTCGAGCACGTAGCTCATGCCGGCGTGGCCGCACTCCACTACGTCGAGTTCCTTCACCTGAGCCACCTGCAGATACTTTGAGAAGCGGTGCTCGGGAGTGGCATCCAACTGAAGCATACGTTCAGCGATCTCATCAATTTTCTCGGCCGCGTCGTCGTAGAGACTCTCATACTTCTCGTGGAGGATGAAGAATCCGTGGCCCTTCACGTTCCAGTGGAGGTTGCGCAGGTTGGTGTAGTGTACCTGGAAGTCAGCCAGAAGCTGTGCCAATGCGTTGACGACTTTCACTGAGTTATTGAGACCTGTTACATTCAATGTTTTCATAATCATTTCGTTTTTTACTATTCTACATTTGTTTTCTTTTCTCTGGTGCAAAGGTAGCATCATTTCGCCGGCAAGACAACAGACAAAAGTAATGCGGCAATAGATTCTGTCTATTTCAGAGGTTAAGAGACTGATAATCAATTGCTTGAAAATAAACAAAGAAAAATACTGCATCATGATTTTTCGTCTATAACTCGTTGCGTAAGACAACCGCCTAATTCGTTCTATATTACTCTGAGCTGGGAGTTAAACCACAACAACAATGTTCGTAGGAGCGTTAGGAGGGCCGTCATTCCTGACGACCAAGATTTCCGGACGAACCGCTTAAGATTTCCGGACGAACCGCTTAAGATCTTCTGACGAATGTCTTAAAGTACATTCGGATAACTTTCTTGGTCGTCAGGAATGACGACCCTCCTACAGCAATCACTCTTCTTTCTTGGTCGTCAGGAATGACAACCCTCCTATAGCAATCAATATTCTTGCTTGGTCGTCAGGAATGACGACCCTCCTACAGCAATCAACTTTCTTGCTTGTCGCCAGGAAGAAACAAAAAACCGCACCAGCACAACAAAAGAATACCGGATAAGTGAAATCACTTCACTCATCCGGCTTGTAACTATTGCCTATCGACAGTGCTTGGAGCTAGTTGCACCGCCTTTCGGCTACTCTGATCATATTATGGATAGTACTCTATGTGGTCTTATTAAGCCTCTTCTTTCTTGAAGGAGAAGGCGGTCAGCATCCAGGAGAGCTTCTCCTGTTCCTTCAGATAGTCGCTCATCATGGCGACTGTCACCTCGTCGTTGTTGTCGGCAGCGAGCTGGAGCAACTGGCGTTCTTCGGCGATGAAGAGTTTGAGGGTGTCGAGCACGTAGCTCATTCCGGCGTGGCCACAAGCTACTACTTCGAGCCCCCTCACCTGAGCTACCTCGAGATACTTAGAGAAGCGGTGCTCGGGAGTAGCGTCGAGCTGGAGCATGCGCTCTGCGATCTCATCGATCTTAGAAGCTGCGTCGTTGTAGAGCTCCTCATACTTCTCGTGGAGGATGAAGAATCCATGACCCTTCACGTTCCAGTGGAGGTTGCGGAGGTTGGTGTAGTGTACCTGGAAGTCAGCCAGGAGCTGTGCCAATGCGTTGACGACTTTCACTGAGTTATTGAGACCTGTTACATTCAATGTTTTCATATTCATTTCGTTTTTTACTATTCTACATTTGTTTTCTTTTCTCTGGTGCAAAGGTAGCATCATTTCGCCGCCTCGACAACAGATAAAAGCAATGAGGCAATAGATTTTGTCTATTTCAGAGGTTAAGCTACTGATAACCAACAGCTTGAAAATAAACAAAGAAAATGCTGCCTTTTGTTTTTTTCGTCTCTAACTCGTTGCGTAAGACAACCGCCTTATTCTTTTTTTATTTCGCTGAGCTGGGAGTTAAACCACAACAAAAATGTTCGTAGGAACGTTAGGAGGGCCGTCATTCCTGACGGCCAAGATTTCCGGACGAACCGCTTAAGATCTTCTGACGAATGTCTTAAAGTACATTCGGATAACTTTCTTGGTCGTCAGGAATGACGACCCTCCAAAGAACATCAATTGTTATTTACGCACAATTTGCTTCTCCCCTCCCTTCGTAGGGAGGGGTTGGGGGTGGGTCTTCTTCGTTTCTTTCTTGGTCGTCAGGAATGACGACCCTCCTATTCTCTCCCTTCGGAATGCAAAAGGCGCACGGCTTCCATCGAAACCGTGCGCCTTCATATATATTACTCAATAAGAGCGTTTACTTTGCCCAGAAGAGTTTTGTGGTCCACTCGTCGGCCTGGACTTGCGTCTCTGCTGCGTAGTTGGCAGCATTGTTTGCCTTCTCTGCATTCGGATACTTGATGCGGTTGGGCAGGTCGGCCAGCGTCTGAGCCTGAGTATCGGTGGGATAACTGAGGGCGGGATAGCCTGTACGACGAATATCGTTCCAAGCCAAAGGAGCCTGAATCACACCAAAGTTGACCCACTTCTGCGTCATAATGGCCTCGAGCTTATTGTCGTAGGTGTTCCACAGCTTCTCTGCGTAAGCCTGCACCGTTGCGTCGCCGGGATAGGTTCCCACGTAGCCGTAGTTGCTCTTGTAGGTATTGTTCAGACGATAATAGAACTTCGTGGAGTTGACGACACCGCTGATGAAGGCAGCCTTTGCATCACCCGTTGCCCATCCGTTCTGATAGCACTCAGCGCGGAGGAAGTCAACCTCGGCGGCTGTCATGATAGGACTGATGAAAAGGCGGTTGCCCGTGAAGGTTGCCGAGTCGAGGTATGCATAGTAGCGGTCGGCCCAACCACCATTGCCGAAGCCATTGAAAGCACTTCCGCGCTGGGTCTGCTCGTCGTTAGTCTCCGTACGGTTGGTACCTACAAACTGTCCGTCCTTGTTGGGCGAATAGATCACGCGCAGACGGGGATCCTCAGTGCCATCAACGCGGGTCAGGGCATCCACCATCGGCTGCGAGGCCACGTTGTTGATATCCTTGAACGAGTTCACCACGTCGTCGGAGTTGTAGAGCTCAGTGTCCTCATTGTTGGCGCTCACCTCAATGGCATTGTCATCGGAGCTGACCAGCGTGCGCGAGAGGCACTCCTGGATGGCCGAGCGGGCCACAGTGGTGAGGTCGCCCTGAGAGGCTACGTTGACAGCGATTCTCAGACGCAGGGAGTTGGCATAGGCCAGCCACTTGTTGAGGTCGCCACCGTTGATGAAGTCCTGACTCGTGAGTGAGCTCGACACCAGCGAGGTGACGCTCGACTGGATGGAGGCGATATCGGTATAGAGTTCGCCCAGACGCGAAAGCATCGTGCGATAGATCTCTACATCATCATCGTAGGCCGGACGTGCCGATGTGGGGTCGCCCGTGATGCCAATATAGCCGGCCTTGGTGAAGGGGGCGTCACCGAAGACGCTGACCACCTGAGCCAATTGGTCGTAGACAACCACCTCGGCCAGATCCTTGAAGATACGGTCGTTGGCCTGCTGACTCTCATTCTCCTTGTTGTACTGGTTCTCCAACTGGCGGAACTGGGCCAGAGACAGATAGAAGCTCTCCCAGCGGTCGTTGGCATAGCCATCGTTGTAGGCGTAGACGGCACCGGAGTTGTTCTTGTAGCCAACGGTCTGCGTATACTTGGCGAAGATGTTGTCCCAAGTGTACATACGCCAATAGCTGTTGAAGATATAGCCCTTGGCATCGTAGAAGACGCCAGTCATGAGCTTGTCGCAAGACACCGTCGTCGTCTTGCCCGGATCCTCGTAGAGTTTTGAAAAGTCGTCATCAGAACAAGCGGTGAACAGACTTGCTGCGAGGGCTGTCAATATGATTAATTTATACTTTTTCATTGTAATTGCATTTTTGGGAATCGTGATGAAACTTAGAAGCAGGCTTTGAGAGATACACCGAACGAACGGGTTGTGGCCGTAGAACCACCAATCCAGCTCTGCTCAATCCAGCTTGTGGCATCGGTAGCCTCAGCATCGAAGATGGGCAGGTTCTTGTAGATGTAGAACGGGTTACGGGCGTATGCAGAGACCACGAGACGGGTCATGTGCAGTTTGTCGGTGATGAGCTTCGGGAAGCTGTAGGAAAGGGCAATCTCACGAACCTTCACATAGCTGTTCTTGAAGATAGAGTGTGAGTAGTAGGTGGGAGCGTCGGTTCCCCAGTTGTAAGACCAGTTGTACCAGCGCATAGCTGAAATCATGATGTCGTTGGGCTGACCATTGTCGCTGCGCACACCGGGAAGAATCATACCGTCGTGATAGAGCGTCTTGCCGGCAGGAGCGGTAGCAGCGGGAACGATGCCGTTGCCGACAGAGTTGTCGATGTAGTAAGACTGACCTCCGTGGGCCTCATCGCGATAGTCCATGCTCTCCTCGATGGCACCACGACCCATCATATACTCATAAGGCATGTTGAAGATAGAGCCACCATGACGATAGCTGAGCGTTACGTCGAGAGCGAGGTTCTTCCAGCTCACGGTGACGCCGGCACCACCGGTGTACTTAGGCATTGCGTTGCCCACCTTCACGGGCTCGTCGGTAAGCTTATACCAACCTGTAGAGGCATCTACGATGTAGTTGCCGTTCTCGTCGGTCTGAGGAGCGTAGGCATAGAAGTCGCCGATGCTGCCGCCCACTGTAGAATAGAGGTATACGGCACCATTATCCCATCTCTTATGCTCCAGACGGTCGATACCCTCGGCCAGTTTCTTCACCTTATTGGTGTTCCATGCGATGTTGAAGCGCAGGTCAATGCGCCAGTCCTTGGTCAACAGCGGTGTGCCATAGAGAGCGAGCTCAACACCCTTGCTGGTGAACTCACCAACGTTCATGGCGATAGACTTTGCACCAGAAGAGGCGGGCATTGTGGTAGACAGGATCTGATCCTTGATATCCTTGTGATAGTAAGAGAAGTCGAAGCCTACACGGTCGTGGAGGAACTTGTTCTCCCAACCGATTTCCCATTCGTAGGTCTTCTCAGGCTTCAGGTTGTTGTTGCCAACGCTTGAAGGCTGCTCGTTGTAAACATAGGAGTGAGCGGTGCCCTGATTGAAGGCCTGTGTAGCATAGTAAGCATCAGGAGCCAAACCTACGACACCATAGCTGAGACGCACCTTACCATAGTCGAGCCAAGACGGACGCTTGTCCTTCAGAAGCTCAGAATAGATGATGCTACCGCTGACTGACGGATACCAGAATGAGTTGTTGTCCTTGAACAGCGTAGAGCTCTTCTCGTTGCGGAGCGTTGCCTCCAGGTAAGCCCAGTTGTCCCACGACAGAGAGATGTCGCCATACCAAGCTGTCTTGAGCAGACGAATCTCGTCCTCAGACGTTGTGGGAGAGTTCTTTGAGGCTGCCAGGTTGAACCAGTTCTCAACGGTCAGACCGCCACTGGTGTTGGACTGCTGCCAGAAGTATTTCTCGCGACGGCCAGACCAGCCCACGTAGGCAGAGAGGTCGAACTTGTCGGTGAGCTGCTTCTCATACATCAGCATGATGTCGCCATAAAGAATGGTATACTGGCTCTGAGTGAGCGAGTAGCTGCCAGAGAGATTACCGAAGGCATTGGCATGCTCGGTGCGGTTCTGATTCTCAATCTTGTTGGTCGTGTAGTCGGTACCGATACTGCCTTTCAGGGTCAAACCGGGGATGATTTCCCAAGAGGGAGAAACGCGGCCGATGAAACGGTTGTTGGATTCGAGCTGCGTCTTGCCATAGATATTCCAGAAATACTCGTCTACCAGACCTGAGCGGCAACCGAAGTCGTAAGCGAAGCCTTCAGCGGGATTCTCGTGGTTGGTGGCGGTATAGACGTTGTTCATATAGCCAGCCTCTGTCATCGTGTGATGGCGGATGTAGCTGATGTCGTCGAAGGGACCGAACATACCGGCGAAGTTGGCTACCAAACGATAGATACGATAGGGACGGTTCTTCACGTGCTCAGGCATATAGTTGGCCGAAACGTCAAGTTTCAGGTTGTTCAGAATGTTGTAAGAACCCGTAAGATTGAAGTTGTGCTTATCAAAGGTAGAGTTGTACTGGTTGGGAGTACTGTTCAGATAGGTATAAGAGAAGCGGAAGTTGCCCTTGTCAGAAGCATGCGTCAGGGCGACATTGTACTGCTGGTCGAAACCTGTACGGAATATCTCGCTCCAGGGATTGTCGTTGATCGACTCATACTTACGCATCGTGCCGTCGTAGTAATAGACTTCGCTTCCATCGTAGGCAGGACCGAAATAGGTTCTTGCACCCGTATAGACAGCCTTCTGAGAGACTCCATTGCGGTCGGTCTGTGTGTACCAGCCATCGTCGGTACAGCCTGAACCGGCGCGGCTCTGGGGTGCGACACCAGGACCATAGGTGGTCTGATACTTCGGCATATAAGCAACATAATTGCCGGTGAAGCTGGCATTGAACTCAACGCCAATGCCCTTGGCGCCGCGACGGCCTGTCTTGGTGGTAATCATCACCACGCCGTTGGCACCTTCAGAACCATACTGTGCGGTAGCGGCAGCACCTTTCAGAATAGAGATGTTCTCGATGTCCTCAGGGTTGATGTCGGCCAAACCGTTGGAGTTGACGCGCTGTGAGGTCCAATAGTCGGAGTTGTTGGCCTCACCGTTGCGGATGGGCATACCGTCGAGGATGATGAGCGGCTGGTTGTTACCCGTGATTGAGGAGATACCACGGACGTTGATGGAGATGGCACCGGCGGCACCGCCAGGAGCGGTCTTGACCTCAACACCTGCAGCCTTACCATAGAGGGCGGTACCCAGCGTTGGTGAAGATGTCTTCACAATGTCGTCGGCACTGACCGAGCTCACTGCGTAACCCACCTTGCGGGCGTCCTTCTTGATACCGAGGGCCGTAACGACAACCTCGTTCAAGTTGGTGGATTCTTCCTGCAAGACCACGTCGATGACTTTCTTGCCATTGACGGCGACCTTCTGCGATTTGTAGCCAATGTAGTTGAACTCCAAATCGGTATTACTTGGGCAAGTAATAAGGTACTCACCATCCATGTTAGTGATTACACCAGTTTTGGCTCCTGCAATCTTGACAGTTGCGCCAATGACCGGTTCACCGGAGGCATCCTTGACAGAGCCTCGGACTGAAATCTCTTGTGCGGCCAGACTCGTCACGACAAACAGCATGACTAAAGTCAGGCATGCTCTTAATTTAAGAGCAAAGTTCGTAGATAATTTCGTCATAGATCCTTTAATAAAATAGTTATAATAAATTTAGAAATTCTCGGATCGATTAAATAAAATTTGCCTAATTGCTCCAAAGTTATGTAAAAATAATAAAAGCCGTCTCAGTTAGGCGCTATTTTTTATCTTTTTTAACCCAAGAACTTACATTCATCCCCCCCCCAAAAGGTCGTTTCGCTTCAAAATCAAAAGATAAAAAAAGAACAAGAAACAACGAAAGTGGCAACAACAAAAAATGCCGGATAAGTGAAATCTCTTCACTCATCCGGCTTGTAACTATCGCCTATTGACAGTGCTTGGAGCTAGCTGCACCGCCTTTCGGCTACTCTGATCATATTATGGATAGTACTCTATGTGGTCTTGTTAAGCTTCTTCTTTCTTGAAGGAGAAGGCGGTCAGCATCCAGGAGAGTTTCTCCTGTTCCTTCAGATAGTCGCTCATCATGGCAACTGTCACCTCGTCGTTGTTATCGGCTGCGAGCTGAAGCAGCTGGCGCTCCTCGGCGATGAAGAGCTTGAGCGTGTCGAGCACGTAGTCCATTCCGGCGTGGCCGCAAGCTACTACTTCGAGTTCCTTCACCTGTGCCACCTGCAGATACTTCGAGAAGCGGTGCTCGGGAGTAGCGTCGAGCTGGAGCATGCGCTCTGCGATCTCGTCGATCTTCGATGCTGCGTCGTCGTAAAGCTCCTCATACTTCTCGTGGAGGATGAAGAATCCATGACCCTTCACGTTCCAGTGGAGATTGCGGAGGTTGGTATAGTGTACCTGGAAGTCAGCCAGAAGCTGTGCCAATGCGTTCACGACTTTCTCTGAGTGGTTGAGACCTGTTACATTCAATGTTTTCATATTCATTTCGTTTTTTACTATTCTACATTTGTTTTCTTTTCTCCGGTGCAAAGATAGCATCATTTCGCCGGCATGACAACAGATAAAAGCAATGCAGTCATAGATTTTATCTATAATCACATAGAAGAAGCTGATACACAATTACTTATCAATAAAAAAGAAAAAAATGGAAAAGTGAATTCCCCTACGTCTAAGAACTCACAATTTTCAAAAACAGAGTGAATGATAGGCGGCACTCGGGAATGCCAAACAAAAATTTCTTTTTGTTTGGATATTCCCCTCGTTTGCACTATCTTTGCAAAAAAAGATAGACTCAGACGAGCAGCCTGAATTATCAGTTTTGCCACAAGGAAAGCCCCATCGTCAAGGAAGAAGTTCTCACGAAGCGCGCAGTGGCCCGAAGTCTCAATGGCCAGCCAGCACTCCTCACCCATCTTGTTGAGCCGCAGACCCTCATCAATCACGTTCTTATAACCCCGTTTGAAACGGTGATGCTTGCCGCCGTGCTGCTTGATAAACTCAGCCAGCCCGTCAGAAGTCACACTGTCGGTAACTACCGTGCTTCCGGGATGTTCTTTCAGGATTACAGCCGCGATGAGGGCAATGAGCGAATTGCGGTTGACAGGCTGACCGTTGCGCAGCACGATGGCAGAGCGGTCTACGTCAGTATCGAAGATGATTCCCAAGTCAGCATTGTTCTTCACCACCGCCTGACAAACAGATGCCATAGCTTTCTTGTCTTCCGGATTCGGGACATGATTGGGGAAATGTCCATCAGGACAAGTAAACAGACTACCCGCTGTGTTGGCGCCGAGCTCTTTCAACACGTCAACAAAGAAGCCTCCACTGCCATTGCCGGCATCAACTACAATGTGGAGCCCTTCGAGAGGTGAATTGAAATTTTCAGCATTGACACCAGTTCGTATATAATCCACTAAATGAGCCTTGTACCGGGTCATGAAGTCATATTCTATGCACTTTCCTCCGGTCTTCCCGACGGGCAGGTCACCTCGACTTGCAATGCCCAGAATCTCGGCGATGTCAGCTTTCTCAAGTCCCCCCTCCTTGGTGAAGAACTTTAATCCATTGCGGTTGAAGGGCAGATGACTTGCGGTAATCATCACTCCGCCCGTCACAGCAAGTTCGTCGTCAACAGTTGTCATGAACATAGCGGGTGTGGATGCCATTCAACTATCATAGATTGTTATGCCTGTCTCTACGGCTCCTTCTATGAAAGCCTGCTTAAGTATAGGTCCGGAGAGTCGGGAGTCGGTGCCTATAGCTATTGTGACGGAATCTTTGGTTGTGTGATGTACGAGCCATTGTATGAATGCCTTGGCTATGACAGAAGTTACTTCTGGCGTGAGGTTGACGCTCTCTCCAGGCACGCCTTCGAGCGCCACACCACGAATGTCGGATCCGTTTTGTAGTTTTTTCCAGTCCATAGATTGCTAGAAATTAGTTATCTGGACGTAAAAAGTACATTAAAAAACGATATTGCCAAAAACTTTCTTGCTTATCTGCAAACAAGCAGCGCGAAATCTCGGTGCAAGGCACTATAAATACAAACTCCAATCTGCTCCAGGAAGTTGAGTAAAACAATCGTTGCCACGGAAAAAACACCGGATGCGCCAAGGTTATGAGCTACACAATCCTCCTTGCGGCCCTTCTGCGTGTTCCTCGGATGGGTGTAATCTCGATTTCTGGCTCTAAATCGATCCTCTTCAGCACTACAGAAACAAAAAAAATATATCCATTTAGAGTTATTTAACGTTCGAGGGGGGAGGCAATGAGCTATATTTTTTCTATATTTGCAATGTAAACATCGCTCATAGCATGAATACAGCAAATGGCGATGCCGGTGGAATACACCACGTTTGCAATTCGGCTTCGATGTTGTGTGGGGCTGAAAGTAGTGAGACGGCTCTTCCTCTTGGTAAAATGAAATATCGCTACGTCCCGTCTTGCAACAGTTGGCATGGACAACAATTGTAGCCCGGTTTAATGCGTGTAAGATAAAATAAAGATAAACCTTTTACAATATTATTATGGCTAACAACCTGTTTCAACAGGTGCGCACTGACGTGAAGAACTTCCAGTCTACGGAAAGCATGCTGTTCTCCAATGAGAGCGACCAGCAACTGCGCTTGAGCTGCTATCTCAAACTTCTCGGTCATTACGATCGTGTGGAAGTGGAATATTATGGCCTCTTCTCCGTTAAGGATGGCCGGAAGATCTTGCAACCGCAAGACAGAGATATGAAGTGCGGAAAACAGCCCTCGTTGCCTAGCGCCACCCAGACTTCCAGATTTCCGGGACCTACATCGTCGTCTGGGAACCAATGCCTATGATGCCTGACTTCTTGTATCTCATTTTAGATGTATAACATATAAACCGATTGATTATGACTAAACCTTTACGCATTTTCCTTACTCTGGTTCTGCTCTCTGTTGCTTCTGCTGCGAAAGCCAACACACTGTATTATATAGTGGACAATATCCGCTATGCAGTCAATACAGATAACAGCACAGCAACAGTCGTCCGCAATTATGGTTATGAAGATATGACGGAAATCACGATTCCCGCAAGCATCACGGTTGACGGAACAACTTATACAGTGGATCAGATAGGCGACCACTGCTTTTCTTACTGCTCAAGTCTGACAAGCATCACCATTCCCAACTCAGTAACTCAGCTGGGAGACTACTGCTTTTCTGAATGCACAAGCCTGACAAGCATCAACATCCCCAACTCCGTGACTAAGCTGGGAGTCTATTGCTTTAAGTATTGTATTTAGAGACCTCTAAACAACTATAAACAATGAGAAACACATAGAGATAAAGCCCTGTATATCAACTGCTTTTAGATTTTAACACTTCAGACTTGCTTTTTGGTGGTTCTCAAAAATC
>Ga0256406_1006766_pt1 | contig 11292 bp, 12 predicted proteins | sample RumenRJG_03DNA_FD_185986 | JGI IMG/M metagenome (GOLD analysis project Ga0256406, IMG submission 185986) | Bovine rumen microbial communities from Lethbridge, Alberta, Canada - RJG_03 | ecosystem: Host-associated > Mammals > Digestive system > Stomach > Rumen | place: Canada: Alberta | collected...
GGATACCTTTCTGTGATGGATTTGCCAACTTACGAGGGTCAGCAAACCTTATATTACATTGAGGTATCCTTTTTTTCACCTGCCTTCTTTCGGATCCCTGTATTTAGATCATACAGGAAGCTCCTTTGAACCGTAGAGCAGGAGATCCAGAAGGTACTCGACATATTCCCTCTGGTGCATGGCCTCGACGAAAAGAGGATGGAGATCCTCATCCGGCGCTCTCGGCGCGTACACATCCGCCCACTCGTTCAGGAGATGGAAATAGTCACAGTAGACGTTATAGACACGGTCCACTGTCTGCCGGAACCGGGCCTCGTCCTGACGCTTCAATTGGGCTATCTTATGAATGCCAGGCCTCACGTCCGGTTTGTTTTCCAGACTCACCGTGAGGCCCATGTCCTCGATCAGTTTTCCAGCGGCTTCATAAGCCGGCAGGCCAAACAGCTTTGAGGCGAACCGGATCACGTCGCCTTTCTCCTGGCATCCGAAACAGATGAAATTCTGATCGACTTTCATACTCGGATTCCGGTCATCATGAAACAGACAACGCATCATTCCGTTCCGGTTGACTTTGTATCCGTAATGTTCCGCGACTTCGCGGGTGCTGACCTGTTCTTTGATCTGGGAGTAGATTCCCAAAGTGATCACCTTCTTTCTTTTCGGTAATGAAAAAAGCGCCTGCCTTCAATCGATAATCCTGATCAAAACAGACGCTTCTCATCGTTCCATATTCCTGTTTTTCTTTTTTCTCTGCTGGTCCGGATCAGTGGCCCTGGCGGCGTTGTAGGTGTCCACCTTTTTCTGATTCCTTGCCAGTGCCTCGCGGATGGATTTCCGGATCGGTTCTTTCGCTTCGTCCTTTCTTTCCGGTTCATGGAAGAGCTGCTTCAACTTAGAGCTGATAGCCTGCGTCATCCCGGAAAAGGCCTGCAGAAGATTTCCGAAGATCCTGTTGGCGAGCTCTTTCCCTTTCGGGGAGAGTGCAGGATCGTCGACTACCTTTTTCCCCTGATGCAGGACCATATCGAAATCGGCGTTATGCGTTTCCTCAATGACCTTGTCCGTCACAACTTCGACCGCTTTCTCGTATGCCACATCCGAGATTTCTTCAACGAAGGCTTCGGTGTCTTCGATTCGGACCGTGAGTGCTTCCAGATCCGCTTTCTTCGATTCGATCTGCTTGTCTTGAACCGCCAGCTTTTCTTTCTGCTTCATCAGGATGTAGTCCTGCTTCTCCAAATACTTACGTCCGCCGTATTCCGGTTCCTGATCCAGATGAAGACCGTGCTTCGCGCAGATATCAAAAAGCATGGCACGGCAGGCGGCGTCAAAAGTCATTTTCCTGTTGTTCAGCTTGCTGGGCTTCTGGTCCGGATTCGGCAAATCGAAGCCAAGAGCTTCCAGCGCTTTTTCCTGTTGCGGTGCGACCTCGCCATATCGGTTTTCACAATCAAAGACGTGTCGTTCATGGATGTGAGGCGTTGCCTCGTCCAAATGCAGTGACCAGTCCAGGATGTGGATATGTGATCCGAAGCGGCGGTCAAATTCTTCGAAGAACTCTGCCGTGATTTCCGCCAAAACTTCCGGCGGCACGGATGACTCCATCGTGCCGATCTGGATCAGCGATTCTTCCGGACAGGTCTTTTTGTCCTTCCAGAGATCCTGCGGTGTTCGGTCCCTGGACGAATGCCCGGTCTGCCTGTTTCGTTCGTGCTGTCCCTCGCAGTAGGCGGCATAGTGTTCCAGATAATACGCCTGCTCGATCTGCTCGAAGGAGTAAACAATCCTGTCTTCCTGTTCCCGATCCGAAGGAAAGTGAAATCCCTGGTAACAGTCCCAGTACACGTTTTGCTTTGCCCGCTCCTGGTCGATATGGTCACTGTTCCCGATGTCAAATCGGCGGTCATTGTGCTTTGGGTTATAAGCGCCGTTCTTCCCGGATCTTCCATTGTGTCTTGTAAGTTTCATTGGTTCCTTCCTCCCATTTTTTTGAAAATCATGCTTTGCCCCTGCCTCAGGAATCCTCGAAAACAGGGAAGTGTGTCGGCAGGTAATACCCAGTACTAAGTGACGGTTCCCATCACTTAACTGGGCGGGGCCTTGCCCTCGACCTGCGCCGGACGTTTCACCCCGGCACCCCGATAAGAGACTGCCGCCTCTTAACTCCGCCAAAGGAAACCGCGTTCCCCTTGACCCCTTGCTCCGGCAGGACTGACACTCGCCGTTTGCCCGGCGGCTCGTTTCAGTTCTCCCGGTTTTTGCGGAACCGTTCACCGGACGCTTCCACAAAAAATAGCCGCTGACATTTTCGCTGCCATCCGCAGAAGAGCGGTGGAGCGAAACCATCAACGGCTTCCTCATCTGACTCAGCCAGGGCGGTGGCCTTGGCTTTCGTCATATTAGATTTTCACAGGGTCGCATTGCGGCAGATCCAGCTAAATGCGTTAAATCAATACTTTTCGTAATAGTGCTTCCTCTAAAACAGCGACAATAATATACCGAAAAAAACAATACAGATTATAATCCAGATAAAATCTCCAAGGGTTTCAGGGTCTTTGAGTTTCATTATAATATCCTATAGTCGTTGCTTTATTTCCTTAACAAGCTTTTCTGCCTGCCCATTTTTAAACATACGAAAGATTACGGTTGTATCATCTTTCATTGCTTTTATGATTCCTGTCGGCCTACTTGTTCCGGTTCGTATAATGCTTAAATATCCATTGACTAATGAGCCTGCAACATATTGAATGTCTTTGATTTCTGAATATGGAATAACAATTCTATCCTGCTCATGGAACGTACTATCTATTCCGCCCTCTCGCAGAATCTGCACTCCATCCTCTTTAAGCACAATAGTTCCATTAAGTCCTCTAAACCTCTCCATATCGTCATTCTCCAGAATACTAGGAATTTTGTAGACGGGTTATCTTATAATCTCTTTCTTTTCGCATTTTCGAAGCGCAAATATATATAGCACACAAGAGATAATTGCCATAATTACCGTGGGAACAATGATGGTTGCCATATTCTCACCTAACGTATATGCAAAAGTCAACAAATATGTTGGAAATATTTTTCCAAAAGAGAAAAAAGTAAGCACATCAGGTGCAACCATTACTATTGTAATAATCGATAATGCCGCAATTACACTGTGTTTATAAAGCACAGAGCTTAGAATTGTGACTATTGCTATAAACGCTATAGATAAACTAAGTACCGCGCTGTTAAGTAATGCAACTTCATATCTACAGTTTGCACTTAGGAACGTAGATGCGACATAGTAATAAAGGTTATATACTACAAATACAGGAAACGACATTCCCGCAGCATACACAAGACTCTTTGAAGTTAATAATGTTCGTTTTTCTATGCCTGCATTTACCGGAATAATCCACTGGCCATTTTTTATTTCTCCAGGCAGTATTGAATGACAAATCATACATACCACAATCGTATAAAACAATCCAACATCCGAAGAAAAGATCATAAGGCTCCCCTTCACGTCTTGTGGGAAAAGCCTTGTCATAAGTTCGTTGATAGCCTTTGGATCCGTAATCATATTAGGTGCTTTTATGGCAAGTTCCGAAATCAAGTCTGGAAAAAACAGGGTCGTCAACAAGACCATTGCCCCTATACCCATTAACACTAACATGCACAGCATATTCCTATGATACCGTAGATATTCTGAAATATCTTTTTTTACACATGCATGAAATTGTCTCACGATGTACAAACCTCCTGAAATAGATCTTCGAGGGTTTGGCTTTCGTTTCGTATACTCACAATCATATTATCCAATGAGCTGAGCCATCGTAAGGCCTCCTTCTGATTCTTTATCTGCTCATGGCCTTCCAACTCAATCCTCAGTTGTCTATCTCCAATCACGGTTATTAGGTCGTTGGAAACATCTATCCTGTCTATAGCTCCATTAAATTGCACTATCCATGCATTACGATTCTTGAGATCTTGCACCTTTATAGTTCGTTGAATAATGCCTCTGTGTAAAAAGCCCACCTCATCGCATATTTTCTCCATATCTGCCAGTATATGAGTTGACAATAGTATTGATTTTCCCTGTCTTCTCAAATCCATTAAAATCTGCATCAACTCCATTCTTCCCGCAGGATCTAAAGCTGACGTCGGCTCATCTAGAAGAAGAATATCCGGATTATTGACTAATGCGGCGGCAATTCCTAATCTCTGTCTCATACCTCGTGACATTTTGCTGATTTTGACCTTACTTGTCAGGCCTACCTGTCGTAGAAGGCTTTCCTTTGTTGTCTCTGAGTCGTTCCGCATTCCACTCATTAGAAACTGTATATATTCTCCGGTAGTTAAATGTTCGAAAAAACCAGGAATATCTGGCAAATAGCTTATCTTTTTTCCCCCATAATCATAATTTCCATGATCCGCTTTGCTTAAACCAGCCATAATGGACATCAATGTTGTCTTACCAGCACCATTATGTCCTATCAGTCCGAATATAGATGCATCACTAACTCCAAAGGATACGTCCTTTAAAACCTTGTTCTCACCGAAGCTCTTGGCGATGTTTTGTACTGTAATCATCTTTCCTGGTCCTTATCTTCTCTATTACCCAATACATACCTCCACCAAGCAGGTAAGCAATAATATCATAGGGATCTGTCACAGACCCGTTCTTTATTATAGGAGCAAAAAACTCCCATATACATCCCGCACACAGGCAAAACGGAAGAATATGTTTGATTCTGCTTAACCGCATATTCTTTGTTCCCAACAAAATATTTGAATATGCCAAAAGGAATATCGGAGCCATAAAATCATTAAAATAGCAAACAAGAAACGCTCTTAGAGCGCCAGTAGTATTGTGCTTAAGAAGCTTATTATTAAGCAAGTATAGTATCGCTATGACGCAAATCACTATGATATCCACTGGCTCTTTGGTTATGCTCTTTTTGAGTCTATACATCTCATATTTCCACAAGCAAAGAATGATGCCCTCACCGGGCATCATTCTGGGTAAACACCTTGTTTGAGGGCCGATTATCTAACTCATGCATGTTATCAAAGAAAGCAGAGGATCAGCACCGCGACAATAATAGCTCCTACAAGTCCCCAAAAGCTCATATTAAACCTCCAATACCAAAATAGACCTTAATCATTATAAGCAAGTACATCATCGAGATGTGCCTTGGTCAATCAATTTCCAAACAAACTTTTATATGCATCGTCCAAATACTTTTTATGATAGCTACAGAAATTTGATCCACTTTCACACTTATTGCTGCAGACTTCCTTCCCGTTCTCTTTGTAATGGCACTTATTTCCAGAAGATCCTCCGGAACTAGAACTCTTATAAGTGGAAGTACTGCTCTTAGACGAACTTGTCTTTGCCTTATCTGCAGCTTTCGACAGACAGCTCATGCAGTACATTGCATCTTCATCAATATACTTGCCACACTCGAGACACTTGTTCGAGTGTAACGTACAGCAATTGGTGTCCCCAGATGATGCGATATAATTATTGCACCCGCTATGGGCACACTTGGTTGTTGCTGTTCCATACTTGTTGGTAAATGTTGTTGTTGATGCACTTTTCGTGGCCCCAGTTGAACTGGTCTTGGCCGCAGCTGTCGTTGCCGCCACCGCTTTAGTTTCTGCCGGTGCTGCCGCTGCTGTTGGTGCGGCTGTTGTTGAGACCTGGGTAGTTGAACTGCTACCATTTCCGGTTCCACATGCAGCAAGGATTAATAGCATACTCAGACTTAAAATCAATGCAACCGTTTTTTTCATCATTTGCTCCCCCTTTTGTCTTATGCCGTTTTTTGAAGTGTACTTTTGCAAGCGGTTAGATTGGATAATATTTGATGATTATTTCTTGCGATATCAGAATTATCTCTGTTGACACATATGGCATTTTGTGCTATTATAATGATTAGCTGTTTTTTGTCATCAGTTTTTTAAAGTACACTTTTCCAAATTATTGATGGGTTTTCTTTAACAGGAATTTTCAAATTTTCGGGCTTTCCCATAAAAGGTTCCTTCAGGCATTCCACAGGCTTCAGCCGCCTGCCGGAGTGTTATTTTTTTATTACGCCAGGCTTGATGAACTTCATGGAAGTTTTCCGGAAGAGGAAGTGGCGGTCTTCCAAACTTCACACCTTTTGCCTTCGCAGCAGCTATTCCTTCCTGTTGACGTTTCTTGATATTCTCACGCTCTGACTGGGCCACGAAAGATAAGATCTGTAGTACCAGGTCCGCAATGAAGGTTCCCATCAAATCCTTGCCGTTTCTGGTATCCAGGAGTGGCATATCCAAAACACAGATATCAACGCCAATTTCTTTTGTCAGGATACGCCATTGATTCTGAATCTCTTCGTAGTTGCGGCCCAGACGATCGATACTGAGGATATAAAGCAGATCTCCCGGCTTCAGTTTTCTAACCATTTTCTTGTACTGCGGCCTGTTGAAGTCTTTTCCGGAGAGCTTATCCATGTAGATGTTCTTCTCCGGCACATTCACCTTTTTCAATGCCATCATCTGTCGATCTTCATTCTGATCAGTGCTGGATACTCTTACATATCCGTAAATCTTGTTTTCCATAATGCCTCCTTTTTTCATTAGCGCAAAAAATGACTGAAGCAACGGTATCGCACCGCTATTCCAGTCATTTCTCATTAGACAGAGAAAACGCCGACAATGACGCCGGCGCTTTCATCATCTTTAGTATTCAGTTTTCGACTTGTTTTACAGTTCGCTTACAGTCCAATTTACAGTCCACATTCCGAACTGTAAATCACACTATCAATCCATAATTCTCCAGTATCCATCCTTATCAGCTCCAACACGTTCAATCAGGCCTTTATTCTTCAGTGCCTTGATTCGGGTAGATATTGTGGTACGTCCAACGGAAAGCTTCTTGGCAATAGCATCATAACTATATCCAGGATCCTCCATGAGAACGGCCAGAACAGCCGCTTCCTCTGCTGTGACTTGTTTTCCAAATCGTTCAGGAATTGTTTTGACTGTTTCACCGGGGCCAAGCACAACGCGCTCAGCAGGGGTTGAAAACTTCACCATCACATCACTCGGATGAATCGTATAGTCCGGTAATGGAATGCCGTCTGCAGTACACGCTTCACATATTTTCTCAATCCCGCGTCCCCAGCTCTCAATGAACCCGGCGAAGTAGAATACTTGCGCAATCGTAGGATTGCCTGGCCTTGATGAGTGCTTCTCCATCAAGTTCTCGGCAGTCCAATCATCCGGAAGTCCGCCGCTATTGGCAATATAGATTTTATCAGCATAGACGCTGATCTGGATCGGTACACCATAATTGTACTGAGAATGGCACAAAGCATTGAATAACGCTTCCCGCAGCGCTGCATCCGGAACGATGTAGCGTTCAATTCTCTGCAATCCCTCATAGGTTATTTGTGCCTTCATATACTTCAGATGCATGACCTCTATGATCTGATCCACGATTTCCAGAAGAGATCCGTGGATTTCATCCTGATATCGAAGATCACTGTCAGACTCAAAGTATCCGATTTTCACATAAGCACCCACCTGATACTTTTCTGGATCCTTTGAAAAGAGCAACATTGCAGCATTGGTCAGATATTCACCGGATTTTAAATGGAGTTTCTCCACAAGGACGTCTTTCGGTTCCTGCAACAGAGATTCATCGATTCTGCCTTTTGCGGCTGCAAGCCTTTTAAATCGTTCTACCAATCCGTCGTCAACATCTTCCATATGAAATATTGGAAGAGGAAGTGTGTCCCATGTGGCACCGCGCTTTTTGAGTAAAAAGGCCTCTAATGCAGGACCGCTCAACTGCTGCTTTGTACTGCCACTGCGATAATGGAAAACGCCTTTATAAGAGATTCCGACCGGATATGGTGGAACATCTATTTCGATATAATCCTTACCGTCTTTGGTCTGCAAATTTACATCTACAACAATACCAAGCTGTTGAACAATCTTGTTCGGGATATCCTCCAGAAGCTTCTTGGAATTCACAACTCCTACTACTTCGCCGTTATCATTGCAGCCAATATAGATTTTGCCGCCCTGTGCATTGGCAAACCCGCAGATCCATTTCAGATATTCATCTCTCCAAGACTCTTTCCATTCAATATTCTGCTGTTCAGGCATAAGATACCACCTTCCAGTTTATTTATCGGCTTCTTTTACGGTTGGAAGCTCTTCCGTCAATTCAATAACATCTGTGATCTCACATTGAAGTGCATCACAGATTTTTTCTAATGTCTCCATGCTAATGCCTTTATTCTTACCCATGTTGGCAATCATATTCGTTGTCAGGCCGGCGGCAATTCTTAGATCTTCTTTTTTCATGTTTTTATTCAGAAGCGTGTGCCAAAGAGGCATAAAGCTAATGTGTCTCATAGAAATCTCCATTTCCATTTTCAAGAAAAATATTCCTTCCCTCAATAGATGGATCATACCACATATCTTGTGATATAGCAAGTTCTCCTTGCTGCATTTCTACTGCCTATAAATCCAGGATGGTCTATAAACATACTGAGTCAGCTCTTCAGATCCGATTGTCTGCGATAACTCGTCTTATTATACAGTTCCCGTTGGAAGAAGACTCTCGTGGCCTGCAAAAGCTTCTCCTTTCCGAACTACAGTCGGTTGTCCTTCTGGATGATCTGCAACAACAAGGTACACTCCTTTGTCTTGATCTTCCTTCCGGATCTCTTCTTTCAAGGCTTCGATTTTTGCCTTTTTTTCAGCCTTAATCTTGGCTTCGTATTCTTTCTGCCATCCGGTCTCTTTGCGGCGGAGATATGCAGCATGTCTCTTTGCTCTTTTCCGTTGTTCATGTTCCATAGCTTCCAATTCTTCAGCCGTAGGTTCCTTATTGAAGTCCGGAGGTACATATCTGCCAACAAAATTAAAATAGATCTCTATCTCCTGTGTGCAGGTACTTGACCCTTTTACATCTCTCTCATGAACCAGTATCTTGTCAACAAGCTCCAAAAGCATCGGATTAGTTAATTCTTCAAAATTTGTATATTTATCGATCAACTTGATAAAACGATCAGCGCCCTTGGTGTACTCGTTATATTCTCTGATACTAGCCTCACAGTTTTTTACTTCTTCGGTCAGTTTCTTTCGCTCGGCTTCATATGTGCCGGAGAGGAACGTATATCGTTCATCTGGCAGTTTTCCAAGTATATTGTCCTCATAGATGCGGCAAATCAGCATTTCCAGTTCTTCCAAGCGGCGAGTGTCCGTCTCTACCATCTGCCTCATCTTCACAATATCTGAAGAGCTTTGTTTTTCCTGCGCTTCTCTGACCGTGCGGACAAATGCCTCTCTGTCGAGCATGGAATAGTCCGCTATCGCTTTGAGCAGATCCTTGATCAGTGTAATCACGTTCTCTTCATTAACCCTGTGCTGTGTCTTGCAGAACGTTCCGACAGGAACTTTACCATAAGCAGAGCAAGTATACTGGGCAATGCGTTTGCCGTTAGATGTCCTGTGTACATACATCTTTGCTCCGCAGTCCGCGCAGTACATCAGTCCAGTTAACAGATGGATCTCGCCCCATCCGTCGGGATACCTGCGGACATTACTGCGGATCTTCTGAACTAGATCGAAAGTTTCTTGATCAATAATCGGCTCCTGCGTACCCTCGAAGATCACCCAGTTATCCTGAGATACATAATGGCTTTTCTTGTCTTTGAAATGTTTGGCGGTCTTGAAATTGACGGTATGCCCGAGATATTCCTGCTTCCTCAGGATGGATACAATAGTAGAAGAAGACCAGTGATACGGATCTTTAATCTTTACCGTCTGGTGCAAGCCCTGCCCGAACCTTGCCATATGGACACCGGGGATCTCTACCTTATCACGCTCCAAGACCTGTGCAATCTGATAAGGGCCATAGCCCTCGATTGTCAGCCGGAAGATCCTGCGGACCACTTCGGCAGCTTCTTCGTCCACGATCCAGTGGTTGCCGTCATGTTCATCCTTGAGATATCCATAAGGGCAGGTACTGGCAACGTGTTTGCCGGAGTTGCCCTTAGCCTTGAATACGGACTTGATCTTCTTAGACGTATCCCGCGCATACCATTCATTCATGATGTTTCGGAAGGGAGTGAAGTCATCATCCCCCTTGAAAGTGTCCACGCCGTCATTGATGGCAATCAGGCGGACCCCTTTCTGTCTGAGCATTTCCATGACCTGACCGACCTTCAGGTAGTCACGGCCCATCCGGCTCATGTCCTTGATGCAAATTGTTCCGACGTTTCCTTTGTTGACCTCATCCATCATGGCCATAAAGCCCGGACGGTCGAAGCGGGTGCCGGAGATCCCATCGTCGGTGAAGTGCATCGGACTCGGCAGGTCATGAAACTTTGCGTAGTCCATAAGCATCTTCTTCTGGTTACTGATACTGTTCGATTCGCCCTGCAGTTCGTCATCGCGAGACAGACGTTCGTACAGAGCAGTGATGTTGCCTTTCTGCATAGCAACGTCCTCCTTTCTCGATTATGTAAAAACCCTCTAAGATCAGCCTCAACACGGACTTTGTTGTCTCTTGTGTTAAAACTACTCTTAGAGGTTATTACACCCGCCGCCAGTTTGTATTTTTTATACTGGCGGACTGCAAAATGATCCGGTTCCTTCTGTTCCAGCTCATCAAAGAGAAGGTCCACCGGATTCTTGAACGTTTCGTCATCCTCGCGAACCTCCATGGAGTTGAGCATTTCAAGAAGTGTTGTGAAATTCTGCTCTTCCATCGGTGCCTCATAGTGAATGTAGCCGATCAGTGCCGTGTAAAGGAGTTTTTCCGACTTCTCCCAGAACGGATCCCCACCGTTTCCCTCGCCCTTTGTATTGGCCATCAATGTCGTAACAAGCTTCAGAATGTCCTTTTCATCATGGATGTAGGCAAATGGATTGTAGTGCATAGACTTATGGAAGTTGATCGTGTTGAAGATCCGGATCTCGTAGCCATTTTCCACCAGGGCGTGGGCGGATTCGTTGACGATACTCCCTTTCGGATCCGTCACCACAAAAGAGACAGGATATTTTTTTGAGCAGCACTGAAGAAGGTTCGGTTTCAGGACGAACCTTGTTTTACCTGATCCCGAGCCACCGACGACAAGAATATTCTTGTTTCTCGAGTACTTCGGGACCGGAGGGCGGCTACTCATCGTGAGCCGCTCTGTCTGGGACAGAATCACGTTGTTTTCAAAATCCGGATCCTCGAACGGCTCGATGTCGGCATGAGTTCCCCAGCGGGCACTGCCATATTCTTCGTTCTGCCGGAACTTC
>Ga0256406_1006767_pt1 | contig 11291 bp, 13 predicted proteins | sample RumenRJG_03DNA_FD_185986 | JGI IMG/M metagenome (GOLD analysis project Ga0256406, IMG submission 185986) | Bovine rumen microbial communities from Lethbridge, Alberta, Canada - RJG_03 | ecosystem: Host-associated > Mammals > Digestive system > Stomach > Rumen | place: Canada: Alberta | collected...
CATAATAAAAAGAGCGTTCAATGTGAACGCCCTTACAATGTTTCACGTGAAACATTATCTGATTTTAGCAATCGTAAAAATTGCTTTACTCGATTTTTTGATAGTGCGCATTTCTACCCTTTTGTTTTTATTGCCCTCTATCACATAGTAGTATTTTTTGTCGACTGCTGCGATTATTCCCACATGGTCAGCCCAGTTGTTGTTATCCCAGTCATACCAGATAATGCAGTCTTTAACGCCTTTATTTTTGTCTACCTCAAGTTTTGATTTTACAAATATTTTGCGCAATCTCTCCGCACTACACTCGTATAAGTTTTTAGTGCATCCACATGAGTATAAGACAAATGAAACGAAAGTAGCACACCAGTTATCTGTATATTTTACCCGATAGCCACGGGGCAGAGGTTTTATCTGATTGTATCTATCTACAATCAGTTTGTGTCGTCTGCTCCCCTGGCTCACTCCCAGAAATGTCTTAGCATACGTTGAAATACTATCCATATATACCTCCTACGATTGTGCTGCACCTGCAACTGCAAGTATCAGATTGTCATTTTCATGCTTAAAATTCTGTGGAAAGCGATAGTTACATACATAACTGTCCTGATATGTTGCAAGCTCGCTGTCCTGTAAGTACGTGTTATAGTTACCCTTGAGTCCTGATCTGGCAATTATAGCATCATTGCCAAGTATCTGTGTCCTGTAGGTCGATAGCACATCCACATGGCCGGACACCTCTATAAGTGTATTGCGGACAGATACTATATCTGTAATGTAGTAATATCTGCCGAACTCTGCTACGTGCATGTAGTTGACATTTTTAAGGTCTCCCACATCATTTATCCGCATTAAGATTTTAGGGCTTAAAACACTACATTGATCTCGCAGTGTGCCCTCCACATCCCGTACTTTTGATAGTGTGGGGTAGAAAGAGTTACGTGGAGAACTGTTTTTATATAACTCTATTTTAAAACTCATAGTACAACACCTTCTTTCAGGAGATTTTTGATCTCAGCTATTTCTGTGTCGGTTGCGCCTGCTACCTTAATGTCAGGTATCTCTGCTACTTGCAGATAATAATCATGCTTGCTTGTTGCCAGACTAGACAGCTTAGATACATATATCTGCGATGGTACACCACGCAATTTATAATATTTTGATGGTTTGCATTGATGTGGTCTAGTGACTGTCAGAAACGGCGTGAGGTTGGCCATTATTGCGTTACTGGACGACAGATGTCCTGATCTCTGCACTGTCGGAGTTGACGCCTGGATGCTGGAATTAGCAGAGCCTACTGCAAGTGCAGCGACTCCCAAGGCAGGGTTGCCAGTAGCAAAACTAGCAGCTGCACCACCTACCATACCAACCGCCCCGATCATCGCCCTTATCGTGTTTGTGTAGTCCTGACTTGCGAGAGGGATATTAACCGCACACTGCCCCTCAAAACTTGCTAGCAGTCCGCTGTGAGGCTCCCATTTGAATTTAGAGTTATCTTTGGACTTGTTACCTGTTTTAAGATGATCCACGTATAACTCAGCGATACATCCACCCGTTAATACATCAAATTTATAAACTAAATGTATTTTACTATTCATAACGTCCTGAACGTTTAGCTCCCGGTATCCGATAAAAGGCAGATAGATAGAGACTGTAGTAAATGGACTATAGTCCAGTGCACCGTTATAGACCTCTCCAAGCGTGACAGACCCCATGTCCACATTGGGTACAAACTGATGAGATATAACTTTAGCAGATACCCCACTGTCTAAATTACCGAACATTATTTTTTTAGTACCGCTTGTCGGGGGTACAATGGGTATGATTGACAGTCCTAGCAATGTATCAAACGGATCATTAAACAATTTTTTGAAACTGTTAAGGTCTAGTCCATCACTCCACAAAAAGCGTCCCAAGGCTTGCAGCTCGCTCACTGTCGGATTGTATAGTGTCATCAAGCCACTGTCTGTAGCTTCGATCGTAGGTACTCCGGTATCCTTTATGGGATCCCCACCCAGATCATCAGTACCGCCACCACCACCTCCGTGACTGTCACCATCGCCGGGATTAGGGTCATCATTATCACGGGGGCTGTCACTGTCATTAAATAATTTTTGGAGCTGTGCATTAAGATTAGAGTCATATTTTACGTGTCTTACACTACCAAATAACGGGTTAAAATTATCTCCGGTTTGTGCATTGGGTTTTAAAATATATGATCCAAAACTATTAGCTGTTGTAGCTTTGCCATATGTAACAATATCATAGCCATAACTGCCCATTTCATGGGGTATGAAATAAAAAAGTCCCGCAAGATTTTTAAACTCTGTATTATCTAAACCAGCGGCATTGCCCATGAAATATTTTTTATCTGTGGTCGAATAAAAAGCGATCCAACACGGCACGGGAAGTGCCCTACTAGCACCATAAGAAAAATAAATATCTATAGCATGCTGATAATAATAGTTGGCAGTTACTGTATTGCTATTTTTAAATTTCATAATTACATCACCACCTAGCCATCCTATTATAAAATAGTCATCATCTAGTCCTGCTAGATATTTAATTGCTTGCCCGGATTGTGCATTATAGATTGCTGTTGCCATACAATAATAGCCGGACTGACCATCTACAGTAGCAGTCCAGGGAAGAGCAAATTTATCAAAATTTTTAAAAGTTACAATATCATCAACTTTGAATGTTTTAGTGGTTTCTATTCTGCATAACGGAATATCTCCCACTTTACTATGATATCTCCTAAAATTTAGATTACATTCGTCATAGTCAATTATAATTTCAGCCATAATTTAAAAGCCCCGCATTTCACGGGGCAAGTTTTTATCAGTTTATAAGTTACGCTGCGTCTGTCATGTAGAACACGACAAAATTCTCGTTCTGACTGTTGAAGTAGCCTGCATCCATCTTGTAGAAGTTATTCCAGAACTCCGCTTTAGGGTTATATAGTGACTCCACACGCCTATTATAGTTGCATACCCCGAGTGCATCCCGGTCAAACATAACGCCAAGGATACCGTCAAGCTCCACTGTATTGCCACCAGATGTCTTGACTTTGATAGAGCTTGTAGAGGCAAACCCATAATCATTACCTGATCCCTGCCAACATGGTACGATCTCAGCTTTTGGCAGTTTTACAAACTCGTCATGGTAGGTATCAGACTGTAAGTAAGCCGGGGCAGCTGCTGCAAAATCGGCAAGCAACACCACGTGCAGAAGATCAGGAGACGTGAAACGTGGCTTTTTGCCGATGTTGAAAAGCGTTGACAGCTTGCTCATGCGCATCTGATAGAGTCCCATCGTAAAACTTGCAAACCTGATAAACTCCGGTGTAGTGAGCGCTTTATCCTTGGTAAGCTGTGTCCCAAATTTCTGATTGTAGAGATAAAGCAAATTTACAGCCTTGACACCGCTTGTGTTGTATGACCCTGCCGGAAAATCACTGTGCAGTGTCTCACCGATCATGTTGTTGATGGTACGCATTACAAGCTCGTCAGTCTTGACAGTCATTGACTTGTCAATAGCATTGTAGATCATGCTGATAAATGCATTAAGCTGCTCAGCATTCGAAAAGCTCTCTTTGACCTGCATTTTGGTAAATGACATGTCAATTTCAAATGTAACTCTCCTGTTGAAAAACTCTGCTGACACCTGCGGCTTGTAGAAAATGTTAGGATCATAGCTTGTGCCGTCCTCAAGCTCCCATGATGCATTTTCGACAGCCTGCGGTAAGCTGTCAACTGTCACTTTTTCGAGAATTGATCCATACTCCCATCCATCCATCAGCACAGATGGTGCGCTGCCAGAGTACGGGCGGTTTACAAAAATGACCTTACCGATGTGGTTTACCAGACTGTTAACGTAGTTATCAATCTTATCCAGGTCCTGTATCTGTTTCCCGATCTCCACCACGTTTGAGAGGTCTTCCTGCACCACGGCGTCCTCGCCAATAACCTCTTTAGTTACGGTGTTCATGAGTTTGCAAATCTGTTCTAATTTCATTGTTTGCTCCTTTCTTTAGTAGATAGATAGACATAAGTACTTATCCAGATCAGCAAAAACAGTTTCATAAAAAAACCGCTTTCGCAGTTCTAACTCCTCGCTTATCATCTGCTGATTGCTAGTGACGCCGATATTACCGTGCCTGTGCTCCTCATACTGTTCACTTCCTGAGTTTTCGCCGGATGTAGTACCTGCGTGTGATAAGTTTATAGTCTCATTATCACTGCTATTATAATTTGTAGTGTCAGTAACGTCAAGTGTCTCCGTATCCTTGCGCCCGTACTCTGTAGACTCTGTAAGGTTTTTGGTATCCGTGTCAACAGTATTATAGGTCGTAGTGTCAGACGTTTTACGGTCTATCTCATCCGAGTTTTTACCTGGCTCTTTTATCTCCTCGCCGTTTGCGTCTTTTACGGGGTTACCATCTTTATCTGTCTGGACGGACACTGTGCGGTGTATGGTAGTAAGCGTCTGTTTAACGGTCGTTATACTCGTAGTGTCATTTGACGGTTCGGACGAATTAAAGCCATACGCCTGATTTTGTGTCGTGCTTGTGCCACCGGGGTTAGACTCCGTATCTGTAGTGTAGCTGTGATGATAGTCAGTCTCATTGACTTTACCATCATTTTTTTCCGTCCCGGTCTTAGCCATGGTATCCGTGCCAGTGTCTTTTGTGGTATCTGTGCCAGATAGGGCATGGGTGTCAGTCCCTGTGTTTGTCCGGGTGTCCGATCCTGAGTGCATGTGATTGTCAGTCCCGGAGTCTGTCAGATTGCTAGTGCCCGATGATCTGCCGGTTGTGCTTGTATTGTGGGTTATATAAGCGTCTGTATTTTCGATGGGACTATAATCGACACTTAAAGCCTCATAGACCTTATCCCAGTTAGGACGGCATATCTTTAGCAGCATATCGGCAAGGGTGTTACTTTTGTCGTCCGATAATGTATCATCACCCCCCATGATACGGGTGACAAGCGGACTTATATACTTATCGCCCGAGTGGCTGTAGTAATACCCGTAGTTCAGGACTGTCATATCACCCTGTAAGTATTTAGGGCTGTCAGTCGCCCGTGCCTGTAAGTATTTAAAGATGCCATGCTCCGCTACATTACCGTCAGTCACTGTCTCCAGTAGTGTTTTTCTCTCTGTCATCTGCATCACCTTCTTTCAGGTCATCCTTGATCTCTTCAATATCCTCTTTGATCTCTTCGATTGCTTCGCTTGTGCTTTCCTCTGCTTCAGGTTCGCTTTCCTCTGCTTCAGGTTCGCTTTCCTCTGCTTCAGGTTCGCTTTCCTCTGCTTCAGGTTCGCTTTCCTCTGCTTCAGGTTCGCTTCCCTGCTCGTCACTGCTCTTGATCTCAGCCTGCTCTTCTTTTTTGTTGTCTTTCCATGAACTGTTAAGCTCAACACTTATATCAGTACCAAAAAGGGCATTTATCTGTTCGCACGCTATCTGTCTCTGCTTAAGCATTTCGTCTATCAATGGAAAAAGTATGTCGTTATTTATGGTAGACTCAGCTGAGTTAAGGGCTTCTCTTTTCATATTATAATTTGCGTTAAGTCCTAATTCATTGTACCAACTTGCCTTTAGATACTGCTCCTGTTCGATAAGGTCGCCAAGCACGTTAGTATTTGCGCTTGTCGATAAAGGCAGCGTTTTAAGCGACTCCAGAAAAGGATTGTCGGCTATAACGCCCAGTTTACCTTTAATCAGATCATCAATAAATTTCTGCGCACTCTCTTTCGTGGTGTCATCCCCGGCGGATATTGCGGACTGGATACGGGTGTTGATAGTCGCCATATACATTGACAGCTCATTTTCTGCCAGCTGACTTGCATACTTATTAAATAACGGCGTTAGCCCCTGATAGAAAACGTCATTGCGGATGACCACACAGTCCTCGCCGATCTTAAACTCCTTATTAAGCTGTAAATAAGGGTTTGCCACTGTAAGGATAGTTGGCTGATAATATGCATCCGGTTCGCCGCCCAGTCCGCCATAAAAGGCGTATAAGTCACCGTTAACTCTACATATCCCGGCATATCCATTGATCTGCAAATACATCTCCAACATGTAACATGGTATAGTCTCCGGGAGTCCTGACCATGTAAACATTGACTGTGTACGGGCAAACATGTAGAGCATCATCTGATCTATATTGTCGCCCTTATTGGCAAAATCAAATAGCCTGTTTTCTCGCAGATATTTTAAGTAAGTCTTATTTGTCATTAGCGTCATCCTTTTTGCTCTGCATAAGGGTCGTGAGTTCCGTGATTGCATTTTTAAGCTCCTGTAGGCTCTCACTCATTTTATCTGAGTCCTTTGACGACTTGTAGAGCATCCAGACTGCGACAAAAATCGGAAAACCTACGCTAGAAATAAATCCCTGTACTACCTGTGTATCCATTTAAATTTCCTCCTGTCTTAATGTTTCACGTGAAACATTTTTATTTTTATTTTATTGTAACAAAATAGCGGACTTTTGCAAGTCCGCTTTAACAAAACAACTACAATAGGAGATCATCTATATTATAACATAAAACCGTTTAATTAAAAGGGTTTCCGGTGTTTTCCGGTGTAACGTCTACCCACTTTACACCGACACAGTCTTTATCATAATTCCTGGAATGGTAAGGCTCAGGTGTGATGCCGACAAGTCCTGCGTTTATAGCTGCAACTGCCTCTTCATCATTTAACATATCCTTTACCGTATCAAGGGTGTTTTTAGGTAGGTCGATGTAAAAAGTATCACCAACTGCTACCGGGTGATCTCCGAATTTGCCTTTTGTGCTGATAAAAAGACCATGGATAGTATAAGTCTTTCCCTCGTCTAAGGTCGAGAGTTTTTTAAACTCGCTGTCCTCCGGGAGCTTAAAATCAAAAAGAGAATTTTTGTTAAATTTGTTCACTGAAAATGCCATTGTAATTACCTCTGCTTTCTTGTGCTTTCTTGTGCCGTAATTATCTCCTATTGCTATTATAATACTACCTGCGTAAGTAGGTTAGCAAGCTCATAAATAGATACAATCCTTTAGTCTGTTAAAGTAGCTTTCCGGCACCAGTCCAGATAGTTTGTAAGGATGTCACCCGTGTTGTTGTCACTGAAAAATACTTTATCATTATTATAGTAATCTATTATTTTAGCTACGATATTGCGCTTATTGATGCCCTGTCCCAGTTTACGACTACGGGTATATAGCGCACTTGCGTCAGTGTCAAAGATCAGGTCTTTTTCTGGCGACTGCAATGGTGTAGTTTTTGGATGGATAAACGTAAAATTATACTTATCCCGCATGACGATCTCACATTGTAACAGATTGTCTTTAAATTTGATAAAGTATATAAATTTTATGTCTTTTGGTGCAAAATCCACTGGCTTATGTGGATAGATAGGCAGCTCCCACGATCCTGATTTTATCATCTGTAAACGGGGGTTATCAAACGCAAAATAAAAATCTGATTTTTTCTTGCGTTTTATCAGTCCACCTTTTTTGTCCCGATTACCGCAGTATTCAACCGCCACGTGCAGGCGACTGTCCCCATAGCTATATACATCTATGCTCCCCTGCTGCATACTCATTGCATGAGTCAGTCCCATCTCTGCAAAATATGGGCAGTACTTGTTTACTGTATTGCCAAGCATAAAAATCCTGACATTATCCCGGTCACGGATGATTGTGGATAATGTGTTCATAAACAAAACAAATTCGTCGTTTACATATCCGCCACGGGTAATAAATTCGTCGAATAGCACTGTTGTCACATCCGGGTAGCTTGTACTCTTATCGTGCTCCATTTCCGTTATTGCAAAAGCATAACAAAAAGGTTTTGTGTCCTTTATGATCTTTGTCTCGTCATCAGGGTCTTTTTTGCATAAAAACCACTGCGCGCTGTAATAATACACACCTGTCCACCTGCCGTTTGTATATTTGCTGATCAGGTCATTGGATACCAGAGGACTATAGACCGCCTGCCCTCGCTTACCCTTAAAATCCTCATGCCACCGCCGGATGATAGCCCCCTGCGTCCCCGTCTCGCAGTATCGCTTCAGGATATATTCCTCTACGGCATATGATTTCCCGTTACTCCTCTCCCCAAAAATCACATTGTACTGGCAATTTTTAGCCAGTATATTATCAAGACTATAGTATTTTTCTTTCATTTTTTATTCCCTCGCTCGCTCCAGTCGTCATCGTCATCATCGTCATCCCAAAACACGTTATCAATTATGATACATGCTATATATGCAGCCACGACTATAATTAGCTCTACTATAATAAATAAAAAATCACTTAACATTTAATAACTCCTTTCCGGACTCCGTTACAATAGTCCTTAAACTGTGCCATTATTGACATCTTATACTCTGCCTGCTCCAGATGGACACTGCTCTCCTCATGGTAGTGCATTGATACACCTCTATAGTCTGTAAGCTCTCCGTCCTGCTCATAATCTAAGTAGCTGTGAGTCAGTTTACCACTGTGCTCTCTGTCGATCACCATGTCATCTGCAAAAAAATCGAACGGATTGCCTTGTGCTGCAATGTAATCACGTCCCAACGCTTTGGATACCCCTGCTATCGTGATATGCAGCTTGTCGCCCTGCATATACATATAGCGTTTAGCTCCCAGTGTCTTAAATTCTGTATATGGGTCTTTTTCCGTTTCCCAGTCCCAGACCCCTATCTGCTTTATACTGCCTTTAATGTTTTTGGGACGTGACAGATCGGGATCAAGTCCATAGCTTTTAAGACACTTGTCTATAGCAGACACTATATATTTGTTGTACCCATCAACATAGTCCATGTGCCTGTCCATGTTGAGACACTTTATGCTGTCCGTATCGCTATAGATGTAATCATCACCAAACTCCAGTATCCCGGTGTATAGGTTGCGCCTTGCGTAGCTTGTGACAAACACGCCCCACGGGTAGTACAAAAACCTCTGCTTATTGGCGTTGTATTGGGTAATTGCCTTTTTAAGGTCAGGTATCTCAGGCTCTTGCCACTCGCCGAACTCGTCACAGATGGATAACTCTTTTACGATATCAGTAACCATCATGCCGCTAATACACGGAGTTTAACATACCTTTTTTAAGTAAGTATTCAACTTCCGCACCGACCACCCCCTTTAACTCTGTTTTAGCTTTATACAAGTCCAGTATAGTTTCTATAATCGGCTTCGGGAGATATCCTTTTTCATATACATAAAATGTACCCAGATACAGATTGTCAAAATCGTAAAACTTGCGGATACACTCTAAATCTATGTTAGTGACGGTTGTAGTGATTGCATCCGCTGACACTATGCGCCCGTTATTTACTATGGATTTACCCTTTACGATGCATTTACTTTCGCTGATGATATTCTCGTAAACGTCTGCTTTCTGTCGGATATTTACAAATTTAACCGTAAACACACACAGATAATATTTAAGGTATTTGTCCAGGTCGTCTTGCGATTTTATTTCCACCTTACGCCCTGCGCTGGCCGGAAAAGGGTTGGACAGACAAACCGCCGGGTAACTGCTAGTAAAATCAATACTGTCTATCTTACCTGTTATGTCATCGCCAACATATAGAGCATTAGCGTGTGCGAAGCCACCCTGAAACGCCCTTTTGAGTAAAACATACTCGTCTGGCTGCAAGTTAAGAGCATGGATACCATGGTAGTAATTAAAGCGATCATCTGCATGCGCTTTATCGGTAGGCAGACACATTTTCCGGGTATATCGGCGCACATACCCGGTATTAGTGAGAGGCAGACGTGCAATGTTACCGCCCTCGTCCTCGATAAGCTCATGGATACGGACACATAATACCTGCACATCAGCCATGCAGTAACCTATCTCTTTGCGTTTCAATCGGGTTTTTGTGCCACGTATCTTTCGATAGTCCAGATCACCACACTTTTTCGCCATGCCCTTAAAAGTCCGTATATCATCCCCGACACGTGCGAGACTTTTGCCAGTAAGGATATAACTGTCTCTATACTCTATGCCACGGGTGACGCCATAGATGGGACTGCGCTCTTTCCGGGAAAAAATATTATCCCAATGAAAGAGCTTACGGATAAACTGAAATTCGTGGTCCAGAAAGTGTACAAACAGGATCAGGCGTTTTGTATAGTCTGTGTATTTCTGTATAAGCTCGCACATTTCCAAAAACTCTGACCATGTGCGCCCCATGATAACTACACCATTAAAATCTGCCTGCCATACATACATGGTAGACACTTTTACGCCGTCATCGTAAAAACTGCTATCCTCTATGTCAAAGGTGCAAGGCATATTGATATAGTATAAGGACTGTTTTGTATCCCCGATATGTATTTTTTTAGCGTACACTGTCGGGGCTGTCATTAGCAGTACTTCCAGAGCATCAGACGTTCCCGGATGACTCCACCACATAGGGTACCTATGTAAGTGGTATTCCTCCAGTCTGTTCAATGAGTTTCCTGATCTCTTCAAATTCCTGTATCTCCTCCGGTGTTGGTGGGACTGTCTCTTTTACCACATCAAACGGCGTGCTTTCAGTAATAGTCCAGTCCTCAGATTGTTGTTGCTCGATATATGTCTTTTCACGTTTTCCTACTTCTTTTTCGTAAAGTTTCGTAAATCGGGATCTCTGCTCTTCCTCGCTTTTAAAAGCACGTGATGACACATTATTTTTTACGTTTGTCGGGGATCCCTTTTCAGGGTTAGCTTCCTGCCATTTGTGGAAATTAGCCCAGTACTCTGCGACTTTCCTATCCAGTTCTTTTCTGGCTTGTGCTTCTATGATTTTAGCTTTTTCCCTTATGCTCTTTTTCTGTGCTTTAGTTGGAGCTTTCCCAGTTTTGTTCCTGACTTTCTGCTCCTGTTCTTTAATATACTGTTTTTTCTGATGCTTACCATACTCCTTAGCAGTCATCCCTGCGCCGGCACGCTGCAATGCTTCCTTATGCTGTCTGGCACTACGGACAGTTGACGCCTTACCTCTCGCAAAACGCTGCTCACGTTTTGCTTCTGCAAGCAGCGCTTTTCTGTCTTTACCACCGACCTTAAACCTGCCACCGGACTTTTCTACGATGTCTACAGATACCTGAGACGCTTCCGGGTCTTTCTCGATCCTCTTTATACGCTTGTTAAGGGATTTTCCCTTTTCGGATACCAGTTTTTTAAGTGTCGGCGTATCCAGTTTTTTAAGATCAGCGTATGAGAGGTTAGTAAACTCTTCAAGGGTCAAGTTTTGTCACCTCGCTTTTATCCTTTTCGGGTCACACGGCTGGCCGCAACC
>Ga0256406_1006768_pt1 | contig 11288 bp, 10 predicted proteins | sample RumenRJG_03DNA_FD_185986 | JGI IMG/M metagenome (GOLD analysis project Ga0256406, IMG submission 185986) | Bovine rumen microbial communities from Lethbridge, Alberta, Canada - RJG_03 | ecosystem: Host-associated > Mammals > Digestive system > Stomach > Rumen | place: Canada: Alberta | collected...
TAGTTTTGCTGGATATTTTATAATGATTGATTCAATCCAACCAGCAAATGGTCTATTCCTAGAAATGCTTCTTACATTATTTATGCCAGCAGCAATAATGTCATTAATATTTCCAACAACATCATGTTTACCAATGATCAATTACTTTACCTTCCAACAATTTATATTTCATACATTAATAATTGCATATGTCTCTAGCCGCTTCATAGCTGGAGAAATAGCATTAACATATATCGGATTATGGAAATCAATATTAATTGTAATAACACTTGCATTAATTATTTTTATCATTGATACTATCTTTGATAAAAATTTCTTCTTTCTAAAAGGTCCTTATGATAATCCATTATTAAGCATCTTCTATAGAATCAGTAAAGGTGGAACAAGATATTCAATCAGTCTAGTTATCTTTTCAGCGATTGCTGTGCAATTCTTCTTCCTATTATTTAAACTGATAGAAAAATTAATAATTAAATAAATTATGGTCCCTCTTGGGACCATAATTTATAAAGTACTACGATATTCTTTAACAATATCCATAAATTCTTTAACACGATTATAATCAACAGGATTTTCAAATTTACCATCTACCTTGAATGTTGTAGCACATACTGCACCATCACAAGCAGATAATTGTCTAATAATATTATCCTTATTACAACCAGTATTACAGAATATCGGTGTCTTCTTTGTAGCCTTTTTAACCTGACTTAAAACCTGTGTATCAGTTTCACTACCTGCCGTTAAACCAGAAACACAGATAGCATCAGGCTTACAATTAAATTCTGTTGTTTTACCAATAGCAGCAATATCGCGTTCAGCCAAATAAACAGCAGCTTCAGGAACAATGTTATATAACATCTTGATATGATCTGCACCAATACGATGTCTGTGTCTTGCAGTAGCACCAGCATTAGTATCCCAGATACCAAAGTCAGAAGCATATACGCCTGATATTATTTCTCTGATAAACTTACCATCAACAGCCTTAGCAACATCTAAAGAAGATATAGGATCCCATAGACAATTTACACCATAAGGTATTTTTATTACTTCTTTAACTCGACCAATGACATAAGCCATAGAAGCTAAAGTAATAGGCTCCATTTTAGTTAGATAAGGAAGTGAATATTCATTAGAAAACATGATTCCATCAACTCCACCATCTTGTAATGCCTTAACATCTTTAATCGCTCTATCAATTACTGCTTCCATTCCCTTTTGTTCATCATAATAAGGATCACCAGGAAGTGGTAATAAATGACACATCGCAATTATGGGTTTTTCAACCTTAAACAATTCTTTAATCCAATTACTATTATCAGCAAAAAAATCTAATGACATATTTATCTCCTCCTAAAATCATTGCCCATAATTTTCCCAACCAGCTGCTTCTTCAGCAATCTGCTGATCACTAAGTTCAGGAATAGCTCCCATAATTCTAGCCATTACATATGTTTTAGCAGCCTCCTCTAAATAAACAGCTGCATATAATGCTTCATCTAAATTCTTACCAAAACTAATAACACCATGATGTTTCATAATAACTGTATTAGCATCACCAGCATATTCAACAGCCAATTTGCCCATACCTACATCTTGTGATTTTGCCCAAGGAGCAACATTGATCCTAGCATGATTGGCATCAATTAAAGTGACTAAGCAAGCAGGTAAAGAATCGTTATTCATACCAATAGCAGTAGCATATGGCTGATGAGTATGAATAGTGGCCATAACATCTTTTTTATGATCATAGATATATATCAAAGCTAAAATATCTGAACTAGGTTTTCTAGAACCCTCCTTTAGTTTTCCATCATGATCAACAACACAAACATCATCAATATTCATATCTTCATATAACATTCCTGAAGGTGTAACTAAATAAGTATCATCATCAATCTTCATTGAAACATTGCCACCAGTTAAAGAAATAAGCTTATATTCCTTTAAAGCTAAAGCAGCCTTGATGATCATTTCTTTCTCTTTTTTATACATAATTATTTCCTCAATATCACTATATAATATTTTTATATAAAAATACATATATAAACAAAACTTATATTAGAATTAAGATAGATGGATAATTTATTAGGAATATATGAAAAAGCATTACCTGATTTTTCATGGGAAGAAAAATATAAACTTGCCTATCTTGCTGGATTTGACTTTATTGAATTATCAATAGATAAAAATAGATTAAATAAATTAGACTATACAGATAAACAGATAAAAGAAGTAATAGATAATGCCGATAAATATAATATGACACTTGAAACAATGACATTATCAGCAAACAGATATTATCCAATTGGTGACATCAATTTAAGAAAACAAGGTATTGAAATAATCAAAAAAGCAATTGTTCTAGCATCTAAATTAGGAATAAAACTAATACAATTAACAGCCTATGATGTATATCAAAAACCATCAACAATTCAAAGCAAACAACTATATGAAGATGCTATAAAAGAAGTATTAGAATTTAATAAAGACTACAATATTATTCTAGCTATAGAAGTATTAGAAGATGTTGAACACTTCAATACATCAAGTAAACTAATACCATTTATAAATAAAATAAATTCACCCTATCTAAAAGAATATGGTGATACTGGTAATCTTGTTTATAATAATTTTGATCCACTAATAGATTTAAAAGACGGTATTAATCAAATAGCGGCAATACATATTAAAGATGCTATTGTACATAATGAACATAATATTGAATATGGTAAAGGTTTAGTCAATTTTGATGAAATATTTAAATATTTAAAAGAAGTAAATTATCAAGGATATTTAGTAAGTGAATGTTGGTATGAAGAAGATTATCATCCTGACTTAATAAAAATAAATGAATTTATCAGAAATAAAATGAAGGACTAAATTATGAAAAAAGTACTAATGATTGCTACAGGAGGAACAATTGCCTCCAAACAAGATCAAGATGGTTTAAAACCCGTTTTAACATCACAAGATATTATTGAATATATTCCTGTTATCAAAAAGAAGATATGGATAGATACTGAACAATTATTCAATTTAGACAGTACCAATATCAGTCAGAAACATTGGCTAGAAATAGCAAATAAAATAAAAGAAAAATATGATGAATATGATGGTTTTGTTATATGCCATGGAACTGATACAATGGCATATACTTCAGCAGCGCTTTCATATTTAATCCAAAGTTCAAGTAAACCAATAGTATTAACTGGTTCACAAAAACCAATTGATTTAGCCTCAAGTGATGCCAGAGGAAATCTTCATGATGCTATTATTTATGCAGCAGATGAAAAAGCCTGTGGGGTACAGATTGTCTTTTCTAATAAAGTAATACTAGGTACTAGAGCAAGAAAAATAAATACAAAATCTCTACAAGCATTTGATTCAATTAATTATCCAACGCTAGCATTTATTCAAGGTGAAGAAATAATTCATTATATAGATCAAGATAAAACAAAAGAAACAAAATTCTATAATAAGATGTCAGATAAAGTTGCATTAATAAAACTCTATCCAGGTATCAATGGTGATTATCTACAATACTATTTAGATAAAAATGATGCAGTCATAATTGAAAGCTTTGGTGTAGGAGGACTACCAATACTTGATGAATATAATTTTAATGATGTTATTGAAAAAGCTGTAAACAACAATAAAATTCTAGTATTTACAACACAAGTACAAAATGAAGGAAGTGATATGGCTATCTATCAAGTAGGACATTATCTAAAAGGAATCAAAGGAATACTTGAAGCATATGATATGACATCTGAAGCAGTCATAACAAAATTGATGTGGATCTTATCTCAAAGTAATAACCAAGATGAAATTAGAGAATTATTCTATACACCAGTAGATAAAGATATCTTAATGAAAAATCAATAAAAAAGATAGATGTAAACATCTATCTTTCTACATAAGCTTTAATACGATCATCAGCATTATAGACATCTAAACCTCTAATAGCTAAACCCGTATCAATATTAGCGCCCTTTAATACGCTTTGCATCTCTAATAAAGAAGTACCAAATGTACCCTCGTCATTAGTACAGAATGGTTTAATATTCTTACCAGTAAAATCATATTCATCTAAAAAAGAAGCAACAACTCTAGGATAATTACGATACCAGATAGGAAAACCAATATAAACTGTGTCATAATCATCCATATTTAATTTCATACCAGCCTTTAAAGCAGGATGAATATTATCTTCATCTTCTCTTCTAGCACGAGCTACACAATCCATATATTTCTCAGGATATGGCTCATCCTCTTCAATCTTATATAAATCGCCACCAGTAAGTTCAGCAATCTTTTCTGCAACAACTTCAGTATTACCCTTTGTTAAAGTTATGATTTCATTATCTTGTAAATTCTCACCAATATGTGAAAAATAAGCAATTAAAGTCTTCATACGTATCTCCTTTATAAATATTATATATTATGAAAAACTCACAACTAATTATTATGCTCACATTATCGATTCAGTTAAATAAAACGGGGTCATCTTTCTGAAGCCCCGTTTGATTTTACAGATTTCTTTATTGTTTAGTATTTAGACTAAATTATCTCATCGATTTATCATATGGTTGACCAGAAGCCTTAGGCGAATGGTCATATTTAGATGTTACAGCTAAGGCAACTAAAGTAATGATAAATGGAAGGGATTTGAAGAATGCTGAAGGTAATCCTAGATTAGCTAGGAAAGGAATACCTGAATAAGCATTAGCAATCGTCTTACATAAAGCAAAGAATGCTGCAGCTCCAAATAATGGCATAGAGCGCCATTGACCAAAGATCAATACTGACATTGCTAGATAACCATAACCACCAACAGTTTGGCTATAATGAGTTGCTACTGGAAGAATATACATTAAACCACCCATACCACCGATAAAGCCGGCAATAACTAAGGCAGCATAACGATATTTTTGAACATTAACACCCAATGATTCAGCAGCTTGTGGATTTTCACCACAGGCACACATTCTTAAGCCAAATCTAGTTTTATTGATAACGATATAAGAAATAACAAAGATAGCAATACCAATAAAGTTAGTAATATAAGTTCTGGTAAAGAACATATCACCAATTATTGGAATATCTCCTAATAATGGTATTTTCTCAATTAAGAAATCATTTCTTATTGATAAGTGTTCTGAACCATCTTGTAATACTCTGGCAAAGAAAATACAGAATGCAGGAGCAAAAGTATTCAAGGCCATACCAACAATTGTTTGGTCAGCATTAAGATTAATAGAAGCTACTGCCAGTAATAAAGTTAGAATAACACCCATTACTCCAGCAAATAATAAAGATATTATTAATCTAAGTTGACCAGCAACTACACCATCAAGCCATTGTAGGCATAATACACCCCACATGCATGACCATACCATTACTGAGTCTAGACCCATATGGATGATACCTGATCTTTCTGAAAACATACCTGATACAGATACAACTAATAATGGTATGAAGAAATACATAAAGTATCTAGCGATAAAATAGAGCATTTCCATATTACACTAACTCCTCTCCTGTAACTTTGTTGATTTCTTTACTTTGTTTATTTAATGCTTTTTCTAATAATAGTTTTAAGAATAAAGAGAAAGCAGCAAAGTAAATAATAACAGAAGTAATAACACTAACAATTTCTCTTTGGAAACCAAAGATCTGCATATAGTTACCACCAACAGTTAAATAAGCTAAGAATAAAGCGCCAAAGATAGCACCAATTGGCGAGTTATTTGCTAAACAACAAACAGCAATACCATTGAAACCTTCAGCAGCTAAAGCTTCTTTCATAGTGATATAAGTACCTGAAGCAGATAAGTGAGTTAAACCACCACCTAGTCCACATAATGCGCCAGATAATAGAATAGAAATCATAATATTTCTCTTTGATTTAATACCAGCATATCTAGATGCTTCAGCATTTTTACCACAAGCCTTTAATTCATAGCCTAATTTAGTCTTTTCTAATATTACCCAGGCTATAATAGCAACAGCTATAGCAATTAAAATACCGATATCAGCTGTATTATTCCGAGTTATTGCAGGCATAAACCACTGTGGTAATTTAGTAGGAGCAGGAATAGCCTTTGTCTGACCCTTCATAGCATCATAACAATAAGCATTAATCCAGTGCATCATATAATACATTTCAATATAGTTAAACATGATAGTACCAATAACCACATTAACATTGAAATAAGCCTTTAATAAACCTGGAATAAATGCCCAAGCAGCACCTGCTAAAGTAGCAACAATTAGCGGAAGAATCCAAGATAATGGTTTAGGCATATCTTTGGAAACATATAACGCTGTTAAGATAGCAGCTAATGCACCAACAGAATATTGACCTGGACCACCGATATTAAAGATGCCTGCTTGGAATGCTAAACACATTGCAACACCAGTACATAAAATAGGTGTAGCAAAATAGAATAGTGTTCCTAAATTTTTCATACCACCTAATTTAAAACCACCGGTCATTAGTGTAGTAAAAGCAGACATACCCTTAGCTGGATTAGTCAACATCAATACAATAAAGGCAATTAATAAACCACCAATAATAGCAATTAGAGAAGATAATAATCCAGTATAATTAGCAATATTTATTTTCTTTGCACTTTTAACACTCATAACTATTGACCCTCCCTTTTAACACCAGCCATGTATAGACCCATTTCTTCAACAGAAACTTTCTTAGGATCAAGGTTACCCATTATTTCACCTTCAAACATGACAATAATTCTATCAGCAACATCCATAACTTCATCTAACTCAAACGACATAAGTAAGACCGCTTTACCCTCATCTCTTTGAGCAACTAATTGTTTATGGATAAATTCAATAGCACCAACATCCAAACCTCTAGTAGGCTGTACAGCAATCAATAAATCAGCATTTTGATCTATTTCTCTAGCAACAATAGCCTTTTGTTGGTTACCACCAGACATTGATCTAGCCATAGTAATCTTACCCTGACCAGATCTAATATCAAAACGATCAATTAATTCATCAGCATAAGAATCAAATTTATCAAATTTTAAGAAACCCATTTTAGAAACAAAATCAGGCTTAAAGTAGTTCTTTAAAGCTAAATTATAAGATAAAGGATAATCTAAAACTAAACCATATTTATGTCTATCTTCAGGAATATGTGACATAATTAGATTTCTCTCTCTAATAGATTTTTTAGTATAATCCTCACCATTAATCTTAATACTACCCTCATTAATAGGCATGATACCAGTTAAACCATAAATAAGTTCACTTTGACCATTACCATCAATACCAGCAATAGCTAAGATTTCACCCTTTCTAACATTAAATGAAACATCATTTACAACTTTCTTCTTAGTTTCATCATTAATGATAGTTAAATGCTCAACATCTAAAACAACATCAGTAGGATTAGCTGGCTTTTTCTCAACATGGAAGTTAACTTCTCTACCAACCATCAATTCACCCATCTTAGTAGTACTAGTATCAGCAGCATTTAATGTTTCAATTAATTTACCTCTTCTTAAAATAGTTACACGATCTGATACTCTTTTTATTTCCTCGAGCTTATGTGAAATAAATAAGATAGTATGGCCTTCCTTAGCCAAACCCTTCATTATTTCCATAAGTTCGTCGATTTCTTGCGGAGTTAAAACAGCAGTAGGCTCATCAAAGATTAAGATTTCAGCTTCACGATAAAGCATCTTCAAAATCTCACAACGTTGTTGTTGGCCAACTGTAATATTTTCAATTAAAGCATCTGGATCAACAGCCAAGCCATATTTTTGTGATAATTCAACAACCTTTTTACGACAAGTATCCATATCCAAAAAAGCACCCTTAACTGTTTCAGAACCCAAGACAATATTTTGTAAAACAGTATAATTTTGAACCAATTTAAAGTGTTGGTGCACCATACCAATACCTAATTCAGTCGCAACTCTAGGATTAGTTATTTTAACTTCTTTACCTCTTATTGAAATAGTTCCCTCTTCAGGAGTATACATACCAAAAAGCACAGACATTAAAGTTGATTTGCCCGCACCATTTTCCCCAAGTAAGGCATGAATCTCACCTTTTCTAATTCCTAAACTAATATCATTACAAGCAATGATACCTGGGAATCTTTTGGTAATATGAGAGAATTCAATAATATTTTCTACATTTTCCATATTTATCCCTCTTTATATAAAGTAAGGGTGTACACATAGTACACCCTTAAAATAAATTTTAAATAATATTATTGTTCGAAATAAGTAACTTTAACGAATTTGTAAGTATCAAGTGGAGCACCATTAACACCATCAACTTCTGTTGGAAGAGAATCATGAACGCCAATTGCACTTTCATTAATAGCTTTATATTCAGCTTCTGTTAATACATTCCAGTTTTCAGCTCTATAAGGAGCGATGATAGCAGCACCTTCTTTAGCGCCTAATCTTTGTAAACCAGCATCTGTGTAGAATTTCCAATCAGCACCACCAGCATAAGCAGCCTTAACTGCATTATAGATAGTCTTTTCTAATTCTTTCATAGCAGAAGTAACGAAGATTGGTTCATTAGCAGCGCCATCAGCAGCTCTTGTGAAATATTCGTCTGTATCAACACCAACGATTTTTCTGTTTTCGCCATCTTTTGCAGCTTGAAGAATTGAGTTAACAATTGTACCACCACAAGAGAAGATGATTTCAGTACCGCTTGTGTACCATTCAGAAGCACGAGTAACGATATCTGGAGAAGCATCAAATGTACCAGTGTAGAAATATTTCATGTCGATAGAACCTTCAGCTAAGCCTAAGTCTTCAGCAGCTTTTTCAGCACCTTCAACGAAACCATAACCGAATCTAACAACAGCTGGAACAGCCATACCACCCATGAATGCTAAGTTTCTATAACCGTCTTTAACAACAGCATAACCAGCCATATAACCACAGTCTTGTTCAGCGAAAGTGATCATAGCTAAGTTATCTTGATGAGGTAATGAATCATCAACACCATCATAGTTATAGTCGATGTGGTATAAGTCATCAGCATCAGCGAAAATAACTTTAACATTTGGATAGTTAGGAATTTCTTGACATAATGCAGCATCCCATAAGAAACCAACAGCTACTAATACATCAGCAGTCATTTGGTTAACAGCTTGTTCGAAGATAGTAGTTCTAGAAGCATCATCACTACCAGCAGGTTGTAAATAAGTGTATTTTAAACCTTTTTCTTCACAGTAATCTCTAATACCATAGAATGAGTGTTCATTGAAACCACCATCATAGATAGAGCCTAAGTCAGCTAGGAACACAACATCATAATGTTCATCATTATTTGTAGGTTCACCACCTTCATTACCGCCATTACCTGATTCGCCACCACCGCTTTTTTGACAGCCAACGATAGCAAACATCATCATAATAGCAAGAACTAATGTAAGAAATTTTTTCATTTTTTTCTCCTTCTTTCTATACGATTTTATTGTAAGTCTAAATATTCTTACTTATACTTATATTATCATTTTGTAAACAGCATATACAATAAAAATTTTTATACTTTTTAAATAATAACTGATAAACTATTATATTTCTAATAAAAGGCGGTCATGTTTATATATGACCGCCTATACTTATAACAAAAATAAATTATTTATTTGCTCTTAACATATTCATTTAAAGGCTTAATGCAATAAATGTTATAAGGGAATTTATCAGTAGTAACATAACCTGGCTCAGCATCAATCAATTGAGGAATACGATTAATAATATTTGCGCAAGTTAATTCAACAGTAGCAGGCTTATTACAAACTAAACTAGATTCAGGCTCACCATATAGAGTCCATTCATTCTTATCAAATTCTTCAGGAGCATAAACCTTACCAACACATTCTGTCTCTAAAGTAATACCCTCTTCAGTTTCAGTAGTAACAATGGCTCTCATACCAGTAGCATCACCAGCTTTAACAGTAAAGCCTAAAGTTGAACTCTCTAAATCTGTAGGCCAAGTAGTAGGAATACATTTTTGAACCTGCGACTTAACAGTTAAGCCTAGTTTAGAAGCTAACCAACCATTTTGATTCCACATATAAGAAGGAACATATTCACCACTTTCAACTACTTTCTTAATATCATCACTAGAATAATCATTATAAGCACCAATAGTCTTATTAAATTCTTCAATACTTAAACCAGCGCCATGACCTTCAGCTAAAGCGATACCATAGTCTTCTACGTTATACCAAGATGATCCAACAATCTTAGTAACATTAGCTTGCGCACCCATAAAGTTAGTAACCATAGTACCCCAATATAGATCACAATAACCAACACCAGTTAAAGTACAATTACCCTTCTTAGCTAATTCATCTAATTCCTTAGTTAATTCAGGAGAAGAGTTCCAAGGATATAGAGCCTCTTCGGCAGTAGAAATAGCATTAATACCCAATTTAGCACAAATACGATATATATCAGAAATCTCTAAAACTGTACTTCTAGTAGCAACAATACAAACATCAGGTTTTAATTCGCTTAATATAGCTTCAGCATCTTTAGCATCATTAATCTTAACACCAACTTCAGGATATCCATCCCCAATAATTTCACAAACATCTAAACCAATAACAGCAGGATTCACATCAAATGCACCAACAAGTTCTCCACCTTTTTCAATACCATAGCGCATTAGATATTTACCCATCTTACCACATCCATACTGAACAAATTTTACTTTTCTATCCATAAATTAAATTCTCCTTGTAATATAATCATAACACTATTTGTTAATAATTTCACAAATATTATTATAAAAAGGGATCTAATCACTTAGATCCCCAATTATCATTATTGAACACCAGTCTTAGGAGTATCATACTTCTTAGGTTTATCAGGTTTACCTGGTTTATCTTCCTTAGGCTCGCTAGGAGTAAATGTAGCGCCCCTAGTTTTAGCAGGAACGTTGTTAATAGTTACAGTAGCAACGTTTTCAATCTTTTGACCATACATCTTAATTAATTCTTCATCGCTGATAGAAGCTTTAATTCTAGAATAGATAGTCAAAGTAATTGTTTCACCAGATAATTCTCTTAATAGATCCTTATCAGTAATTTCAACCTTAACTAATTGACCATTAACAGTAACTTCAACACCCTCAACTGAGAAGCTAGTAGATAATACTTCTAATACAGCAGGCATATTATCTTCAAAGACAATTGAAGCAGTCTTAGAAGGAACTCTAGAAGAAATAGTATAAGTTAATATATTATTACGATTTTCTAAAGTATAATC
>Ga0256406_1006769_pt1 | contig 11285 bp, 13 predicted proteins | sample RumenRJG_03DNA_FD_185986 | JGI IMG/M metagenome (GOLD analysis project Ga0256406, IMG submission 185986) | Bovine rumen microbial communities from Lethbridge, Alberta, Canada - RJG_03 | ecosystem: Host-associated > Mammals > Digestive system > Stomach > Rumen | place: Canada: Alberta | collected...
TTACTCCAGCAGCAGCTGCTCCAGAACCACTAGTAGCCTGTGAAGTACGGTTAGCCCAATAACTTGCAATAAAATCAGTACCAGCTTGAGCATACCATGCAGGAACTACAGCATACTGATTCTGAGGTAAAGTAATAGTAGCAGGTTGCTTAGCAGCAATATTATTAATCTGAGCTTGCAATGGAGCAATCATAGCAGCAACTTGAGCAGTCTGATTACTATTATTGATATTACTCCTAAGAAGAGCGTTATCGGCAGTAAGACTATCAATCTTGTTCTGAAGTTCTCTCTCTTTAAGGTCACAGAACTCTTTAGTAATCATTGTACTCTGATTAGCAAGAGCATCAACTATACGTTGAGTATTAGCAGTGCCTTGATTAGTCAACTGATTAGTTTGTTGACATACAGAAAGTTGGTCAGCTGCTTCTGATTGAGCATTTTGAAGTTGAAGAGCTGCTTGATTTTGTGCTGCCTGTAATGTAGCAGCAGCATGATTAGCAGCAAGACTAGCTTGAATATCATTAGTCTGATTAGCAATAGCAAGGCGGTTTTCACAGCAGCACTGACAAATCTGTTGACTAAGACTAGCATTACCACTCTGAATTGCATTTTGAACTTGAAGTCCACTCATACCAACTTGCTGACCTACAGACTGAATAGAAGACTGAATAGTATTAATAGCAGACTGTACAGCATTTACAGAACTATTAGTAATCTGAGCAAGCTGAGCAGCAGCATCGGCACGACCATTAATAGCCTGCAAAAGAAGGTCTCTACCAGCATTATTATTCATCTGGTTAGACAAATAGCCAGTACCGTTATTACCACCACCAAAACCATTACCATAACCATTATTACCCCAAAGTAGCCACATAAACAGAATCCAAATCCAATAACCATTATTACCAAAACCACCATTATTTTGCATGGCAAGCAAAAGATTTGGGTCAATTCCATTAGTAGCTGCTTTAGCTACATCAGGAAAAACGAATACACCATTATCGGTAGCCATATCTATACTATTTAATTAATAATTAATTGATTAACACTATGTGCTTGAACGTTCTAAACACAGTGCAAATATAGATATAATGCTATAATAAGGATAACAATGCCTATAAATAAAATAAGTCGCTAACTACTAATAAGTTAGCGACTAAAAACATTACCTATTACTCTTTACTTTATCAAGTTCATCTTTATACCAACGAAGTTCTTTAAAACCAACACATTTCTTACCTTTAGGTATCTTACCTTCACGAACTAAATCATCAAATCTACTTCTACTAATATTTAAATATATACAAGCAGATTCTTTACTCATACTTATATGACTAATTACTTCTATCAGTTCAGTAGCTTCTGTTTCATTTAGTTCACAAGTTCCTGCATCAATTTTGTTAGCAGCATCTCTTAATAAATGAACAACTAATTGTTTAAGTGCTTGCATAGTTTAAATTTTAAGTATAAGATTATAAACAAAAATATCGCAGCTACTATTAAGTGCAATACTAAGTAACTTCTATAAGAAATAGGAATTTCATATTTATCATCTATAAAACAAATAATATTATTTGTAAATATATAATAAATGAACATTCTATGATATACACAAAATTTAAATACAAAAGAACTTAAATATATAAATAGAAGAGGAAGAATACCAATTCCAGCTATATAACTAAGAACTTCTGTTTCAATACCAAAATAAGATAAAATGGTATTAGCTAGAAAACATCCAGCTAATACCATTGGAATTATCTTTAAAAATAGTATTTCTAATTTATAAAGAGCCACCTTTTCCATATCTACTGCGGTGCATTGTAAAACCTGCTTTAGGAACCATTGGCTTAGCTCGTCTACTAGAATTATTAGACATTGCTCTACTAGAAGAGTTAGAACTTCTACTATTACTTGATTTTGTCATAGCTTACTAACTTTTATATTATGTAATAATTCACTCACTAAATTAGCTACAACATTTTGTTCAAAAGTATTCTGTTCATCATTCTTACGATTACTAAAACCACCATTTATGTATTAACAAATATGTTGTAACATAATATTATTTTCGTGAGTTTCTTTTCTTATATCATCAAGAGTATCTAGAACATAACTTTCTTCTTTATATGTCATAATTTACTCAGTTTCAATACCAACTTTATCAACAAGTTCTATTGCTTTTCTAACAGCTTCTTCAGCGTCACATTGAAATTTAAAAACAAGTTCTTTAGCCACTTCAAATATCCTGCAATTCCTTGTAGTAGGCATCTTATTATCTTTAGCAAAATCAAATACCTTACTCCAAGTATCATTAACTACAGATTTGAAGTCAAGCTGAATATTCAGCTTCTCCTTGATATGCTCCTTACCTTCTGAGTCAATATAAGTCACCCAATCTTCATCAGAGCGAGCACCACGCTCTTTAATCTGAGAATCAATAATCTCAACCTCTTCTCCAGTACTCCTGAGAATACTCTTACCTCCAATAGGAGGCATCATATAAGTTTTATCTTCCATAATTTATATTCTTTATTAACATTTTCACTTGCAGCTCTATCCACTCTTTCCTTTTCTTCTCCTGCTGGAGAAAGGGTTGAAAGAAATAGGATAAGAGGTATAAACTTAATTGTTCAAACATAATCTTTTATCTTTGTAAAGACAGCCACCTAAGTAACTGCCTTTTGTATTGAGTTATTACAATAACTCAGTGCGCAATTCCACCACCAAGCAGCACTCCAAGTAGGAATGCCGCTATGGTGTCGAAGATGTTTCTATTATTCCACTTTAATGTAAACACCATCGTTAATTACATCTTGAGGTGTTATATCGACCTCGGAACCATTTACAAATTTTTTAATCGTTATCATTGCGCAGTTTAATTTTGTTGTATAAGTTTTTGAAGAAGTTATCCATTCAGACCGATAATAGGTTTCATTTATAACATTATCAGTCATTGTGCTTCCATCCCAGTCAGTAACCAGCATTTTGTAATTTTTGTCTGTTGGATTTACAAGTTGAATTTTAGACCCAACAGGTACTTCTATTCCTTGTGGCTTATCTGTTCCTGGAATGCAACACCTTTTGCTCATTGTAGAAAAAGCGATACCACCATCTGGTGCTACTCCATAAACTCCTCGGATGAAGTTATTAAAATAGTTTGCTAATTTTGGCAAATCTGGATTATCTACAGTTGCCTTTAGTTTTGTCACTAAACATTTCATAATAATTTGTTTTTAAAATTTATAATATTTTGTTTTATATTGTTTTTAACCATGAAGCAATAATTGTTGCGAAATGATTCAGAGCCAATGTCCCAATTGGGTGAATATCATCTCTCAACCATATCATTCTTGTTGTTAAGTCGTGAACCCAAGTTAATACACCGTTTATGTAAATCTGCCTTGGGTTCTCATATTGAGCTGCTGGTAATCCATTGTTAGAATGCCACACATGATTACTACCGTTATAGCCACTATCATGCCACACGCCATTGTTATCCCAATAACCAGTAGTAGTAACCCATCTGTAGCATCTGATACCTAACAACTCCCAAAGTTTCAACAACGGGAAACCCCATCTGTTTGCAGCTATTTCCTGAGCTTCCCATACATGATCTAATTGTGCTTTGGTATCATCATTGTCAATGTGCCCAACAATTACAATTTTAGCATTTGGTTTAACAAGGAGAATCTGACTAACAAGATAATTAAAAGCACCTTCTGCATAATTTCTATCTAGTGGATTTTGTGGGATTTCAAGATACTGAGAAGAAGTAGAATCTATACAATCGTTTCTAAAATGGTCAAATACAAACAAGTCAGTGTTTATTTCGCCATCTATAAACTTTTGCATTCGACCTTTTACAGTTCCTGTAATGGCACCAGACATACTCAAGTCACTTTCAATATCCTCACTGTTATCCCAACAGTAAGAATAAGCCATCTGTCTAAAAGTCTTATATGTTTCGCCATCTCCAGCATAAACATCAACGGGTTTAGATGACGGCCAACCTTGTGGAGTAGTTGGGTCTGTTTGTTCTTCGGGGAAAGAACCGCCAATATAATAGGAATAACCTTTCACATTTGCCACTTGTTCGGCGGTATATCCCTTTGCTATCAGATTGGCTTTTCTTCTGTCGTCTGTCCAATTATCAAAGATGTATCTTAATTCCTTCTGTGTCCTTGACATCGAACGCATAATATTACCAAAATAAGTTCTACCCAGTCCTAAATCATCTCCAAGTTCATTGTGATTAATGTAGTCTGTTGTAGGCAGGCCACACCTCATCATTGAAGAGCCTATTGCTTGGTTATAAACATTTGCACCAAGTTTAGCTCCAACTATTTGTGGATACCCCTGTGCTGGTACTGAGGTTCCGAAATAAGCAATGTTTTTATTTTTCCAATTATTCTTATCATTTAAACCTTTACTATATAATAAATCAATAAGGTTTTTTACTCCCTCTTCCGAGAGAATAAGATTACTCGCATTTAGGAGTGTGGTTTCTATTCCTGCATTTTCATGTAAAACACCATTCTTATCCCTAAAACTAACAACCTTATTATCTTTATCAACAATCAAAGTTGTTCTGTTTTCTGGATCGTTATATGTATAGCATTGGTTTTCGCCAATTAATAACAATGGTGTCTCAAATCCAATTTTCTCAAATCTTATTCCATTTAATTTCCGTCCACCTAACAACTTTTTTTCACTATCTACTTCAGCGGTTGCAAACTCTGAGTTTTCTTCATAGGAAACATTATTAGAAAACTCAGAATCAATCAATGACTTTCCTTCCTCTTTGTCAACTTTAGTATCTAATAGGTTTTTAAGAGTATCACTATTAGTGAAATCCTTTAGAAAAGCTTCTATCTCTTTTAAGCTATCAATAGTAGAACTAACATCATCAGTACCGAGTATCTTATTGATTTGCTTATCAATATAATCTTTGACTTGCTGAGGACATCCTACACCAAAGTATGGTTGACCATCAGCTTTTATACCATAAAGTATTCTATCATTAGCATCAACTGCTACAATAGCAAATTCTGGATTATCTGTAATTATATGAATAGTATTAAAATCTATAATGTTATCCCCATCATTATAGTTACTTCTTTTACGTACTTCATCAATAGCTTGCTGTACATTTGTAGCATCAAGTTTACTATCACTATGATTATATGTTACATTACTCGCTGCACTCGCTGCACTTGCTTCACCAGTCTTTGTTGAAAGATGGACATAGTCCTTACCATTCCACGCATATTCAGAATACTTGGTTACATCATACTGACTACCATCCCAGTTACCAACCCTATATACGGTATCTGCTAAACCAATAGCAGGTAATACATCAGTCACGGCTGTAGTCTGGTCTGTGGCAGTAACAGATACATACTTCTGATTTGGAGTAGTAATAAGATTATTTACTTCTTCTTTTGTATATGTTTCATTTTTAGTATATCTGTTTGCTTCTGCTTCTTGTGCTCTTGAAGTTTCTGTAGCAACAGCAGATGCTATTCTAGAATCAACACTACCATCAGTACCTACTGCTTCTTCAAGAGTATCTAATCTGTCATCAAGAGCATTTTCTGCATTAGTGGCTCTTGTTTGTTCAGCAGTAATTTTACTATCAATAGTAGACTCAGCTTCTTCAGCTCTAGTCTTTTCAACATTAACAGCATTAGTAATTCTTGTATCTACTGAACCTCCTGTACCTACAGCAGCAATAAGCTCAGACTCTGCTGTTTGTGCTCTTGTTTGTTCAGCAGTAATCTTGCCATCAAGTTCAGCTTCTGCTTCTTGTGCTCTTGAAGTTTCTGTAGCAACAGCAGATGCTATTCTAGAATCAACACTACCACCAGTACCTACTGCTTCCTCTAAAGTATCTACTCTGCCATTAAGAGTAGACTCGGCTCCTTCAGCTCTTGTCTTTTCAGCAGTAAGAGCATAGAGTACAATCCTAGAAGCATCAGCAATCCTTGTATCTACTGAACCTCCTGTACCTACAGCAGCAATAAGCTCATTCTCTTTGTCTTCCAAAGTTTTTATACGTTCTGTATGATCTTTGGAAACATCTTGTGTACTCTTATCTTCATTAGCATCATATATTTGATTTGCATTAGCTATGATACCACTTTCATCTGCATTAGTAAGAGTACCAAGTAATTGTGTGTTATTTCTTTTATCTTTATTCATGTCGCAAATATAATGTATTTGTTTTTAATAAGCAATACAAATTCGGTTATTTAATATATATTAACTAACAGCAAATGTATAAGTACCTTTATTGTGCATTGTTCTACATACATATAATGTATAATTACCTTTATCTATAACATCATACTGCTGTACTGCATCAAGTGTTCCTTTTTGAATAATACTACTAATGTTAGAAACCATCCCATTCTTAGGAATAGCTATAACTAAATAAGCTAAATCATAAGGATTTGTAACATTATATTGTCCATTAAGACTATGCTTAATTAGCTTAGTGCCTGTATTATTCCAATTATTATAATCTTCTATATATCCGATATAAGATGGCAAAACTGCATAAATAGTCTTACTAACTGCTGGAAATGTAATAGAAACTCCTTTATATGTCGCTGTACCCCATGCCTCAATATCTACTTGTGCAGGAGAATCATATTTATAATTTACCGTTACATTATCATCTTGAACATCAACTTCATCTGCGTCATCAATACTATAATATAAATGCTTATTTGTGTAATTAGCATCTTTAGAAATAATACCATGTATATTACGTAAATAAATTATTATATTAATTAATGTTTTATTAGGAACAAATTCAATAACATCAGAAGCATAAATTGCAACCTCAGAAGTAAGTTTATCACTTTCAAGAGCAGCAATTCTATTATTCCATTGTTCCATAAGTTCTTTCACTTCTGGTGCAAGTTTATTTATATCTACTTTATCCTTAATAATATCAGCTAAAGCTCTATTTTGATCTTTATCAAATATATCTTCAGTAAATGCAAATTTACCAAAAGTAGATTTGCCATCAGATAGAGGAGTTTCCAAGTCTCCATCATATCTAGAAGATTCTAGTGTACTTTGATATTTAATTGTATCTGTCATATTAGTTATTCTTTATACTCACATTATAAATATTTTCACCAGCAACAAGTTTATCACTTACATACCAATGTTTATGACGTCTGTAATAATGATTAAAATTCACTTCAAAGCCACCTTGTTCAAAATATAATTCATCTTTAGAAACAAACCAAACATAAGGTTTTTCTTTAGTAGTTTCTACTTTATACTCACCAGAAACAAGTTTTTCCCAAGTTTTAACAAGGTCTTCGATAAGCAATGTATCAGGAGTTGCAGCATCAGATGCTCCATAATACCGATCATAAGGAGAAACAATCATATTGTTCTCATATATTTCTCCATCAATATTTACTCTAACTAGTACGTTAATAGTTCCATCATCATTTAATGTATAAGTAACATTAGGATAATCATCTTTAAAATTATCTGGAACTTTAATATTTTCATTATTAGCATAAATATCTAATTGGCCACTTACATATTCAATTAGAACATTAGCTTCTTTAGTATTTCCTAAATTATATGCAGCTATAGCTGATTGAAATACATTCCAACAAGTAAAAACATTGTTGCCATTATTATGACAAATATAATTGCAATCAGATATAATATCTTTACCAATAGCAGCGAGTAAATAAAGAAGTTTATAATAAACATCAGTATATTCTCCAGGAATAGTAAGATATGCTACATTAGCTTGTTTAATTTCTACATTCATAATGTTACAAATTTATTATTAAAATTTCTAATGTTATTATCGTAATCTTTACTACCTAGAGCTACACTTCTATACATATGAAGCAATACAGTTCCTAAATTTAACTTGTCTATCTTACGGCTATTAACGACATATCCTTGCTTGGATAATACTACAATCTTATGTGCAATTGTAATATTATCCGAAGCAAGGCTATCTATATCTTGTTTTGTTATACCATTCATAAGAACATCTTATTAATGATTAAACACCTTATTGTTTACACGAACAGAATAATCATCAGTTATAATTTCAAGTTTAGATGAAAGTCTATTAAACTTTGTAAGATTATCATCTTCACTGAAAACAACATCAATTATTTCTTTATATATATTATCGATCCATTCATCTCTTAGTTTAGAAGCTACATTAACTCCGTTAATTTCGTATGCAGATAGAACAGAAAACAATTTGTAATACTCAGTATTAACTATTTTATAAATATTACTTTTAGTTGAATTCTCATTATGAGCAATATGATTACGAACAAGTATATCACAAATTTTCTCATAAATAGTAGAACGAAATGCTCTAAATCCTACATTAATAACATTTGTCACTCTACCAACTTCTTTTACTTCCGCATCTTTAAAAGTTTTATCAAGAACTTTATTTAATGTACTTACATTATCACTAATTAGTTTAATGGCATTTGCCATTTCAATCATAGGTTTAGACCTATTTTTAGATTTAAAATAGTCAACTATTTTAATTATAAGAGTATATACTATAAAAACACAACTACTTATAATAACAGTAACATACGATGAATTTTTAACTGCTGTGCTAACAATATCATTAATTGTTTGTAAATCATGCATTGTAGTAGCATTTAAATTACTATAGCCGCCCCGTAGAAAGGATGTTGCTAGACTAATCAAAGCAGCACACATTCCTTTTCTAAGGGCGGGGTTTAGTAAACATCATTCGGTATGTTTATGCACCTGTACCAGCAGCAGCAAGACCAAGAATAGTCTCAATGCTACTAATGACTTTACTTGTAGTAGGAACTGCAATACGAACAATCTGCTTTACAGTCTCATCAACTTGCTTTCCACTAGCTCGACCTACAGCGAACTCAAGGGTGTAAAGATTATATGTTACATTCTCAGTTGCCTCAGGCTCACCAGGATACATATCATTAGGATCTTTATCACTAACATAACGGAAGCCCTTACCAGCACGACTAAATGCAGCAAGTTCTTTAATATTAGTCAAATCACCAGTAGGCTTAAGTCCATGAGTTGTAATAGCAACTGTCACATTCTCTCCTACAATATTATAATCTTGATATGTATCAGAGTCCTCAAATGTTACAGTAGCACCATTTACGGTTACTTTAAGACTAAGAGTTTGCTCTACAGTTTGATTAACAAATGTCTTAGCAATCTCTTTAGCAACATCAGCAGCTGCCTTATCAGCTTGCGGAGTAGCAGCTACAACAGCTGAAAAATTAGTACGCTCATTGAAATGCTTACCTGCAAGAATAACAGTTACAGAAGCCTGTTGACCAGCTTTAAGAGCCTGAGCAGTTACAGTAGCTTTAAAATGAGTACCTGCGTTAGGAGTAGCTTTAGTTACTTTAAAGTTTACAGGAACCTCAGGAATGATAAAAGGAATTTGTCCTTCACCGTTTCCAAGAGCAATCATAAATGGTTTAGTAGGTTTAGCTGCAAGCCAAGCTGTACCACCAAGCTCAGCAAAGCCAATACTACCTTTAACCATCTTACTCAAATCAGTAGGTGCAGCAGCACCACCGTTAAGAGCAGTAGAACTATTTACAATTAAAAGTTGATTCATAATAACTAGTTATTTAATATTATATTATTGTTCACGTTGTCCTTGTTGACTACCAGCATTAGGACTAGCATTATTACGATAATCTTCACGTTGTTGATTTTGAGCAGCTTGTTGATTTGCATACAAACTTCCTGTCATAGATGTTCTATATAAATCAATAGCATGCTTACAAATATCATTGTGAAGATATTCAGGTAAATCACAATCTACGTTTTCCCCACCAATATCAGCTGCATATCTAACAACAGCTGGCTTTGCAACATAAGATATACGTAGATTTCTCGCTTGAAGACCTTCAACAAAAGTACCCTTGCCATCAATAGATTTATCAATATATAAATCCATTTTTCCATTATATATAACTGCAAGTGGACTTCTAAGTCTTGGCCTAAGAATAAAATCATTCAAGCTATCAGCAAGATAGGCATCATCAATAAGCCTAACGGGATATAGATTGGAAGTAAATTCATCACCTGCTGCCATATCACCAGATTTAGGCTTACCATAATCAATAGAAAAATCTACAAGATAAAGATATGTAAATGGATTTGTCTTTGCATTTAAATTAAAGCCTGCAATATCTCCACTATATTTATAAATAGGACTATTTACTCCTGTAAATGGAAGAGTCTTACCTACTTCTAGAGACACTTCTTTTGGAAGAACAATAGGAACTTCTGTAACTTTATATAAAGTTCTAAGTGCATTAATTTGTCCAATCTTACTATTATCTGTGATTATTCTATCATTGGTAATACCAATATTTTGCTGAATTATTTGATTAACTGTATCGTAGATGCTAGTGTTCAGCAATAAGTCTATTTGTTCGGGCAATATAGCCCGAACATTTTGTAGACCCATTTGCTGAGCATTTTGTCTAAACCAAACGTGCATCTCTTCGATTGTCATAATCTATAGCTTAAAAGAGTTTTAGTTTGTTTTCGTATGCTTTACGAATATCTTCATTCTTTGGGTCATTAAAGTATGCAACCGCATCATTAATATTAGACCCAATAAATGTACCATCACTTGATGAAATCTGTTGATTATACTCAGAACGAATAAGTTCTCCACGGATAATCAAAGTTTCAATCATAGCCTTAGTTGTAACATTCTTATCATTAACGTATTTAAGGAAATGTTCAGGATTAGTTGTAGCATAATCCATAAGACTAGCTTCTTTTTCAGCTCTATCTTTAAGAAGAGCTTCAGCCAAATTCTCATTCTTATATACTGTAACTTCTGTAAATACAGCATCAAATTCTTTATCTGTACTACAAAGCTGAACAAATCTGCTAATAGCCTTCTTACGAAGGTCAAGAAGTTTACGTTGTCTAGCAGCCTCTTTATCTTTATCCTTAATATAAAAACGAACATTAGGGTCACTATTAATAAGTGCCGTATCTTTAGCTACATCTCTATACAGAAGACAATGACGATAAATAAGATATTGCTGAAGGTCTTGAGGATGACCATATTTATATTTCTCACTCTCAAGAGTATTAATAGCATTAATCTTATCTTTAATAGCCTGTCGAATTGTTGCTAGATTAGAACGGTCAATCTTATCGTAAGCCTCATTAATCTTATCTTCTTTCTTAGCAAAAGCAAGATAATCACGTTTCTGATTCCAAAC
>Ga0256406_1006770_pt1 | contig 11285 bp, 8 predicted proteins | sample RumenRJG_03DNA_FD_185986 | JGI IMG/M metagenome (GOLD analysis project Ga0256406, IMG submission 185986) | Bovine rumen microbial communities from Lethbridge, Alberta, Canada - RJG_03 | ecosystem: Host-associated > Mammals > Digestive system > Stomach > Rumen | place: Canada: Alberta | collected...
AGGATAAACAGGATGACCACGGCCAGCCCCGCCAGAGACCAGAACAGATAATTGGTTTTGGCGCTGACGCCGAAAGGATGCCGGACGCTTTCCGCGGCGGCTTCCTTCTCACTGTACTTTACACGGTGTCCGGTCACCAGAAGCCGCTGCGTGTTTGCGCAGTATCCGTAATAGTGACATTAAAAATGCCGGTTCTATTAAACCATGAAAGCCAGCATGGTTAAATAAAACCGGCATGAGCGGATTCCGAAACGGCACAAAAGAGCTGCTTCAGCTTTTTTCCTGTAACGGTATGGCTATATTCGCGTAAAATGTATTTGTCAACTTCCTGAAAAAATTAACCCTCAAAGCTGCATGAGCCATCATTCCTCGTCTGAATCCGATTTTCCGGCGAGGAATTTTATGATCTCATCGTACGATCGCGGGCTTGCTTCGATCGCTTTCAGCAGTTCCTGTCTCTGGAGCTCCTGCTTCTTTTTCTGAAGCTTGTTCAGTTCCTCCATTGCGGCATCATACTTGTCTTTTGCCTGGAATACAGCCTGCTGGGCTTTTTCGATCTTCTCGTCCAGTGTGATGGTTCGTCTTGTTCTTGCCATGGTGTGCTCCTTCCGTTATCAGTCTGCTTCAGGCTTTTCTGATGCTTTCTTTTCTGCGGCCTCCATCTCTATCCTTGCAAGTTCCGTGCTGAGATCTTTTGCTTTCAGCTTGATGTCGTTGGCGGTCATTCCAAACGCGTTGAGGATTGCCTTCTGTGTTGCGGTAACTGCATGGTCAAGGCGATATTCGTTGTCAGCGCCCTTGATCATCTCAATCTTATCGAGTTCGCGGAGTGCCGCCGGAACCGTCATGAAGTTGACCTTCTTTTCACGCTTTTGCATCTCATTTTTCAGGCAGGTATAGATCCTGTTCCTTATAATGAGAGCTACAAACTCAATAAAGACCTTTGTGTCAACGGATTCGCTGCCATACACTCGTGCCGCTTTATTTCCAAGGTAGGACTTGTCGCCACGGAAGAGTTTCTCTGAGCTGTCCCTTCCTTTATACTGGGTCAGCGCCTCTTCTGCAGACATCTTTTCAGATGTAATGATCACAAAGTAACCGCACAGCCGGATTTCCAGATCGATGACATCGATCCGCTCTCTTGCGCAGCTGAAGGCTTCGTCCTCTTTGCCTTCATGATAATAGATCAGGTCAAAGTACTTCGCGTATTTCCCGTTCGGACGTACCTGCATGCCCTGCCATGACTTCAGCTGTTTCGCCATGGTGTCGATGTCCTGTTCGAGTTTCTTGCGCTCAGCAAGATGCTTCCCTTCGTCATAGAAAACATGGAAGTATCTTTTCTGCTCATCAGAAGGATACAACTGGTGCTGGACAGTGATGCCATTTACTTCGAACGCCCTTATGCTTGTAGAGCGGCTCTGTTCAAAAGTTCCCTGCACTGACATAACGACTTCGCGAACCAGCTTCTTCATTCCCTTGACCATGATGATGAAATCATAGCCTTTGCTGTCCATGAAGTGGATGTTGCCTTTGCTGAAATATCCTCTGTCCAGTATGAAACCGATATGTTTGTAGCCATAGCTTTCTGCTTTTTCCAGCATGAACTGAAGCTGCGAGACATCCACAATGCTTCCCGGATACACCTCATAAAAGAGGGGCACCGCATTGTCCCGGTCGAATGCAACGGAATAATTGAAGATAGGCTTGTCCGATCCTTCCTTTGAATGACCGATCTCCGCCAGATCGGCATCTCCCGCCTGGCATACCTTGTTCGTGGAATCATAGGAAATATATATCTTCTCCCTGTGATCCCGCTTCATGTTCCATTCGTTCAGGAAAGCGATGCGCTGGTTATCCATCTCGGTGCCAAGGAAACTTGAGATCTTGGAATCACTGTAGATCTTCATTTCCTCTGTCATAAGCGGATGGTTGTATGCGTATGCCGGATAATACTGGGCGGCATTGCCTTCCGTCATGATTGAATATACGGCCAGATCTATGAACAGTCCGGCATCACGGCCGATGATCTTCGCAATTATCCGGTCCAGGAAATATTCGTTTATTACTTTGCGGATTACAAAATAGGCTCCGACATGCAGGCAGCTGCTTCGTTCCGGTCCTTCCGCTTCGTCAGGCAGCGCGACTTCCGGGAAATATCGCAGGAAGTTGGTGTTCGGGATGATCATACCGGAAATATCAGGGCATTTCTTCCCGATGCATACACGCTTGGGCGAGTTATATTTTTTATCACTGTCATATGTCCGGCTGATTTCATAGTAGACATACGGCGTATTTTTTATCGTCTTGGTTGTTAATTTTCCCTTTTCCGATGGCATCGGAACTGTGAGATTAAGGTACATATGAGCCCCCTTTTTTTGAGGGTTAATTATCCCTTAATCATTATCCCATATCCGGTCAGAAAAGGCAAGGAAAATCGGCGAAAACCCGCATATTTCCTCACTTTTTTGATGCTTCTATCACCGCCTTTCGGTTTGAGGGTTAATTATTCTGGAAGTTCACAGTAATAGTGACATTAAAAATGCCGGTTCTATTAAACCATAAAAACCAGCATGGTTAAATAAAACCGGCATGAGCGGATTCCGAAACGGCACAAAAGAGCTGCTTCAGCTTTTTTTCTGTAACGGTATGGCTATATTCGCGTAAAATGTATTTCGATCATGGGAGAACTCCGCTCTTCCTCCATACCTCCGGGCCGTGGAAGCGATGGACCAAAGTCCGGTTCCGCCGCCCGTTTTCGCAGACACATATTTTCCGTTCCGCATACGTGCCTTTCCGTCAAAACTGTTGGTTTCTACGATATAAAGCCACTTATTCTCACGGACAGAAACCGTAAGCTGGATAAAATTCCGGTTTTCTTCTGCGGCGCCGCAGGCATCGACAGCGTTCTCCAGGAGATTCCCGAGCATTGTGCAAAGCTCGGCATCCGAGAGCATGCCCTGTTCTCCGACATCGTCTATATCCAGCCGGACGGCAATTCCTTTCTGCTTTGCCTGCACAGCATAATGGTTCAGGATTGCGTTCACCGCGCTGTTTTTACAGTAGATCACGGTTTCATTCTCCGGCAGGTCATTCATATAATCAGAAAGAAAAGAACAAATATCCTCCGCCCTGTCGGCCCTCGCCATGTTGTTCAATGTCCGCAGCGTCTGGCGGAAATCATGACGCGTCCGGGCTGACTGTCGTATGTAGTCAAGCTGTGAACGGTACTGTTCCTCCTGGAGCCTTAAAATCTTCAATTCCTGCTCTTCCTCCGCCGCCTTCATCATTTCGATGACGATAAAGTAAAAAACAGTGTTCATCACCACCCAGATGATCAGCAAAACGAACAGCAGCCCGATCATAACCGTACCGATCCGGTTCACCTGAAGTGTTTCATATTTAAGGGGTCTGGCCAGAAGATTAATCAGGAGAATGCACCCGGAAAACAGGAGCGTCATATACCAGACTTTGGAAATGTTCAGCCTGTCCGCCAGTGTGCTTCCGAACCGCAAAAAGAACCAGGCAAAGACAAGCGCGGCCGCGCTTCCGGTTCCAAGCAGAAACCATGCATAATCCATGCTTGAAGAATTGACGCCGAGTTCCGGGTGTCTGGAAGCGTCAAAACACGCAGCATAATTTGCCAGTATGGACATCAGCGCCATGACGTCCACGAAGATTGCCAGCGCCTTTGCTGTCTGCCATCGCACGCTCCACAGATAAAAAAGGAATCCCCCGATAAGTATTGGTGCAAGAAGAATATTACCGTCCACATTGAACCGGACAGCCGCAGATGATTCTGCCAGCGACAGGATAAGAAAAACCGGCAGTGCTTTCAGGAATATCCGCAGCATACGGTCTCTCAGCTGGTTTACCATGGGAAGCCAGCACAGCCGCCGGCAGGACGATCAGGTTTTCAATAAATTCATAAGCAAACGTTTCCTTCATTTTATAATATCCTGTGCCCTGTTCATTTTGTCCAGCGCTTCGCCCCGGATCGAGGCGAAGATGTAATTCTGCCAGATATTTTCAAGTTCTTTCTCCCGGTGCAGGCTGCAGGGAATTCTTGTCCCGTCTGACAGACTGCAGACACCCTTTTCAAAACCCTGTATATAATCCATATTTACGATCACTCCCCGCGTAATGAGAAGAAAACGCCTGTCCGGCAGGAGCTCATCCGCGGCAGAAGAAAACGGCATCCTCGGAGTGTATGTATTTCCGAATCTGTCGCTGATCTCCACATTATGAAGGTGTGAAACTACAGCCGTAATATCCGAAAAGGAAAGGATGTATCTGTCCCTGTTGAAGGTAAAGGACAGAATCTTCTGCATGATCGTCGTCTTTTTCAGGATATCATCCATGACACGATAAATCTGCGCCTCGCTGACCGGCTTTTCAATATAATCATACGCGTGAATCCTGAAAGCCTCCGCCCGGTGCTCACCGCTTGTCGTCAGAAAAATAAGAAGGGTGTCGCTGTCTTCCTTCCGGATGGCTTCGGCTGCCTCCATCCCGGTCATTTTGTCCATATAAATATCCATAAACACCACCGTATACATAAACGGCCGGTAGTCCTCAAGCAGCTCCGCCGCCCCCGAAAACCGCCGGACGCTGATCGTTATCCCGGCCGCCGCGGCATAATGATGTAATACCGCTTCCAATGCGGCTATATCTTCCTGTTTGTCGTCTACAATTGCTATATTCATCCATATTCATCCGTCTGCCTCGTCCGTGGCCTGGGAAAAGTATTCCTGCCAGGTACGGTCTGTTTGTTTCACTTCAGGCATTTCATAACAGCCTTGTTCTCCCCGAATACCAGCAGCGACATGTCATCCTGCAAAACCAAGTCCGGGGTGACTTTCATATTAAAGATCCCGTTTTCGTGGATAGCCAGGATATTGATGCCGTACTTTTTGCGGACATCCAGTTCCCCGATCGACTTTCCGACCCATCCTTCCGGCAGTTCGATTTCATAGATCGCATGATCGGAGGAAAATGCGATGTAGTCGAGGATGTGATCCATGCTGCACCGGATGGCTGTCCAGTTGGCTACCTGCTTTTCCGGATAGATAACTACATCGGCACCGATTTTTTTCAGGAAGCTTTCATGAATACCGCTCGCGGCGCGCGCCACAATTTTCTGAGCCCCGAGTTCTTTCAGCAGAGAGGTGGTGATGACTGAATCCTGGAAATGGTCGCCAATGGCTACAATGCAGCAGTCAAAGTCGCGTACACCCAGCGTTTCCAGAAACCTCCGGTCGGTTGTATCTCCGATCTGCGCGTTTGTCACATACTCCATCACATCATTCACACGATTTTCAACACGGTCAACCGCCAGAACCTCGTCGCCCATTTCATGCAGTTTCTTCGCTATATTTCCGCCAAATCTTCCCAGACCTATCAATAATACTGATTTCATATCAACAATCCTTTCTCCTGCTGCCGCACTATCCTGTTCTGCCGTGCGGCAGCCGCAGCCTTTCCCGCTATTCCATTATCCTATATTTATTTTCTCCATCGGATTTCTTCCCGCGTTCGGAGCGTTAGCGATGGTTGCATAGATCAATGTAAGGCCGCCGACCCTCCCCGAGTACATAAGGAACATGAGAATAATCCTGGATACCGTATGAAGTCCTGTTGTTATCCCCAGCGTCAGACCCACCGTGCCGACCGCGGAAGCCGTCTCAAACAGGCAGGTCAGGATCGGCAGATTTTCCAGGCGGCTGATCACAATGGCCGACAGGGAACACAGCGTCAGATACATCAGCAGAATGGCGGAAGCTTTCCGCGCCGCGTCGTCTGAAATCCGGCGGTGGAACAGGCTGGTATCCCTCCTTCTGCGAAATACGCTGACCGCGTCCGCCGCAAGTACCGCCACTGTCGTGGTTTTTATACCGCCGGCGGTCGATCCCGGTGAACCTCCGATCAGCATCAATATAATGAAGATGAAAATACCAGGCTCGCTTAAGGCTGTCAGATTCATGGTATTAAAACCGGCCGTCCGTGTCGTGACCGACTGAAACAGGGAGGCCAGAATCCGCAGGTTTCCGTTTTCGCTTCCGTACTCGGCGAAATAAAAGTACACGGCGGGAATCCCAATCAGAAGTGCTGTCATCAGCAGCACCGTTTTCGACTGCATCCGCAGTTTCCCGGCTCTGCGCCCGGATGTGAGAATATCATGCCAGGTTATAAATCCAAGACCGCCCGCTGCAATCAATGCCATAATCGTAATGTTAACGACCGGCTGGGCTGCATAATTCGTCAGTGATCCAAACTTCTGCTCTGTTCCCAGAATATCAAACCCGGCATTGCAGAACGCCGATATGGAATGGAAAATCGAGCACCACAGGCCCCGCCAGACGCCATAGGCCGGTATAAAGACGGTCATCAGAGCCAGTGCCCCGGCCCCCTCCACCGCAGCCGTAAAAAACAGTATAAACCGGGTGAGTCTTAAAATTCCCGAAAGATACGGAGCGTCGATGGACTCCGCCATCTGATTGCGAAGCACCAGCCCGATTTTTCTTCCGGAAAAAATGACGATTGCCAGCGCCATGGTAATAATTCCAAGGCCGCCTGTCTGGATCAGTGCCAGAATGACAACCTGTCCGAACATGGACCAGTAGGTTCCGGTATCCTGCACCACCAGTCCGGTCACGCACGATGCCGAAACGGAAGTAAACAGGGCGTCCATGAAGGAGGCATGGCCGGCACCCGCCTTTGAAACCGGAAGCGTCAGCAAAATAGCTCCGGTCAGAATCAACAAAATAAATCCCAAGATAATGGACTGCGAAGAGTCCAGATTTTTAAGCTGTAACTTTTTCATATCCTTCGGATTTCCTTCGAAAAAAGGAAATTATTTCTTTTTGGCTGCAGCCTCCGCGATCTGTCCGGCACCCACCGGCAGTTCGCAGAAACGCTTCCCGGCGGCATGATACAGTGCGTCGGCAATGGCCGGTCCCGGTGTGTCAATCACGATCTCACCGATGGATTTTGCACCAAACGGTCCGCTTTCCTCGTAGCTGGGTTCAAATTCAACCTGAATATCTCCGATATCCGGGCGTGCGGGGATTTTGTACTGCAGGAAGGAATTTTCCGCAACTTCTCCCCGTTTATTATAGGTAACGTTTTCATAAAGCGCCATCCCGATGCCCTGCAGAAGTCCTCCCTCCGTCTGCACCCGCGCCAGAGAAGGATTGAGCGGGGTTCCGCAGTCAACGGCGGCGTAGTAATGAACTACCTTCGCCTTTCCGGTCTCCAGATCCGTTTCCACCTCAGCCACGGCGGCCATGTACGGCGGCGGCGAGATTTTTGAGCTGTGGGTCCGGGTCACAACAACCTCCTGATTGTTGGCACAGGTGCTGGCCACCGCAATATCAAAGAGGGAAACACGTTCCTGCTGATCCTGCGGGCAATCCTGTGCCCGGTCCCGCGGCTGATCCTGTTTTCCGGAGGCTTCCTGCCTTCTTTCCTTAACGCCGGTCACTGTGCTCGTTCCGTTTTTCAATACATATACATAGTCACCGTCGAAACCGCACTCTTCCGTCTTCTTTCCAAGCAGGGAGGCTCCCATTTTAAGAATGATATTTCTCAGATCGCGCGCTGCCAGCTCAGATGCCTTGCCCGTCAGATACGCCGTACTGGAGGCGTAGGATCCGGAATCATACGGAGATACATCCGTATCCGCGCCGTAAACAACAATGCGCTCCGGCGGACAGTGCAGCACTTCGGCCGCTATCTGTGAAAGTGTCGTCTCACAGCCTGTTCCCATCTCCGCAGCACCGATCAGCATGGTGTAGTGGCCGCCTTCCTCCAGTTTCAGTGTGACACTGCCGACATCCACTCCGGCGATGGCCGACCCCTGCATGGCGATCGCGCATCCTACCGTTCGGACGGTGTGGTCATTAAGGCGCACCAGCGGATACTTTTTGTCCCATCCGGACATCTCCTTTACCCTCAGCAGACAGCGGTCCAGCGCAGAGCTGGTGTTCACCTGGCCAAAGTAGGCAGGCATCACCTCCTCTTCCTTCGCTGTATTCTGAAGCCTCAGACCGATCGGATCCCGCCCCAGCTTTTCCGCCAGCTCATTGACCGCCGACTCCACCGCAAAAATTCCCTGCGGCGCTCCGTATCCGCGGTACGCACCGGCAGACATGACGTTGGTGTAGACGGCATCCGCGCGGAAGCGAAAGCTTTCTGCCCGGTACAGAGGGATGGATTTATGGCCGGACAGACCGATCGTCGTCGGCCCGTGTTCTCCGTACGCACCGGTGTTGGACAGCGTGTACAGGTCGATGGCCCGGATTTTTCCATCCTTAGAAGCTCCGAGGCGGACCTTCATCTCCATCTCATGGCGCGGGGACGATGCCGTCTGGCACTCTTCTCTTGTAAAGGCAATCATCGACGGCATCCCTAATTTCCAGGTGACAAAAGCCGGGTAAACTTCCGAAACCGACGTCTGCTTCGCTCCGAAGCCGCCTCCGATATGCGGCTTGACAACCCGAACCATGGAGGATGGAATGCCAAGGGCACGGGCCACCACCCGGCGCACGTGAAAAACAATCTGCGTGGAGCTGGTGATTACCAGTCTTCCATAGGCATCCTTCGTGCAAAATGTTGTGAACGGTTCCATATGTGCCTGCTGCACGGCCTTCGTGTGGTATGTACGCTCAATCACAATGTCGCAGTCCTTCAGAACGGCATCCACATCCCCGTCCGAGGAATCTTCATGGTAGACCAGATTGCGCCTGTTGTCGCCTTTTGTCCACGGGCGGCACTCCCAGGTGTCCTCCGGATGAATAACCACCGGATTATCCAGAGCCTTGTGAAAATCCAGGACCGGTTCCAGTCGCTTGTAGGTAACTTTGATCTTTTTCAGCGCCTTGCTGACCGTCTGCTCATCATCTCCGACGACGATAGCCGCGATATCCCCGACATGCCGCATGTGGCGGTCGAGGATGAGCCGGTCGTACGGACTTGCCTCCGGATAGGTCTGTCCGGCCTCTGTAAAACGCGGTGAATTCTGCGGCACATCTTTCCATGTGAACACAGCCTTCATGCCATGGATTTTCATAGCCGCCGAGGTATCGATATCCTCAATCAGTGCATTGGCATGGGGACACCGGAGAAGTTTAATGACCAGACAGTTCGGAGGCAGGATATCCTGTGTGTAAATCGGCTGCCCGGTAACAATGGCTTCCCAGTCCTTTTTGCGGATACGGTGATCCACGATGTTCAGTGCCTCCGTGTACTTCTCTGACCTTTCTGCTGAATGAAAGGCAGCATCCAGATACGGCTGATAATTAAAATCCGATTTGCTCATACGCCATCTCCTTCAGCAGAACTGACCGCAGACACAGCGGTAATTTTTGAAGCTGCACCGGTGCTGCCGGCCTGCTCCGGCATGCGGACCGTAGGCTTTGCTGCACTTCCGATCTGCTCCGGCATGCGGACCGTATTATTTGATTTTCTCTGTGATTTCTTCCAGGCGATATATTTGCGGATACCGCGCATCTGGCTTTCATAGCCGGAACAGCGGCACAGATTGTTTGCCAGATATTCTTTGATCTCATCATCGTCCGGATCCGGAATTTCGCGCATCATGGCCAGCGTTGCCATAATCAGCCCCGGGCTGCAGTAACCGCACTGCTCTCCGCCTTCATCCGCAATAAAGCCTCCGAATTCTCTGGCTTCCTCACGCACTCCTTCCAGTGTCACCACCTCATGCCGGTCGCAGCGGACTGCAAGAATACCGCAGGAAAGCACCGGCTTTCCATCCAGATGAACCGTGCAGCACCCGCAGTTTGAAGTCTCGCATCCCCGCTTGACGCTGAAACATCCGTGCTGCCGCAGGAAATCAATGAGAAGGAGATCCGGGCGGATATCTTCTATAATTGTATTTCCGTTAACTCTGATTTCAACTTCCATGCTCTGTTATCCCCTCCGGTTCAGTACAGCAGCGTCTCCAGGTTTCGGCGTGTCAGTACTTCGATCAGACGTTTCCTGTACGCAGCACTTCCACGCATATTGGATCCTACAGGAATGCTTTGTGCAGCACGTCTGGCAAAATCTTCGGCAAATTCCAGCGGGTATCCCGATACAGCCGCTGATTTGTTTCTATCACCTGACGTGTTTCTGTCACCTGACGTATTTCTGTCACCTGACGTGTTTCTGTCACCTGACGTGTTTCTGTCACCTGACGTGTTTCTATCACCTGACGTATTTCTGTCACCTGACGTATTTCTGTCACCTGACGTGTTTCTATCACCTGACGTATTTCTGTCACCTGACGTGTTTCTGTCACCGTCAGCGTTCTGTATCATAACCTGAAGCCTTGCCGGCAGTTCCTCTTCATATGTCCGGGCAATGCCGGGACGGGCGCCGACAGCAAGACGCACATTGTGACCATCAATGGCAGCGGCACAGGTAAGCACCGGGATGTCTGTTTCCGTCAGTCTCATGGAATTGTACGCAAAGCGGATGGGTGCCGGTTCCTTCCTTATAATTATGCTGCTGACAATATCGTTATCCCTTGGTGAGGCGATAAATTCTTTCAATGATACGATGCCGCGGTGATATAATTCAACGCTTGTGTCCATGACAGAAAGCAGGGTCAGCGGATCCGAAAAACCGAATCTTCCGGCGGTGGTTCCGCCGATCGTCGCCATGTTTCGGAACTGAACTCCGACAATGTGCCGCAATGCTTCCTTTAAGGCGCCATCCGTATACTCCTCCAGGGAACTGCATTGTTCCATCCTTCGCAGTGTGACCATGCTTCCAATCTTCCAGCCTCCCCGGCTTTCCTCAATCTTATCCATGCCAAGGCCTGAAAGATCAATAATCGTATTAAAGTCGCCATTTCCCATCTTCATCCATTGCATGCCGCCAACAATACGGCAGCTTCTTCGCTGGTTCAGCTGCCAGGCCTCATTCAGGCTGGAAACTTTTACGTAATTGCGCGCTGTAAACATATATCCCCCACTCTCTGGAATCATCCGACGGATGTGTCATACTTCGTACGGATTATACAAGTGTTTACGCCAAAAAACAATATTCACTTCTATAGATTATCTCTTATTATCCCCGGTCGGTCAGAGATCTTCCATTATCTTTTAGTACCAGGCAGGATCCACAGGCCCGGCAGGCTCTATCGGACGGATCCAGCGCGGCCGTGTCCGGCAGGTTCTATCGAACAGGTCCGGCACGGCAGCGTCCGAAAATGCATTGTTTCATCCTGCCAGCAGATGTTTTTCTTCTTTCCTATAATATATAAACAGGGAGCCGGAAGATAG
>Ga0256406_1006772_pt1 | contig 11284 bp, 8 predicted proteins | sample RumenRJG_03DNA_FD_185986 | JGI IMG/M metagenome (GOLD analysis project Ga0256406, IMG submission 185986) | Bovine rumen microbial communities from Lethbridge, Alberta, Canada - RJG_03 | ecosystem: Host-associated > Mammals > Digestive system > Stomach > Rumen | place: Canada: Alberta | collected...
GCACATCATGACGCGGGCTATGCACAGCAGCTGGCGCTGCCCCTGCGAAAGGGCGCCTCCGCCCTCGCCCACCAGCGTCTGGTAGCCCTGGGGCAGCTGCATGATGAACTTGTGCGCGTGGGCGCGCCTTGCCGCGGCGACCACCTGCTCGTCCGTGGCGCCCGGCACGCCGTAGGCGATGTTGTCGCGCACCGTGCCCTCGAACAGCCACGTCTCTTGCAACACCATGCCGAACGCGGAGCGCAGGCTCTGCCGCGTGAGGCCGCGCGTGTCCGCCCCGTCGAGCGTGATGGTGCCGCTGTCCACGTCGTAGAAGCGCAGCAGAAGGTTGATGAGCGTCGTCTTGCCGCAGCCCGTGGGGCCCACCAGCGCAAAGCGCTTGCCGGCAGGCACGTGGATGCACACGTCCTGCAGAAGCGGGTGGTCCTTCGTGTACGAGAAGCACACGTGGTCCAGCTCGAGCTCGCCCCGTGGGGCGTCAAGCGCCTTCGCGCCCGGGGCGTCTGGCTCCTCCTCCGCCGCGTCCATGAGCGCGAGCAGGCGCCGGGCGGAGGCGAACGCGGTCTGCACCTGCGTCACGACGGCGGAGATCTCGTTGAACGGCTTCATGTACTGGTTCGCGTACGAGAGGAAGCTCTGCACCTGGCCCACGGTAAGCGGCGTGGGCCAGCCGGTGATGACGCTCGCGCAGCCGGCGATCGCGACCGCGGCGTACGTGATGTTGTTCACGAGCCTGGTGGAGGGGTTGCTGAGGCTGCTTATGAACTGCGCATGCACGCCCTTCTCGTACAGCTGGGCGTTCACGCGGCCAAACGTGGCAACGTCCGCCGGCGCGTGCGCGAACGCGGTCACGAGCTTCTGGTTGCCGATGACCTCCTCCGCAAAGCCGCCGAGCTCGCCCTGGAGCGCCTGCTGCGCCGCGAACGACGCCGCGGACTTGCGCGTGATGATGCCCGCCGCCAGCACGGAGAGCGGCGTGAGCAGGATGACCACGAGCGCAACGGGCACGGAGATCGAGAGCATGAACGCGATGGTTCCCACGATGGTGGCCACGCCGTTGAACAGCTGCGTGAAGCCCTGCAGCAGGCCGTCGCTCACCTGGTCCACGTCGTTTATGACGCGGGACAGGAGGTCGCCGTGGGAGTGCGAGTCCACGAACGAGAGCGGCAGGCGGTCGAGCTTTCCGTACGCGTCCACGCGCAGGTCGCGCGCCGTGTTGTACGAGAGGCGGTTTGTGCAGTAGCCCTGCACCCACTGGCACGCGCCCGCGGCGGCCACCACTGCGGCGAGCCTCTGTAGGATGGGCGCAAGACGCGCGAAGTCAACGCGACCGGCGGCGACCATGCAGTCGATGGCGTTTCCTATGAGCACCGGCACGTACAGCTGCAGCACGACGGACGCGGCGGCCGTCACGAACGCGACCACCAGAAGCGGCAGGTGCGGCCCCACGTAGCGCATGACGCGGCGCAGCACCGTGCCCACGCCGTAGCCGGAGACGTCCATCCCCTGGTTGGGATCTGTGCCCGCGCCCGCGTTGCCGCGGACGTTAGATATGGTTGCGGCGGCGGATGCGCCGGCGGCGTATGGGTTTGCCATTATGCGGACACCTCCTCCGGCGACAGCTGCGACAGGCAGATCTCGCGGTACAGCGTGCACGTGCACAGCAGCTCCGCGTGCGTGCCGATGCCGGCGACGCGGCCGTGGTCGAGCACGAGCACCTTCGTGGCGCCCATGACCGCGCTCACGCGCTGAGAAACGACGACGCTCGTCGTCGTGCCCGAAAGCGAGGCCAGGGCCTGCCTCAGGCGCGCGTCCGTCGCGAAGTCGAGCGCGGAGGCGGAGTCGTCCAGCACCACGACGCGCGGCGACCCCACGAGGGCGCGCGCGATGGTGAGGCGCTGGCGCTGGCCGCCGCTGAAGTTCTTGCCGTCGGCCTCCACCGGCTCGTCGAGTCCCGCCGGCTTCGCGCGCACGAAGTCGTCCGCCTGGGCAAGCGCGAGCGCTTCCCACAGCTCCTCGTCCGTGGCGTCAGGCTTTCGCCACGTAAGGTTCGAGCGGATCGTCCCCGTCATGAGCGATGCGCGCTGCGGCACGATAGCCACGGTGGAGCGCAGCTGGTCGAGCGGCCAGTCGCGCACGTCGCGGCCGAGCACGCTCACGCTGCCGGACGTGGCGTCGTACAGGCGCGGTAGCAGCTGCACGAGCGTGGACTTGCCCGATCCCGTGCCGCCGATGATGCCGAGGGTCTCCCCCTCGCGCACGTCGAGCGTCACGTGCGCGAGCGCCGGCTGTGAGGAGCCCGCGTAGCAGAACGTCGCGTCCTTCAGGCTCACGGCAGGCGCGGCGCCGCGGGCGGGAAGCTCCACGTCGCCCGTCGCCGTCTGCGCAAGGGCCGGGCTCGCGTCCAGCACCTCCATGATGCGCTGTGCGGAGGCCGACCCGCGCGTGAACGTGACCACGAGGTTCGCCACGTACGCCACGGCCAGAAGCGTCTGCGTCATGTAGTTGACGAACGCCATGACCTCTCCCTGCGTTAGGTCGCCCGCGCTCACGCGAAACGCGCCGCTCCACAGGATGGCGACCACGCCGGCGTTCAGCACCACAAACGTCGCCGGGCTTAAGAGCGCCGTCAGCCTGCCCGCGGCGACGGCCGTGGCGGCCTGGTCGTTCGCGGCGCGGCGGAAGCGGGCAAACTCGTCCTTCTCGCGGCGGAACGCGCGGATGACGCGCACGCCGGAAAGCGACTCGCGCGTGATGAGGCTCACGCGGTCAAGGCGCGTCTGCATCTGCTGGAAGAACGGCACGGCGCGCGACATCACGAACCAGAACACGAGCGCGATGAGCGGCGTGCACAAGAGGAAGATGAGCCCAAGGCGGACGTCAATCAAAAGCGCGGCCACCATGGAGCCCACGGCCAGAAACGGCCAGCGTATGAGCTGGCGGATGCCCAGGGCGATCGCCACCTGCACCTGGTTCACGTCGTTCGTGATGCGCGTGGTGAGCGAGGGCGTGCCAAAGCGGTCCACGTCCTCCGCGGAGAGCTCCATTGTCTTGCGGAAGAGCGCGTCGCGCAGGTCCGTGCCCACGCCCTGCGACACCAGGGCCGCCATCCGCTGGCACACCAGCGTGAAGCAGTAGCCCACGCACGAGAGGCACACAAGAAGCGCGCCCATCCTCAGCACGTAGCGCGCGTCGTGGTGCGCGACGCCCACGTCTATCATGCGTGCCACGATCATGGGCGTCATGAGGTCGAACACGACCTCCACCACCTTGACCGCCATGCCCACGGTCACGCGCCTGCGGTATCCCCGCAGGTACTTGCTCAGCAGTTCCCACAAAACAGACTCCCCTTCGCGGCTAGTCCAGGCCCAGCCGGTCCGACAGCTCTATCCACTCCGTCTCGAGCTCGTCCACCTGTGCCTCAACGTCGTCTATCTGGGCCTGCGCGTCCATGAGACCCTGGTAGTCCGACGCGTCAAGCTCCGCCATGCGCGCACGCAGCCGCTCCGGCTCGCCCTCGAGCTTCTGCAGCTTGCGCGCCACGGCGTCGTAGCGCTTCTTCAGCTCGCGGCGCTCGGCGTTGGAAAGGCCCGTCGGCGCCTGGCCGGCGTCCTTCTCGCCCTGCGCATCCACGTTAGGCGTGGCGGCACCGCTTGTCGAATTCGACTTTTGTATGCTGCCATCCAAAAGCGATAGGTATTCGTCCACGCCGCCCGGCACGTGGCGCACGTGGCCGTCTATCAGGGCAAACTGGTCGTCCGTCACGCGCTCCATCAGGTAGCGGTCGTGGCTCACCAAGATGAGCGTGCCCGGCCACGTGTCAAGGAGGTCCTCCAGCACGGCGAGCATGTCCGTGTCGAGGTCGTTTCCGGGCTCGTCCAGGATGAGCACGTTGGGCTCGCGGAGAAGGACGCACAGTATCGACAGGCGCCGCCTCTGGCCGCCGGACAGGTCCTTTATGAACGTCGGGAACTCCCTGCGCTCGAAGCCCAGGCGCTCCAGCAGCTGCTCCGGGCTCTGCGGCTTGCCGTCCACCACGTAGTACTTCTTGAACGTGGCCAGAAGCTCCTCCACGCGCCAGTCGTCCTTCTCGCGCAGCTGGTCCAGGTGCTGCGAAAGGATGCCGAACTTCACGGACTTGCCGATCTTCACGTAGCCGGCGCTCGGCAGCATGCGGCCCGTCATCACCTTCAGGAGCGTGGACTTGCCGGCGCCGTTCTCGCCCAGGATGCCGTAGCGGTCGCCCGGCCCTATGAGCCAGTTCACGTCGCTCAGCACCTGGCGGTCGCCGTAGCCGGCGCTCACGTTCTTAAGCTCCATCACCTGCTTGCCCAGGCGGCTCACGGCAAGGCGCTTGAGCTCGGTGGTGTTGCGCAGCGGCGGGTCGTCCGCCAGAAGCGCCATCGCGGCGTCGATCCTGAACTTCGGCTTGCTCGAGCGCGCCTTCGCGCCGTGCGCGAGCCAGTTGAGCTCCTTGCGCAGGGTGTTCTGGCGGCGCTCCTCCGTCACGGCCGCCTGGCGCTGGCGCTCCACGCGCTGCTGGATGTACGCGGAGTAGCCACCCTCGAACGGGTCGATGACCCCGTCGTGCACCTCCCACATGTGCTCGCACACCTCGTCCAGAAACCAGCGGTCGTGCGTCACGACGAGAAGGGCGCCCTGCCCCTGCTGCCAGCGGTGCCTCAGGTGGCGCGCAAGCCACGTGATCGCACCCATGTCCAGGTGGTTCGTGGGCTCGTCCATCAGGATCACGTCCCACGTGCCCACGAGCACGCGCGCCAGGTCGCAGCGGCGGCGCTGCCCGCCAGAGAGCTCGCCCACCTTCGCGTGCCAGTCCACGTCGCCCAGAAGCTCGTCCACGATGGAGCGCACCTTGGGGTCTGACGCCCACACGTACTCCGGCACGTCGCCCACCACGGCGTGCTCCACCGTGTCCGCGTCGTCGAGGGCGTCGTCCTGGGCGAGCATGCCCACCTCGATGTTGTTGCGGTACGTCACCTTGCCAGAGTCCGGCTCAAGGCGCTTCGCCACCAGCTCCAGAAGCGTCGACTTCCCGTCGCCGTTCCTTCCCACGATGCCTATGCGCTCGCCCTCGTTGATGCCTATGGTCTGGTCGCGCAGCACCTGCTTGCCCGGCCACTCCATGCTCAGGTGCTCGCAGCCAATCAGAATTCCCAAAGCTATTCCTCCACGTCCGCCGCAAGCCCACGCAGAAGCGCGATCTCGCGCTTGTATCCCGCAAGGTCGTTCGGCGTCTCAAGTATCATCGGCAGGTCGCGCGTCCTGGGGTTCGCCACCACCGCGCGGAAGGCGTCCAGGCCCAGCGTGCCCTCGCCGATCTTCTCGTGGCGGTCCTTGTGCGAGCCGCGCGGGTTCTTCGAGTCGTTCAGGTGCAGCGCGCACAGCCGGTCGAGGCCTATCACGCGGTCGAACTCGTCCAGCACGCCGTCCAGGTCTCCCGCCACGTCGTAGCCGGCGTCGTTCACGTGGCACGTGTCCAGGCACACGCCAAGCAGCTGGTCCTCGCGCGTGCCGTCGATGATGCGCGCCAGCTCCTCGAAGCTCCGGCCCACCTCCGTGCCCTTGCCGGCCATGGTCTCAAGCAGCACGCGCGTGCGCTGCCCGCGCACCAGCACCTGGTTCAGCCCCTCGCAGATGAGCTCGATGCCGCGATCGGCCCCCTGCCTCACGTGGCTGCCGGGATGGAAGTTGTAGTAGTTGCCCGGCAGCGCCTCCATGCGCTCAAGGTCACCGGCCATGGCCTCGCGCGCAAACTCCACGGTCCTGGGCGTGGCCGAGCACAGATTCATGGTGTACGGCGCGTGCGCCACGAGCCTCCCAAAGCCGTGCGTGCCCATCAGGGCGAGAAGCGCCTCCACGTCCTTCGGGTCCAGCGCCTTCGCGCTTCCGCCCCTGGGGTTGCGTGTGAAGAACGCGAACGTGTTCGCGCCGATCTCGAGCGCCGTCCTGCCCATGGCCTCAAAGCCGCCCGTGGTGGACAGGTGGCAGCCGATCGTGATCGCGCCCACCCTAGCGCACCTCGCCCAGAAGGGCACCGAGCCTGTCAAGGAGCTCCGCCGCCACGCGCTCGAGCGGCAACGTCGCCATCTGCTCCACGCGGTCCGGGTACACGAAGGCCACGCGGTCCGTGTCAGACCCAAACGTGCTGTCCGCCCTGCTCACGTCGTTCGCGACGATGAGGTCGCAGCCCTTGCGCGCAAGCTTCTGGCGCGCGTGGGCAAGAAGGTCGTCCGTCTCGGCCGCAAACCCCACCACGACGCGCTCGCCCTTGCGCGCGCTCAGGTCGCGCAGGATGTCCGCCGTCTCCACGAGCTCGATGCGGTCCAGGTGCTCCGCCGTCTTCTTCAGCTTGTGGTCCGCAGGCGCCTTTGGCGTGTAGTCCGCCACAGCCGCGGCGCATATCGCGGCGTCCGCGCCCTCGAACGCCGCAAGCGCCGCCTCGTGCATCTGCGCTGCGCTCACCACGTCCACGCGGCGCACGCCCTCGGGCGCCGCGAGCGCCGTCGGCCCGCTCACGAGCGTCACCTTCGCGCCGCGGCGTACGGCCTCGCGCGCTATCGCGTAGCCCATCTTGCCGGTGGAAGCGTTCGCGATGTAGCGCACCGGGTCGATCGCCTCGTGGGTGGGCCCCGCCGTCACGACGATGCACCTGCCCGAAAGCGACACGTCCTTCTCGCCAGCGTCCTTTCCTTCCGCGCCGCGCTCCCCTTCGGCCTTGCCGAGAAGTGCGAGCGTGGCGGCCACGATGTCCTCCACGGGCGCGAGCTTGCCCTCGCCCACGTACCCGCACGCAAGCTCGCCGGACGCCGGCATCACGAAGCGTATGCCGCGCTCGCGCAGCAGCGCCACGTTCGCCCGCGTCGCGGGGTTGCGCCACATGTTCACGTTCATGGCCGGCGCCACCAGCACGTCCGAGTGCGCCGCCAGAATCGTTGCCGTCGCCGCGTCGTCCGCGATGCCGCACGCCATCTTCGCCATCACGTTCGCCGTCGCGGGCACCACGAGCACCAGGTCCGCGAAGTCCGCGGCCTCCACGTGCGGGATGGCCGTCTCGTGCATGCCATAGAGCGACGTCACGACCTCGTGGTGCGTAAGCGCCCCGAACGTGGTGGCGCCCACGAAGCGCGTCGCGTCCTGCGTCATGGCAACGCGCACGTCGCAGCCGGCCTTCTGCAGGCCACGCAAGACCTCGCACGCCTTGTACGCCGCGATGCCGCCGCACACCACCAACGTCACGTTGGCCATCAGTCGGCAACCTCCTCGGTCACCAGCAGGCGGTGGCAGTACGGGCACTCCGTAATCGACCCGGCGTGCTTCAGGTCGCTGAACAGGCTCGGCTGCAGCTTTACCCGGCAGATCGAGGGCACGTTTCCCTCCAGCTTCTCAACGGCCAGTCCGCCAAAGCGCTTCGCCGCGGCGTCGTAGCGCGCGAGCGTGTCCTCGTCCAGCGCGGCGACCATGCGCTTGCGCTCCTCGGCCAGCTGGCGCACCCGCGCCATTATGTCCGCGGTTTCGCGCTCGAACGACGCCTGCTGTGCCGTGCGCTCCTCGTCGATCTTCGCGTCCAGGTCGCGCGCGTTCCTCTCGGCCTTCTGCAGGCGCTTCAGGCGGTCTGACATCTCCTTGTAGTTGAACTCGATCTTCTCCATCTTCTTGGCGAGCGAGGTCAGCTGCTGCTCGATGCTGGACGCCTGGCGGTAGTCGCCCTCCTGCGCGAGGGCCTTCACCTCGTCCGTCTTCTGCATCAGGTGCTCGTGCTCCGCCTCCGCGTCCTGAAGCTCGAGCTCGGCGTCCTTGCGCTGGCCCACGATCTTCGTGAGCTCGCCGGCCACCTTGCGCTTCGCCGCGTCGGCGGCCTGGATCCTCTTCTGCTGCGGCATCGCCTTGAGCCTGCGGCTGTCGCGCATGAGCTCCAGGTCGATCTGCTGAAGGCGCAGGAGCGCCTCGTAGTCGTTCATGTCTACCTCCGGTTGCTAGAGACGATGCCGAGCAGGGCGTCCGCAAAGCGGTCCAGGTCGCCCTCGCCCACGCGCTCGTCGAACGAGATTCTGAGCGAACCCAGGGCGTCGCCCCGGGCGATTCCCATGGCCGAGAGCACGTGGCTGGGGTCGAGCGAGCCGGACGAGCACGCCGATCCCGCGGACACCTCGAATCCTGCCTGGTCGAGCTTCAGGATGAGCGTCTCGGAGTCCAGGCTCGGCACCATGACGGAGACCATGCCGGGCAGGCGACGTTCGTCCACCGTGGCGCTCACCGTGGGCAGGATGCCCGTTCCCTCGGCGCACAGGCGCGAGAAGAGCGCGTTCGCCCTGCCTTGGACAAGCTCGCGGGTACGCTCCAGGCCGTCCGTGCAGCGCCTCGCCGCAGCCGAAAACGCGAGCGCCCCGCGCACGTCCTGCGTGCCGGGACGGCGCCCCTGCTCCTGCCCGCCGCCAAAGCTCTGGGGCCTCAGGGGGCAGCGCGAGCGCACCATGAGCGCGCCTATGCCTACCGGGCCGCCGATCTTGTGCGCGGCGATGCTCACAGCGTCCGCCTGGTCCACGTCGAGCGGGATTCGGCCAAACGCCTGCACCGCGTCCGTGTGGAACAGCGCGCCCGCCTCGTGCGCCGCGCGGGCGATCCTGCCCACCGGCTGCACGACGCCCGTCTCGTTGTTTGCGCTCATCACGCTCACGAGCGCCACGCCAGGCCCCAGGAGCCTCCGCACGGCCTCCTCCGTCACGACGCCCTCGCGGTTGGGCCGGGCAAGCTCCACCTCGAAGCCGCGGCCGCGCAGCGCCGGCACCACGTCCAGCTCGCTGTCGTGCTCGATGGCGGACACGATGACCTTCGTCCTCTTGCGGTCGCGGTCGCGCGCGCCCTCGGCCATGCCGTACAGCGCGAGGTTGTTCGACTCGGTGCCGCCGGAGGTGAACACCACGTCCGCCGGCCTGAAGCCTCCGCCCACGCAGCGCGCTATGTCGCGTCGGCACTGCTCCAGCTTTGCGTACGCCATGCGGCCCAGCGTGTGAAGCGAGTTTGGGTTCGCGCCCGCGATGTCCGACTCCTCGTATGCGCGCTCGGCCTCGATGGCCTCCTCGCACATGGGCGCGGAGGCCGCATAGTCCAGGTACACGTAGTTCTTGTTCTGCATCCCTATGCCCTCTTGGCGAGCCCCATGGTGCCGTTGCGGCGGAGCTCCTCAATCGCTGCGGCGTGGTCCGCCGCCTTGAACACCTTGCTGCCGGCGACGATCACGTTCGCGCCCGCGGCGACGACCTCGCCCACGTTGTCCGCGCCGATGCCGCCGTCCACCTCCACGAGCGGGCTCACGCCGTGCTCCGCGCACATCCTGTGCAGGGCCCTGAGCTTCCTGATGGAGCCGGGGATGAAGCTCTGCCCGCCAAAGCCCGGGTTCACCGTCATCACGAGCACCATGTCGAGCTCGTCCAGGATCGCGTCGAGCGCGGCCACCGGCGTTCCGGGGTTCAGCGCGACGCACGCCTTCGCGCCCGCGTCGTGGATGAGCCCCACGAGCCTGTCCGCATGCGTCTGGGCCTCGTAGTGGAACGTCACGATGTCCGCGCCGGCCGCGAGGTACCACGGCACCTGCTCCTCCGGGTTCGTCACCATCAGGTGCACGTCCAGGGGAAGCTTCGTCGCGGCCTTCGCCTGGCGCAGGATCTCCGTGCCAAAGCTCAGGTTCGGCACGAAGTGCCCGTCCATCACGTCGTAGTGGACGAGGTCCGCGTTCGAGATGCTCTCGAGCTCCTCGCCCAGGCGCGTGAAGTCGGCCGAGAGGACCGACGGTGCAATCAGTACGCTTTCGTTTGGCATGTCTTCGATCTTCTCCCCTGTACTCTATTCCCTTGTGTCGAGGCCGTAGAACTCCACGTGCGGGTCACGGTCCAGAAGCAGCTGCGCCGCCTCGCCCAGCTCCGTCCCATCATACAGAATCGAGTGGACGGCGTTCGTGAGCGGCGCCTCGATCTTGAGCTCGCGCGCGAGCTCCCACGTGCTCAGGGCCGCGCGGGCGCCCTCGACCACCATGCCGGTGCGCTCCTCGTAGGCCTCGAGGCTCTCGCCGTGCGAGAACGCCTCACCAAACGTGCGGTTGCGCGAGTGGCGAGAAGTGCAGGTGGCCACGAGGTCGCCCATGCCTGCCAGGCCCATGCACGTCATGGGGTCGCCGCCCACGGCGCACACGATACGGCTGATCTCCGCGAGGCCGCGGGTCATGAGGACGGCAAGCGTGTTGTCGCCCAGGCCCAGGCCCGCGCAGATGCCGCACGCAATCGCGACGACGTTCTTCACGGCCGCGCACACCTCGACGCCCTTGATGTCCCGCGAGCGGTACACGCGGAACTCCTGCGAGACGAACGCCTCCTGGAAGTATGTTGCGAGCTCCTCGCTCTGACACGCCACGACCGCGGCCGATATCAGGCCCTGGCAGATCTCCTCCGCGTGGTTGGGGCCAGAAAGCGCCGCGACGCGCGCCGGGTTTCCCAGCACGTCCGCCACGACGTCCGCCATGAGGAGGTGCGTCCCCGGCTCGATGCCCTTCGTGAGCACCACGATGGGAAGGTCCTCGGGAACGAGCCCCTTGAACTCCTCGCAGATGCCGCGCAGGAACGAGGACGGCACGACCATGACCATGGACTCCGCGCCGTCGAGCACCCGGGCGAAGTCATGGCTTGCGCTCACGTTTGCCGGCAGCTCAAAGTCCGTCAGGTGGCGCGGGTTCCTGTGCGTGCGGTTGATGGCCTCCGCCACCTTAGGAGAGTGCGCCCACACGCGCACGTCGTCCGCGTGCGCCGCAAGAAGTCCCGCCGCGGCGGTGCCCCAGGAGCCCGAGCCGATGACGGCTATCCTTCCCGCCATCGCTACCTCCCGTCCCTCTGGCCACCGCGCTTGTGCACGCTGAACTTGCGCTCCTGCCCGTACGCGAGCTTCTTGATGTTGCCCCTATGCGCGAACACCACGACGGCGGCCACCACCAGAAGCGGCACGATCGCGACGCCGCGGATGCCCCACGCAAACGAGATGATGGGAAGCGATATGGCCGCGCTCACGGAGCCGAGCGACACGTAGCGCGTCGGCACGGCAAGCACCAGAAACACGGCGAGCATCATGAGCGTGACGGGCCAGCAGAAGCCCAGGCCCGCGCCCAGCCCCACGCTGATGCCCTTGCCGCCGTGGAAGCCCAGGTACGGCGAGTACACGTGGCCGAGCACGCACGCCATGTACAGCGCGGTCGTCGACCAGCCGGAAGCCCCGAGCGCAG
>Ga0256406_1006773_pt1 | contig 11284 bp, 11 predicted proteins | sample RumenRJG_03DNA_FD_185986 | JGI IMG/M metagenome (GOLD analysis project Ga0256406, IMG submission 185986) | Bovine rumen microbial communities from Lethbridge, Alberta, Canada - RJG_03 | ecosystem: Host-associated > Mammals > Digestive system > Stomach > Rumen | place: Canada: Alberta | collected...
TTTGCTCCCAAATACGCCAAAATAGGAAGAGTTTGTAACTGCTTATATATTAATCGTTTATGTTTTTACAGGCCTATCAGGAGCCCTTGAAACTGCTTAAAAAGGCCCGAAAAAGCCCTATTTTGTCCTTGTAAAACATATGCTTTTAGCCGCTCGAAGTCCTATCTCGAGGCCCTCGAGGTACTTCGACGAGGCCCTCGAAGTCCTATCTCGAGCGAAAAGCGCTCAAAAAAGGGTCTCAAAGCACTCGGCTTTTTTCTATTTCGAGATTTTCATTTGTAAAGGATTCGGTTAGTGTTAGCATTATTTAACGCCCATTTTTCCGTATCAAAAATCAAAGTTTTCCATTGCACACTCTACCATTTGGGGTACTCACTTTCCCCGAAATTATAGGGCATTATCGCTGAGGCTCTACAACTCTGAAAGAGTAGAAGTGCGTCACTTGTATTTGTCCGCATTCAAAGTGCGGGAAGCGTGCATCATTCTACTTCATGTGCCCGTAGTCTGCGGACATCCATAAGGGCCCACCCAACAAAATAGGAAACAAATTACGGAAGCTGAAATTAATACGTCCTTTGCTTTGTTTACTCCCTGCTCACCACACGATGTAGTTACTCTACAGGAGGTAGTTGAGCAATGTGCACCGTGGTCCTGAAGATTGCTCAGGGTCTGAAGCACTTGCGAGCTTTGAGTGACTCTTAACAGTGCTGCGATATGTCTCACACGGATTTTAATGATATGAAGTATGTCTTCGCTATTCGCTCAGCGATGATACTGTGGTATGCGTAGCCGTTTAGCGGCGTAGCATCTTTAAGATCTGTAAAATCTATGTGAGTAAACAAAATCATTGGATGACACGCCGAATAGTTACTTCTGGGACTGAGCTCCTTAAATAATGTTAAGCTAAATCGACTTTGTGTCTAATATACTTGTTATTAAGTAAAGAATACTTTACTTTTGCAGTGTTCAATCAAATAACTGTTGGTCCATTAAAAAGAGTAATTATGAAGAAGTATTTTCTTTTGCCTCATCGTTTCTACGCCATCGGATGGGTGTTGTTCGGATTTGCCTTGTTGGTCACCATTCTTGATTTATCTACAGATGTGTTGCCAAGTTTTTCATCCAAGGTTTTCTCACTGATACCTGACTTTGTCTGCGGAGGAACTGACTTTATTGTTACTAATGACTCATGGTATGATGAAATTGAGATGGTATCAGGCTTTTTAGGTCTGTATTTTGTCGCCATGTCTTCATTGAAGGAAGAAGACGAGCTGACACTGTTGTTGCGCCTGCGCTCACTGATGTGGGCATTCACGGTCAACACGATTTTATTCATCGCTTTGGTACTGTTTGTTTATGGGTTTATCTGGATATATATTATGTTATATCAGGGAATCCTGATATTCCTTCTGTTCATCCTTCGTTTCCGCTGGGAGATTCATAAGATGAGAGTTTCAGCAAATCAGACAAAGGAGGATGAGCGATGAAGAATAATATTCGTGTAGAGCGGGCCATTCGCAGAATTACCCAGCAGCAGCTGGCTGAAGAGGTTGGTGTCAGCCGACAGACCATCAATGCCATTGAGTCGGAGCACTATACTCCGTCCACTCTCCTGGCACTGAAGTTGTCAAAGGTCTTTGGTAAGTCGGTCAACGATTTGTTTCAGTTGGAAGACAGTGATTTCTGACTCCAATCACTCGTTTGTTGCCATCGTGAGGAGGGACCGCTTTTGCGGTGCTGACTATTTCCGAGACTCCGGTGGTATGAGCTTCTGATGATAGTGGCTAAGCAATCGTCAACAAAACGTTCGGATTTCTTTGCGATTCCCTCTGATTCCACTAACTTTGCAGTCCGAAGTGCAGAGATTCCAGTTTCCTGCCGTGTTTGTTGGCCACTGGAAGCACTTTGGTCTGACAGGGTAAACATTGTTTTTAGAAGAAATATCCATATCAATGCAGAATCAGTTTTCCAGGACTCAGCTCCTTTTGGGCAAGCCCGCTATCGACACCCTCAGTGGCGCGCGAGTGGCCGTCTTCGGTGTCGGCGGTGTGGGCGGATACGTGGTGGAAGTGCTTGCTCGCAGTGGCGTCGGCGAGCTCGACCTCTTTGATGACGACCGTGTCTGTCTGACAAACGTCAACCGCCAGCTTCATGCCCTCATCTCCACGGTGGGCAAGCACAAGGTGGATGTAGCCGCCGAACGCGTCCACGACATCAATCCCCGTTGCATCGTGCATAAATACAAGATGTTCTATATGCCTTCGAATGCTGACGAAATCGACCTCTCGCAGTTTGACTATGTAGCCGACTGTGTCGACACGGTGACGGCAAAGCTCGAGCTCATAAAGCGTTGCCATGCGCTCCGTGTGCCCATCATCAGTAGCATGGGAGCAGCCAACAAGCTCGATGCCACGGCCTTCCGTGTCTGTGACATCAATCGGACGAAGATGGATCCGCTTGCAAAGGTGATTCGCAAGAAGCTCCGCAAGCTCCATATCCCCCGTCTCAAGGTGGTGTGCAGCGACGAGGAGCCGTTGAAGCAGATCGAGGACGACACCATCAGCTGCCGTTTCCACTGCATCTGTCCCAACAAGGATATGCGCAAGTGCACCGAGCGGCGCGACATCCCCGCCAGCAATGCCTTCGTGCCAGCCGCCGCAGGACTCATCATAGGAGGTGAGGTGGTGAAGGACCTTGTGAAGGCAGCCCACACCATGCGCATCACGCCCGAGGAGGCTCCCGACAACGAGTATGCCCAACAGGCAGCCGCCAAGGCCAAGGCCCATCTGGAGAAGTTCCGCCGCTTACAGCGTGAGAAGGCTGACCGTGAGGAGGCTCCGGCAGCGACACAGACAATGCAGAATCCCCAAGCCGAATAAGTGTAAATAAATGATAAATAACGCACTTGTTGGAGATTGTTCCATTGTTTTGTATTATCTTTGCAAGAAATTAGGCTCATTGTGCCCCTACGCCAATTGTTTCCGCCTGTGGGAGGCAGGAGCGCTGCGGGCTTGAGACCCGTATGGATATCGCAAGATAAGTCTTTAGACAGCTAATGGGAAAGAATCGCAATGCGACCCGCAGTCACAGCGGTCTGCAGGTCATCACGCTCTGCATAAGCACCTGTATGGTGCTGGTGCTCTTGGGGATTGTTGTCATGTCGGTAGGCACTGCCTACAATCTGTCGCGCTCTGTGCGCGAGAATGTCGTCGTGACCATGATGCTCCAGGAAGATATGACGGCACCCGAGGCGCGCCAACTCTGTTCCGACCTTCGCAAGCGTCCTTACATCAGTTCGCTCGAATACATCAGTAAGGAACAGGTGTTGAAGGAGCAGAAAGAGGCTTTGGGAACAGATCCTTCAGAATTTATCGGTGAGAACCCCTATCAGCCGAGCGTGGAGCTCCACCTCAAAGCCGACTATGCCAACAACGACTCTCTGAAGTGGATAGCCAAAGAGCTCCACCAGTACCCCAAGGTAGGGGAGATAACCTATCCGCAAGACCTCATCGGAAAAATCAATCAGAGGCTCAGCCAGGTTAGCCTCGTGCTCCTCGTGCTGGCCCTCTTGCTCACGTTCGTGAGTTTCTCGCTCATCAATAACACAGTGCGCTTGGGCATCTATGCGCGCCGTTTCTCCATCCACACAATGAAGCTTGTAGGAGCCTCATGGGCCTTTATTCGCCGTCCCTTCGTGAGGCAGGCTGTCGGCATAGGCGTGCTGGCAGCACTGGCTGCTGATGCTGTGCTGGCAGCATGCGTGGTGGGCTTGTCGTACGACTTCCCCGATGTGTTCACAGTGCTCACGTGGCAGGTAATGACCATTACGGGAGTGAGCGTGATTCTCTTCGGTATCATCATTACGGCTCTCTGTGCCAGTATCTCAGTGAACAAGTTCCTGAGGATGAAAGCCGGTGAACTCTATAAGATTTGATCGCGGCTGGCAGAGCGTAAAGTAAAGGAACAACGAAATTATCAATCACATACAACATTCATCAATGGACAAGAGAAATCTGGCTTTCGGCAGGACGAACTTCATCCTGCTGGCCGTGGGAATGCTGGTTGTCATCATCGGTTTTGTGCTGATGGCAGGCGGCGGCTCTGACGAGACCCACTACGATCCTTCAATTTTCGATGCCATGCGCATCAAGGTGGCCCCAGTGGTCTGCTTCGTTGGCTTCATCTCTATGATTTATGCCATCGTGCACAGGCAGAAGGATTCTGACGACAACGACCCTAAAGAATCCAAGGCAGAGCAATGACCATTCTCCAGACCATCATCATCGCCATAGTGGAGGGACTGACCGAGTTCCTCCCTGTGTCATCAACCGGCCATATGCTCATTGCCGAGAATCTGTTGGGTGTAGAGAACTCAGCTTTCGTGCGTGCCTTTACTGTTATCATTCAGTTCGGTGCCATTCTCTCTGTCGTGGTGCTATACTGGAATCGCTTCTTCCGGCTCGATCACACTCCAGCACCAGCCGGCAGCACTTCCTGGCAGAAGATAAAGCATAAGTGGTATTTCTACTGGTTGCTTCTCGTGGCCTTTATCCCTACGGGTGTGATAGGCTTCGTTGTGAAGAAGAGTGGTATGATAGACTTCATGCTCACACCCGAGAATGCCATCTGGATAGTGCCGGTGATGCTTGTCATCGGTGGTGTGTTCATGCTTTTCTGCGACAGGATATTCAATAAGGGCAGTGAGAATAATAAGATTACAGAGCGCAGGGCCTTTAATATAGGTCTCATCCAGTGCTTCTCCATGATTCCCGGTACCAGCCGCAGCATGGCCACAATAGTGGGAGGCATGAGCCAGAAGCTTACGCGCCGTCGGGCTGCCGAATTCTCTTTCTTCCTCGCCGTGCCCACCATGGCTGCTGCTACAGGGCTTGACCTGTTGGAGCTCTTCGTCGGCGACCACGCCGTTGGTACCTCTTGGGCTACCTCCGACAACATCATGATGCTGGTCGTGGGTAGTGTCGTTGCCTTCATTGTGGCGCTGCTGGCCATGAAATGGTTTGTTGACTTTCTCGCAAAATACGGTTTCAAGTGGTTTGGTGTCTACCGCATTATCGTGGGAGCCTTCATCCTTATCTGGATGCTGTCAGGTCACAGCATGGTGATGTTCGAGTAGGCTATGGATCTCTTCAGAGGCGAAATCATAGCCATCGACAAGCCCTATCGCATGTCGAGCTTCGGGGCTTTGGCGCATATACGCTATCTGCTTTCGCAGCGGACGGGCTCCAAGGTGAAGGTGGGGCATGCCGGAACGCTCGACCCTTTGGCAACGGGCGTGCTGCTGCTCTGCACTGGTAAGGCTACAAAGCTCATTCCTGAGCTGCAGACCCATACCAAGGAATACGTGGCAGGTTTACAGTTGGGAGCTACGACGGCCAGCTATGACCGGGAGCACACTGTCAACGCCACCTATCCCACGGAGCATATCACAGAGGAGCTGGTGAGGCAGAAGCTGCAAAACTTTATCGGCGACATCGAGCAGGTGCCACCCACTTACAGTGCCTGTAAGGTGGAGGGAACGAGGTCCTATATGCTTCGCCGTCAGGGTGAGGATGTGAAGCTGCGGGCAAAGCATGTTCATATCGACGATATAGAATTGCTCTCGTTCGATCCGGCACTCATGCAGATGACCCTTCGTGTCACCTGTGGCAAAGGGACCTATATCCGTGCTCTTGCGCGAGACATCGGCCGTAGCTTAGGCAGCGGTGCCTTCCTCACATCGCTCCGGCGAACCAGGGCCGGAGGCTATACCGTTGACAACTGCATCGACTTCGACCACTTTGAAGAGTGGCTCGACCAACAATATTTAGAAGGAGTAATAAGTAATGAAGCTATCACAGTTTAAGTTTAAGTTGCCGCAAGAGCTTGTAGCACTCTATCCGCACAGTGTGGAGCGCGAGTTTACAAGCAGTGACGGTACGAAGAACATTTTCCGTGTGACCCGTCGCGACGAATGCCGTCTCATGGTGCTGCACAAGGCCTCCCAACGCATTGAGATGTACCGAAAGGATGCCAAGGGCAACCCCGTGGAAGGTGATTTCCTCAATTTCCGTAATGTCTTGGATTACTTCTCCGACGGCGATGCCTTTGTCTTCAATGACACGAAGGTGTTTCCTGCAAGGCTTTACGGTACGAAGGAAAAGACCGATGCGAAGATTGAGGTGTTCCTTCTTCGCGAGCTCAATGAGGAAATGAGACTATGGGACGTGCTTGTGGAGCCGGCTCGCAAGATTCGTATTGGGAATAAACTGTTCTTCGACGAGAGCGGCACTATGGTTGCCGAGGTCATCGACAACACTACAAGCCGGGGACGCACGTTGCGCTTCCTGTATGACTGCCCGCACGATGAGTTCAAGCGCGAGCTCTTTGCCTTAGGTGAGGCACCACTGCCACGCTATATCATCGACAACCGCGAAGACCATCATGCCACAAAGGACGATATGGAGGACTTCCAGTGCGTCTTTGCCCGTCACGAGGGCGCTGTCACAGCTCCTGCCACGGGACTGCACTTCAGCCGTGAGATGATGAAGATGATGGAAATCATCGGCATTCAGCCTGCCTTTATCACCCTGCATTGTGGCTTGGGTAATTTCCATGAAATTGAAGTCGAGGACCTTACCAAGCACAAGATGGACTCGGAACAGATGTTTGTCAATGCAGAGGCTTGTAAGGTGGTGAACACCGCCAAGGAGAATGGACATCATGTTTGTGCAGTGGGAGCCAGCGTGGTGAAGGCCACGGAGACTGCAGTAGGCACTGATGGCAGGCTAAAGGAATTCGAGGGATGGACCAATAAGTTCATCTTCCCGCCTTATGAGTTTGGATTGGCTGACTCTATGATTTGTAACTTCTATCACCCCTTATCGACACTGCTCATGGAGACGGCAGCCTTTGGTGGCTACGACCTCGTGATGGAAGCCTACAATCTGGCTGTAAAGAACGGCTATAAGTTTGGCTGCTACGGTGATGCTTTGCTCATCGTCAACGACTGACCGTCGGGGCTCAGTTCCTGCTAAGCACGAGGCGGTGCTGGGACTGGGTACCAACCTCGGCAACAAAGAAGAGAATCTCAGACGGGCAACGGGCCTTATAGCTGAAAAGGTTGGCGAGGTGGCACGATGCTCCTCTGTTATTGCCACTAAGCCCTGGGGCTTTCGTTCGGAAAATGACTTCCTGAACGAATGTCTCGTTGTGGAGACTTCTCTCACACCGCAGAAGCTTCTCGAAACTACGCAGCTCATAGAACGGCTGATGGGGAGACGGGAGAAGAGTCATGACGGAGAATATCATGACCGGATTATCGATATAGATATCCTGCTCTACGATGACCTACATGTGGAGGAACCGGAACTGACCATCCCTCATCCTAGGATGAGAGAGCGTGATTTTGTGATGGTTCCGCTCAAGGAGCTCGGATTGCTCTGATAGTATCAGTGGAAAGCCCATGAAGGCAGAAATACAAAAGCCGCAACATCCTCACGATGTTGCGGCTTTCTCAATGATTTCTTTGCAAATAGCTTCCCTGACTTACTTGCGCAGGCCAAGAGCCTTCACGATGCTACGATAGCGATTGATGTCGCGGTCGTAGAGGTAGTCAAGAAGTGCGCGGCGCTTTCCTACGAGCTGTGTCAGTGCACGCTGTGTAGTATGATCTTTACGGTTGCGCTTCAGATGTTCCGTCAGATGGGAAATACGGTAAGAGAACAATGCTATCTGGCTCTCAGCCGAGCCAGTATCAGAGTTAGACTTTCCGTACTGTCCAAAGATCTCTTCTTTCTTTGCTTTGTCTAAGTACATTGCTGTTGTTGTTAATGTGATATATTAAAATGCGACTGCAAAGGTACAACTTTTCATGCATTACAGCAAGGATTCCCGATATTTTTTGTAATTTTGCACCCGAAATATAGAAGCGCCGCAACAGTTTTGATGTGGCGGGGTTTTCTCTTCGACAAAAGAGAATATTATTTTTGTTAAGGTAACACGATGCAAGACATTAGGAACATTGCAGTAATTGCGCACGTCGACCATGGCAAGACGACGCTGGTCGACAAGATGATGCTCGCAGGTAAGCTTTTCCGGGATGGACAGGATGACAGCGGCGAAGTACTTGACTCTAATGATTTGGAGAGAGAGCGAGGTATCACGATCCTTTCAAAGAATGTGTCTATTAGGTGGAAAGGAGTAAAAATCAATATATTGGATACGCCGGGCCACTCCGACTTCGGCGGTGAGGTGGAGCGTGTGCTCAATATGGCTGACGGCTGCCTGTTGCTTGTCGATGCTTTCGAGGGTCCTATGCCTCAGACGCGTTTCGTCTTGCAGAAGGCTCTGAAGATTGGTCTCAAGCCGATTGTCGTTGTGAATAAGGTTGACAAGCCCAACTGTCGCCCTGAGCAGGTCTACGAGATGGTGTTCGACTTGATGTGCGACCTTAATGCCAGTGAGGATCAGCTTGATTTCCCCGTTGTCTACGGTTCAGCCAAGAATGGCTGGATGGGGCCGGACTGGAAGACGCCTACCGGTAATATTGACTACTTGCTGGACAAAATCCTTGAGGTGATTCCGGCTCCGAAGCATCTCGAGGGTACTCCCCAGATGCTCATCACCTCGCTCGACTATAGCAGCTACACAGGTCGTATTGCTGTGGGACGCGTTCACAGAGGTGTGTTGCGTGACGGTATGAACATCACAATCTGCCATCGCGACGGATCGCAGGAGAAGACTAAGATAAAAGAACTTCATACTTTTGAGGGCATCGGACACCACCGCACAGAGGCTGTGGAGAGTGGCGATATCTGCGCTGTGATAGGCTTGGAGAAGTTTGAGATTGGCGATACCATTGCCGATTTCGAGAACCCGGAGCCACTGCCTCCCATTGCTGTCGACGAGCCTACTATGAGTATGCTTTTCACTATTAACGACTCTCCTTTCTTCGGTCGTGAAGGTAAGTTCTGTACCAGTCGTCACATTGGCGACCGTCTCAAGAAGGAATTGGAGAAGAATCTCGCACTGCGGGTGCGCAACGTGGAAGGTACCACCGACAAATGGATTGTCAGCGGACGCGGTGTGCTCCATCTCTCAGTGCTCATAGAGACTATGCGCCGCGAGGGCTTCGAACTCCAGGTGGGTCAGCCGCAGGTTATCTATAAGGAAATCGATGGTAAGAAGTGCGAGCCTATCGAGGAGCTTGATATCAATGTGCCCCAGGAATACTCCAGCAAGATGGTTGATATGGTAACCCGTCGCAAGGGTGAACTTACGGGTATGGACACAGAGGGCGACCGTGTGAATATCACCTTCGATATTCCCTCACGAGGCATCATCGGTCTGCGCACCAATGTGTTGACGGCCAGTCAGGGCGAGGCCATTATGGCTCATCGTTTCAAGGAATACCAGCCTTACAAGGGCGACATCGTGCGCCGGCTCAATGGTTCCATGATAGCCATGGAGACGGGTACGGCCTACGCTTACTCCATTGATAAGCTGCAGGACCGCGGCAAGTTCTTCATCGACCCGGGTGAGGAAGTCTATGCAGGTCAGGTTGTTGGAGAGCATGTGCACGACAACGACCTCGTCATCAATGTGACAAAGGCCAAGCAGCTCACCAACGTGCGTGCCTCGGGCTCTGACGAGAAGGCCAGGGTTGTACCCAAGACGGTGATGAGTCTTGAGGAGTGTCTGGAATACATCAAGGCCGATGAATATGTGGAAGTGACGCCCAAGAGCATGCGTATGCGCAAGATAATCCTCGATCATCTGGAGCGTAAGCGTGCAAATAAGAGCGAACAATAAATACTGTCACTGAGCAGGACAACTTAGATAGGAGAGACTTCTGGCTATGTAGATGGTCGGGAGTCTCTCTTTTTCGTTTGCGGCAATTCTTTTCTGTGCGGACTTTCACCGTTTCGACAGCGCAAATGGATGATATCAGTGGGCTTCCACGGGGTATTAGTGGAAGACAGTTATTGTCAGAAATTTCTTTTTACTAATATGTACTAATTTGCTTCCTCCCTCGTTGTTACTAAAGGATGCTTGCTTTCAGACCCGCTAAACTGGGTCGGGGAAGTGAATAGCCGTGGATGCATAGAAAAACAAGACATCTGCGACTACCCTTGCTTAAATAGATATTATGCGAGTACGTACTCTTTTTTTCGTATTTCTTGCTACGGCCTCGATGGGAGTGTCGGCGCAGAGTTCTTCACATCCGTCGGATGCAGCTAACGAGAAGATGAACCGCTTCATCAGTTCCTTGATGAAGCGTATGACTCTTGACGACATGATAGGCCAACTCAATTTAGGTGCAGGCGCCGACCCGCAGGTGCTGAACAATAATCTAGGCATAGGTGAGTCGGCTGAAAAAGGGCAAGTGAGTGCTTGTGGGGGAGCTGATGCCAACCTCCAGCGACTGGCCGTCGAGAAGTCGCCGGCAGGCATTCCCATACTTTTTGGTCTTGATGTCATTCACGGCTACACCACCACCTTCCCCATTCCTCTCGCTCAGGCCTGTAGCTGGAATCTGGAGCTTATCAAGCGAGGTGCACAGATAGCCGCCAAAGAAGCAACGGCCAACGGAATTGAATGGACCTGGTCGCCGATGGTTGACATTGCCCGCGATCCCCGTTGGGGCAGGGTGGCAGAGGGAGCCGGAGAGGACCCTTATTTAGGAGGGCTTATAGCGAAGGCTATGGTTCAGGGCTATCAGGGCGACAATCTCGCGAGCGACTCCACACTGCTATGCTGCTTTAAGCATTTTGCCCTTTACGGTGCTGCCGAGGGCGGACGCGACTACAACACTGTGGATATGAGCCGCTGGATGATGTACAATTACTACCTTCCGCCCTACAAGGCAGCTGTCGAGGCCGGTGCTGGTTCCGGCATGTCGTCGTTCAATGTCGTTGACGGTGTACCGGCAACCGGAAACAAATGGTTGCTCACCGACCTGCTCCGACAGCAGTGGGGTTTCAAGGGATTCATTGTGTCGGATGCCAATGCTGTGGGCGAGATGGAGTTTCATCGAGTGGGCGATGCCAAGGAAGTGGCGCGTATGGCCCTTGATGCAGGGATGAACATGGACATGGGCAGCATGCACTATGTGCGCAATGTCAAGCAGCTTCTGAAGGAAGGGAAGATTACTATGAAGCAAATTCGTGATTTGGTTCGCCCTATCCTTGAAGCCAAATACAAGCTCGGGCTCTTCGACGACCCTTACCGTTATACCCGTTTGATGAAGGACCCGGTGCGACAGGCCGATGTGCTCAGCGATGCC
>Ga0256406_1006774_pt1 | contig 11283 bp, 10 predicted proteins | sample RumenRJG_03DNA_FD_185986 | JGI IMG/M metagenome (GOLD analysis project Ga0256406, IMG submission 185986) | Bovine rumen microbial communities from Lethbridge, Alberta, Canada - RJG_03 | ecosystem: Host-associated > Mammals > Digestive system > Stomach > Rumen | place: Canada: Alberta | collected...
TCACACCTCTTAGGATGGCGTGATAAACTTTGAAGTGAGAATGTTCTCTTGGCTGACGTGGCATGATGAATATCGCCTTTCAGTAGTTATATGGTGTATGGGTCAAGGTACCTGTCCCCCTGACCCCTGATATGATAGCCAATAACACAATATAAAGAAGCGATGTGACAGAATTTGTGGCGATTTCAATATTGTGATGCTGGATGACAGTAACAGAGCTGCACATACAAACCAGTCGAATCGTTTCTGTCCCTTATTGCGGATAATCATAAATCCGCATAAAAGACATATTAAAATAAATATCATATTATCTTGTATAAATTAAATCAGTAAAGTCGGTTACAGCTTTTACTGGTAAAGTTATATCGTAGATTACGAGGGCGTTCATTGACTTTCTTCGCCGGTATACCGGCAACAACAGCATAAGGCTCCACATCCTTTGTCACTACACACCCGGCACAGCAAACAGCACCTTCTCCAATATGTACTCCAGGCAAAACTATAACATTGCTACCTAACCAAACACGGTCGTCTATCGTGACTTTAGCATGAAGATTAGTACAGTTGAAATCCGGGTCTCTGTGGTCATGTTGCAAGGTGTAGATGCTGACGTTGGAAGACAAATTGACATTTTTGCCCATCTCCAATCCGCCACGAGCATCCAGTATGGCATTATCTCCTATGATGGTGCCCCCCCCAATAACTAAAAGCTCCGGTGCACGAAGTTCGGTCTTAAAATGAAAAACAACATCATGAGCTACTTTTGCTCCTAATAACTTGTATATTAACTTTCTAAAATGCATGGATGGTACAACACTAACCTTAAAGAGCATATATCTGCTCCAGCCACCTCTCATGACGTATTTCTCCCAAATAAGATATGGTGAGGATAATAAATAAAGCCACCATACTCGTCTGCCAGTTTTATATTTGACTAATCTTCTCTTTATATCTATGATTTGAAATGGCAATAAAACTGCAAATAGAATCCACTTCAAAATACATATAAAGCAGAATGTACCTGCAAAATATAAAATAAACTTATCCATACAAACTATTTTAATACTTGCTTTAAAATTCTAGCTGGAGAACCACCAACCACACAATAAGGTGGAACATCACGAACTACCACTGCGTTAGCTGCTACCACAGCGCCTTCACCAATTGTGACACCAGACAAAATTGATGCTTTATCACCAATCCAAACATTATCCCCTATATGAACCGCACCTTTTGAAACGAGGTCTCTATTACCTGGTCTTTGTCTTAATTCTTCATACGTAGTTCCACCATGATTATTATCTGATATAAGAACGTACATTCCTGTCATAACACCGTCGCCGATTACTATTTTGTTTGTACATGTTATATGATTAAAAGGTCCAATATGACAGTTAGAACCTATTTCTATGTGCGAGTCAAAAACTTGATCCTTATGTTTTTTTACACAAGAAAGAATAGTGTCATGAAAAATGATAGTATTGTTTCCAACACTAATACGCTCTGGCGCGCCTAAATATATATTTTGGACAAAGCTATGATCTCCAAATCTATGAAATTGGGCAGCTAATATTCGATGATATAGTCCATTGGGGAAACGCCTCAATTTGCTAATAATTTTAGAGTTATATATATAAGCTAATATTTTATAAATCACCATTCAATTAAGTGTTTTTGAGAATAAAAATAGATAGACTTTATTATAATATTGATTTACTATCTTCTATTACACTTTTATAGATTTCCATTGTTTTCAGAGCCAGCTGGTTTGGATCATGACGTTTATGCGAAAGGGTGTATTCTTTATCCGACAATTCCTTCATTCTTTTTGGATCTGCAAATAAATCCATAAGTTTGAAAGCTAAAGTGTGAGGCTCATTATAAGGAAAGAGAATACCAGCATCTCCACCATAAACCATTTCTGGAATACCACCAACAAACGTTGTTACTACTGGACAACCTATCAATTGTGCTTCGCAAAGTGAATTGGGGGAATTATCTATTATTGCGGCATGAACGTAGCAATCTGCTGTTGTCAACTCGTTTACTATCTGGGCAGCATCAATATAGCCGATAAGGTCTATATTCAAATCCTCATGATGGAGACCGAGTTTACTTTCACTGAATGCAAAAGCATCCTTACGTCCTGCAACACGCCATTCGAACTTAAAGCCCAAATCTTTCATCACTTTAGCAGCCTGCAAGATAATATCATTTCCCTTCAACACTGTCGCTGCACTAATAGATACTATCTTCATAACTTCGTGCTTCTGGTACATCCATCTTACAGGTGCATCGTAGATGGCAGGGCGGATTGCTTCTGGGCAATAGAAGTATTTGGAGTTAGGACTGTAATATTTAACAATTCCTTTATCCCATTCCGTACGACCCATAAAATAATGATTACATCTCATAGTATCTAATTCAAGTGCTGCACGCTGTGCGTCAACTTTATCTTGAAGTTCCCAGCTGATTAGTTTCTTGGGATTGAAATAATGGAACTTTGCCTGGTCATATCGAGTGCAAGCCATTTTGCTTGACATATTATAGATGTTGATAAAACCTTGCATATGAATGATTATTGGCACTTTAATTTCTTTGGCAACTTGGCCATAAGGCCATTCAGATCCAAAGCAATGTATGACATCAGGTTTAAAATCACTTATAGCTTTAAGTATATAAGGATGTAGCATCTCCCAATATTTGTTATAGCTATATTTTGCTGCCTTTCTGTCTTTAGCTGTACGTATAGCCCTCATGGGATAATATGTCACCTCGTCTCGTTCAACTTTAAACTTGTCATCTGAAGACTCAAAGCAGATAGCCAACTCGACCTCAGGGAGGTATTTTCTAAATATTGTCTCTAAGGAGGCAACCCATCCGCCTGCAAGTTGTTCGTTATATAATGACGGCACAGGAGATAACCAAAGAACTCTCATAATCTTTATTTTTATAATGATTTATATGTGTAGCAGACCTTGAACTAATATGGATTTTCTTTGAATTTTGAACTACAAATAGACATGCTGCTTTTCGTTATTGAACCTTTGCATAAGAAAATCAGAACGGTAAATCGTCTACATCTTCTACGACATTTTTTGACAGCACTGTATATTCCCCCACACCATAGTTATGGAAAAATTTGTTAATATTGGACAGAACCTCTGAGCTCTTTAATGGTTCATAGTCATCTGAAATGTGACTACGGATGTAATTAACCTCTGGCTTCGTAAGATTTTCAACACTGTTCAGTACATCTAACCATTTAAGTGATGCGGCCTTATTAGAGGCTCCAAGGAACAGATTGGATAATGTAGAAATGTATTTTTCGTGAGTTTTTTCATTACTGTACAGCAATTTGAATATTTGTTTTGCAACGTCACGAGCATCTTTAGCAGCTTTGGCTCCTTGATATTTTCCTAAAATACCATACGGATCAATGCCATGCTTAATAGGTATACATAAAACATTTCGACCTAATCCGAATCCTACTTCTTGGTCACACCACTTGCTTTCATTAAATTCTTTTGTGAGTATAGCACATAAAGCATCCATTGAACGTAGGGCTGCAATAATCTCTTCTTGCCATTCTGTTGTAGGTTCTATATCCTCATGTGCTACAAAACCAGAAATGCCATAATCTGCCAATGCCAACTTTAAATTTGCTGCAGATTGCTTATGTAAGGATACATGACTTATGAACATACGGAAATAACCAGGTGTCCATGATTTAACGACGTTCTCACTGACTACATTATCTTCATTCTCCTCTTTATATGGTATGATATTGACTCCTTGAACGTCTATGTTGTTCATATCTTTCATAGAGACATGAAACGCTTGCGTGACAGAATTTTCAAGATCCTGTTCTCGATTATCACCAGTAATCTGTTTGTAAATATTGACAGGAACTTTTATGTTTATAATGTAGTAATCAATCCCTCCATTCCAATTATCGTGGTTGAACCATTCAGAAGATACCCGATTAAGAACAAATATCTTCTCCAGCATAGGGTCATCCTTGACTAACTCACGTACAGTAGGGTAATATGATTTCAGTATGTCTTCTTGTTCCATTTGTGTCATGCAATTTACCTGTTAAAATAATGAAGTTATGACTTCATCATTTTAATCATATAATCGATTTCTTATCCTTTGGGCAATCTGTCTTATAATTCCATTTCTACGATATATGTTATCAAGTATTTGTGTTCCATAAAAGATAACCCTGAAGTCACCAGAATACACTCTTATAAAATCATCCAAATTAATATGATATTCGACTTTCAAATCATTGCCTTCAGATTCTCTTTGTTCTAAGATGCCACCTTGTGAAAAGTTTTTAAGTCCTCTTACTTTATATCTTTCAGGCAATTCTGGATTGATATTCCTGATGTATAAGTTTTCTGCATATATCCATGGGGATAAGGTGTGATCCTTGATGCCTTCTTCTAATGTCACAGAATTATCGCTTTCAATGAATAGGCAGAACTCAGAGCGTCTTATTGCTTCTAACATTGCCATACTTAACATAGTATGAACATGAGATGTTGAGAAATTACGCTTTTCATAGTCAAAATAACCTGGCTCATCTTCACTCCAACTATATTGATGATCTATAACATTTAACAAATCATCAGCGCTGTGCCATATTGTTGAATCTAAAAAGCAAGACAATCCCTTATTAGATAAATATGCATATAATCTATTTGCTATTGATTCATCATTGTGAGAATAAGAAATGAACACATCGTAGTGATCCTTTGCAAATGGAAATGTAAGGTTACTTAAAACCGAACCGTCAATTTTTCCATTGACTTTAGATTGTTCTAATATCTGTTCATAGAAAGCATCTGATGTTTCTATATTTTTTGGTAATAGATATTGAGGAAGTAAGTTTACTTCTTCCATTGATATTTTAGCTGGTACAAACATAACTAATAATTTAAAGATTATACCAAAAAATTGTAGGAGCAGCCTTTGTTTGGACCATTAAGTCCTTATCTTGTAAAGCCAACTTTATAAGATTTTTATCCATCGGCACATGCAAGGTTGGAACTTTGTGCATATTGTCACGAAATACAGGAAGATTATCCCATAAGTCTCTGACCTGTACTTGAACGTTCCGACCATCTGTTATATCAGCTTTTGTCTTGAAATCTGGATAGATAATAATAATAGGAAGACCTAATGTATTAATACCATAATCTATCTCTTCTCTTAATGCCTGACTATTTTAAGTTATTGAACTCAAGAACAGTAAAATGTTCTTTGACTTTCTAAGCCTTTCATGTAAACGTGGTTTTAACGTATTCTCCCAATCACTTCCATCACGTACATTATAGGTCTTGTCATGAGAGTCTATGAATGGAAAAGAAGGATCAGCATCTTTCCAAAGAGTAAGAGTGTGATAATAACAAAAATCATGTGCTGTGTTTACGCCAAGGTTCCATTTTATCAGCCACTCATTAACGTAAAATGCACAATAATTTCCATTTCTGTAGTTTGCCATAATTCTTAAATTTACTGTATTATATTAAATCAAAGAATGGGATTCAATATAAAATGTTTAGTATAAAGGTCATCTAAAAAACCATAACTATACTTTTGATTTCCCAACAAATCTGATATGCCTAGTTGAATAAATCCTTTTAGATTTATGTTATACTGTACCTTCAATTGCTCTAAAATAAGGTCAAGCTTGTTGGAATTTGTATTAATAAGACGAACTTGGTATTTCTCTAATCTTTCAGGTACGGTAACTCTGATCTTCCTAAAATAGGAGAGTTCTTCGTATATCCATGGAGATAAAGTATGGTTCTCCATCCCCTCTGCTAACGTCAAAGAATGATCACTCTTTAAGAAGATGCATAGCTCTGAACGGTCAATAACTTCAAGAATCGCCATTGAAATCATAGCGTGTACATGAGATGCAGACAATTGCGTCTTTGCATATTCATATCGTACACCAGGAATTGGAATTTGACTGTATTGTTCGTCAATAGCCAATTGTAATTTGTCAGCAGAATACCAAACTGTAGAATCGAGAAACACATGCAGTCCCTTATCTGTCAAGTATTTATATAGTCCATAAGCATTTTCCTCGTCATTATGTGAGTAGGAAATGAAAACATCAAAGTGTTCTTCTTTCTCTATTGGAAAGACATTATCTCTTAGTTCTGAGCCATTGATAATGCCATTTTCATCCGTAACCCTTTTTAAGAGCTTGTTGTAATACCAATTCTTTCTTCCCTCAAGAAGTTTTCTTTCTTCATCTTCTACTGAAACACCGAGCAGTTCTACATCTCCGATGTCAATTGTTGCAGGAATAAACATATATATTAGTTTTAGGAAATTAGATATTCTTCTTTATTTTACTTTTTATAACATGTCCTATAAGCCTTGGAACTTTAGGTAGCATGTAAAGGTTATATATACCATATTGATGGAATATACGAGATCCCAACCACTTGTACTGGGACAACACCTTCATGGTGATTGCGGTACCATCTGTCAAAGGCTCGATAGTTAATGCCATTGTTGATACAAAACTGTTCCAGACTAATGCCTTTGCCCTCCGTCTTATATAGGAAAAGCAGCTGTTCAAAATCTGATGTTCTCTCCATAAATTGTATGAATTAAAGTCGAGGACAAAAGTAACAGATTTTAAGGCTTTAAGCAATACGTCATTTTGGACGCTTACTAGAGGAAAATATATCCACGATATAAATCCCGATGGAACTTATACTTTATAATCTGCCGATGTCCTCTCCATAAATTGTATGAATTTAAGTTGTGGCCAAAAGTGACAGCTTTTAAGGCTTTAAACAATACGTCATTTTTGGGCACTTACACTTAAAATAGATAATCTACTTCTGTAACACCTTTTTATTGAATATCTCGTTAATCTGGAACTATACTTTACTCTCGGCCTTCTCCAATCGAATCATCTTTAGGGTCAAGAATGCATGTACAATCCGATCGGCCATAACGTTATTGAAAGAAGATGCTGGGAGGAGACCATGGCATATAAGGTTTCTTAGGTTCCATCCAAACTTATCAGTAAACAATGTCTGGAAATAAGTAATGATGTCTTGAATTCGTTCTTTATCAGGCGATTGATCTTTGTCTGTAGGTAAAAAGTCAAAAAGTAATTTCTCTAAAGAAGCATATTCATTGCCTTCCTCAGGCATATTATTGGTTCGCATAATTTCATGACCAGCATTTGCAGCTAATATGCGTATTGCTGCTTCAAATTGAGTTACCAATATAGTACAGGCTGAAATATAATCTTTATTGAAATACGCTTCAAGACCACGTCTAACTATAGGAAGCTGCTCTTTATTGATAAATGGAATCTTCTCAATGACAGAATAGACTTGCTCAAATGTATAAATCTCTTTTTCTTTCATTTTTTGTATATGCATTTCTATGACCCCCGAGCTTATAAGCATTCTTGTATACATTCCATAAGTCAGTTTCTGCTTTTCTGCATTGGGACCTACTCCTATATTGTTAATCGGAATTCCCGTCCAGTCATATGCGACAGTACGAATCATACTAAGCAATGGCGTCAGCTGGTCCCCTCGCTCCTGATATTTCTTTTCCTTTGCTAAATTTGGAATATACTGTTCTATGTACTTATCAAGTACTTCTTCTGTAGATCCGCTTATATAGTATGAGAAATATTTATCCAGAACTTCTTTCTCCAATGGAACAGTAAACTGTTGACCACTCATCTCTCTTAAAACGTCTTTCCCAAGAATTTGTATATCAAGAAACAGTTTATTAGCCTTCTTATTGAGATTATATTTTCTATAAAGGGATTGCATCATCTGCAACATCCCATGAGACCACAATGAGCCACGTAGTTCATAGAACAATCTAATTTTCTCAAGAAGTAAATCCAAATGGCAGTTGACATTATCTAAATCTTTTTTTTTGAAATAGTAGTCACATAGCAATTCGCATTCATCCCTAAGGCTATGTAGGAATTTATCTGTTGACTTGTAATTTTCTTCACATGCTCTATTTAGCCTGTCAAAACGTTGTTCATGTGAACCAACTACCGCCTCTTCATAATCAGCAAAACAATTCAAATGATTGGTAAGTTGTACCATTGATTCACCCCAAATACCAGGTGCTTCGTCAGTGGAGTATTTCTTTGTGTATTGTATCAGAGTATTATATGCTTTGTGAACTAGTTCTTTATTGCTAATTGAAAAGGCCTTCTTTAAGGCATGTCTGATAATGGTTACACCAACGACAGGATGCTCTGCATAATCTTTGTAGAGAATATCAATACAGGATTCTATGTGTGTTTTTTTTATTTTAATAAAATTAGGCTCTTCGCCTGTTATATATTTACCAAAGTCCCATACTAGCCCGCTGTATCTCATTCGTAAAATGGGTGATGATGTCTGGATAGCTCGCTTAGACCAATAATCGATATCTAGCAGTGATATGTCAGATTTATCTGGCCTATAGACAATCTGATGGGTATTCTTATTCTCCCAAGTAGTAACAGGACCATAATAAGTACCCCAGCAATCCTTGCCTGAATTATCTGAAAAAGACATAGCTAGCAACTCAGCCTTTGTCTCCATTCTAGACCTTTCTTTTTCATCCAATTTAGAAAGATCTGTAGAGATATCTAATATACTGAATTTACCTTTGTCTTCGTATGCATGTAGAACTTCTTCCAATGTCATTTCATTGATAAATCATATTCCACGTTATGCAATGCAGGGCACCGCCCCAGTTGGCGAGATCACGGCAACGGAAGGGGTGGAGGGTGCAGGAGGGGAAAACGTGGCGGACTTGTGATGCTGCCTGCAAGTCTTCATCTATTCCGATAGAGGGAAGGAAGATGTGATTGCCGACCTGCTAGTAGTTTGATTCTACTCGTACTACAATTAACTCTTGATAAAGGACTGCAACACGTCTTTGGATTTTTCAATTTCTTTACCCAGAATAGATTGTATGGCATCATAATCCATATCATCTAAAATTTCGCCTGGCATAAAACGCTCGTGATGACCTATCAGATTTAACAAGTCCTCCATTCGTGATGAGTTGTTCTGCCCGATTAAAGGGTAGACATAGAATGGCTTCTTAAATATCAAGCTGAATGCAGAGGCATGGAAACTACTACATACCACGGCTGCTGCCTTACTTATCAGAGAGACGAACTCAAGAGGGCCTGCATCATTAATGTTTATATCAACATATGGCAAAATATTGAAATCATTGATGCTCACAACCGTCATGTCCGTCTGTCCTTTAAGCTTTTTCGCAAATGCGGCAATCCGTTCGTCATTAAGGAAATCATACACTACAATGTAATTGTTTTCCTTTAAGCCGTATTCTTTCGCCTTATGAGCCAATGTCTTCCACTCTTCAGAACCAAGCAGGAATACGGGATCCACGACTTGTACACCGTTTGGGATACCTAGGCTCTTTAATATTGACAGCCCTGTCCTTTCTCTGACAGATATGTGTTGGAAATGAGAAAGTTGGCTTTTTACAAAAGGACGCCATTCTTCTTGAATTTCACTCACTGCGAAACTTGCAGCATATGAGATTTTCTTGGTCTTTCCAAAGTCTAAGTAATAACCGGGCTCCTTGCCGTTATAACTCTCTGTATTCCATATTTGATCGCTTCCTGCAATATAGACATCTGCTTGTGGAGGGTTGGCTTTTAACTCTTCTGAAGTATTATACCTACATGTCAAACTAAGATATTGCTTTGTAAAATCATCAAAAGTTTTTTTACGTCCCCATGTTTTCACCATGGAAATTAGACGACTACGATACTTTAAAGGCACAAGGATATATTTTAGGGGAGGACATGCCTTGCAGATGCTATATAGCCTTCCCCCTGGAGAAATGAAAAAAGGCTTGTACCTATCCCGATGGAACCATGGTTGGAAGTCTATAATCTTCACATCATGGCCTAACGATTCCAAGTAGTGCTGCAACGCATATGCTTGAAGCGAAGCTCCATAGTTATACACGTTATGGCACGTAATAGTGTCGATAATCATTTCTTGTGTCTATTTGAAGATACGTTTTACTAAATGACAAAGGGTCCTGACTGGATGCTTGAGTCTTCCAATGTTTCGCTGATGCCTGTGATAGGCATCTAAAACATTGACAGCATCGTCAATCGTCTTGTTCTCGTCAGCTAAGCTTGTCAATATAGAATCTCTGAGAGGCAGCATCTTCGGACATGTCTTCATCTGCCCTTCCGCAACAACGGAGAATGGATGCTCTATGAGATGACAGTCTATCTCTTTTAAAATCTCTGCGCCTTTCTGAGTAAAAGCTACAGCACCACTGACCCCATCTTCATTGTCTTGATAGGTCTTGCCCCACAAGTCACAGATTCGGATATCAGCCGAGGAGTGGTCATATTTATATTTGCAGTGCTCATAGCATTGCCGTCCAAGGCATTGGTCGCCCAAAAAGAGGCGAAAGAACTTATCGCCTTGCGAGAATCTGCTTTGTATGAAAGTTTTTTTTCCCCTTATTAACAAGTTGTAACTTTCGTGCCAATCAACTTTCTCTCCATGCTTTTTGCCATCGATTCCAATAATCCAACTGTCATGCCACCCATAATCCCATTTGTTGCGCCATGAAGCATAAGTGATTTTTTCTCCTAATCTTTTCTCGACATCTTTACAATATTTCCGCCAGGCAAGCATGGAGGGAACACCATGACAGAAGAAATCAAGAAGAATGAAGTTCTCCTCCGGCAACCTCATCTTCTTCATATAGTATCTGAAAGAATCTATCTGACAAGGAGTGCCAGTGACAAGGTACTTCCCTTTTCTGTCTATGTCCTTCCAGCCATCAACAGGATAGCTTTGGATATACTTGCTGCCTGTCGTCTGCACCAATTCTTCCAAGGAACTTGCGATGAAATGCTCAGCGCGACCTTTCTCCGCATTGTAGCGAACACCGACTACCTTATATCCTTTGCCCAACAGGTATTTGCCGATTTCAAAGCCAACGCCACCTGAACTGCATTTCTTTCGAACTTGTATGTCATTGCTCCATGCCGCATAACTGACTACAGGGGTGTTAGGCTGTGCCAACTCGTCTTTTACATAGGCACATACATCACGACATAGTCCACAGTGAGTGCACTTATCAGGTTCCGTCAAGTATGGCTCATAGAATCCCTCGTCATTAAGCCGGAGGTCTATAATATGGACTGGGCATGGCCTGGAGCACACACCACAGCCATAGCAATTGTGTATATCTGATATATTTGGACGA
>Ga0256406_1006775_pt1 | contig 11282 bp, 11 predicted proteins | sample RumenRJG_03DNA_FD_185986 | JGI IMG/M metagenome (GOLD analysis project Ga0256406, IMG submission 185986) | Bovine rumen microbial communities from Lethbridge, Alberta, Canada - RJG_03 | ecosystem: Host-associated > Mammals > Digestive system > Stomach > Rumen | place: Canada: Alberta | collected...
TGTAAGGAGATTTAATGCCATATTAATGGGTGGTATTAGTCAATTTTATACGTTGAAATATTTTGATTAATTAACACGTATAATCATATAGATACAAGTCAATATGAATAGGACACTACACTAGTGAACCCATCAGAACCGGTGGTTAGGAACCTTGTGAGCAAGGTGAAGAGATATGCAAAATCAAAAGAAGGTATCGCATGTTTGAACCAAGAAGTTTCTTTCAATAACGACTCTAATCCTTACTCGGATGATCGTGCTGCCTTTTACCTTCATTCAGAGAAACTTCCTTTAGTAATACAAGAAATGTTGGAAGACAAAGTAGGAAATGATGGCTGGGCTAGAGTTAGTGATAACTTTGCCAATTTCTATATGACTTTGCTTGCCAATGACATTGCGAATAGAAAATCCTTGACTCTCCTAACGGACACTCCGACCTTGGCGAATTTGACGACTAAATACAGTGAAAATTCTGTTAAGCCTTACCTCAGTGCTGGTGTTTCAGCATCAGCAACTTGCCAAAGCATGCTAATCAGAATGATTATAGATGGAATTAAAATAGACCCACTCACAAGCATATATGATTTAAAGTCATTCAAAGACCATCATAGAGACGAACTAAATAATTTTAGGAACGGTCTTGACGAGATAACGAGCTTAAATGTCCCGGATGGTATTGACTATGAAGGTATGGTTCAGGCAGTCGGTGATATTTACGAGCGAAAGGTTAAATTGGCATATAATGACCTTAAGGCTGCATTGAAGGATGCACGCATTAATTTCCTTAGTGATGTTTCCTCATTGCTTTACACTGGTATTACAACTGTAGTCTTAGATACTCTAACGAACTTGTCAAAGTCCATGCAATTATTAACAGGTGCAGGAATATATGTCGCTGCCAAGAGCATCAGGGATTACACCAACAAGCGTAATCTTAAACGGGCAAGTAAAATGTCCTATCTCCTGTCAATCGACAAGGAATTGGGCATTAAGCAGATGTAACCAAAATGGAACTGTATAAGGATTCAAACACCTATGTTGTAAACATCTTTATGAGGTATCTGAAATATTTTCTGATAATCATAGCCCAGTTTGCTATTGTTGAACTTGTGATATGGATTCATACCACAGGAATCGGGTGGCATATAGAAGAACTTCTTCCTGGTGATGCAATATCACTTTGGGGAACTGTAGCTACTATAGTATTTTTGGTGTTCTCTGTACTTGCCTTATGGAATGTAGATCAGAAAATAAAGGAATTGAATGAGATAAAGGAGAGAATTAGTAGTAAATCGGTTGAGATAGAGACTAAAAACAGAGAAGTGATGCTTGAAGCGGATAAAGTCCAAAAAGATCTTGTCAACAAGGCCGAGGAGCAGATTAAGAGAATTCTGGATAAGAGCACCTATAGACAAAATTTTTATGATACACTGACGAGAATTGCAAACATTCTTGATCCAGGATTAAGAGTACAGGAATACACTCACTTCTTGAGAACAAGTGGAAATATAGAAGGCATCAACTATGCTTACGTTTATATTTGTCGTGGTGATGCATACTTAGAATTGGCAAGGAATGATAAAGCTCTGTCTGATTACGAAACAGCACAGAAACTGGATAAGAAAACTGTAGCTCCAATCCTTGCCCTTGGCAACTATTATGTTACAATAAAAGATTATGCTAAAAGCATAGAGGTTTATAAACGTGGACTCGAGATGGAACCACAGAATGAAAATCTCATGATGAATATTGCAAACTCTTATTCTGCGATGGGAAATTTCCAAGAGGCAGATAAATACTATGACAAGGCCCTTACTTTCAACCCAGATCTAACCTTAGCATATTATAACAAGTCTAGAATGGCATCTGAAAGTACAGATCCCATTATGAAGGAGAAGCGCATGACATATTTGAATCACTGCCTTGAAATTATGCCATATTTTCATCAGGCCAGAATCAACAAGGCATCAATACTGCGTGGTGAAGAAAAAAATGAAGAGGCTGCGGAAGAATTATCAAAGGTCATCAAAACTTTCCTGCACGAAGACTATATAATGGCAATCCTGCAGCGTGGCATCGCCTACCGTCTGCAAGCTAAGATGCCGTATGCTCTTATTGACTTTCAGATGGTTTTATTTTTGGAACCACATAATGTACAAAACCTGTCAAATTTGTCGATGACATATCTGTCAATGGGATTCATCAATGAAGCGGCATTTACCGCCCAAGAAGGTCTAAAAGAAGCCAAAAAACAAGGCAAACATGACTGTGATAACGAGTTCCGTGAAGTGCTTTTGCGCATAGATGCTATGAATAGAATAGCAGTTCCAATCAGAGTTGATGAGAAGGACAACAAATCTTAAAAGTATCGCTCTTCGTATTATTTTTGGTTGCACAGTCATAATAATATAAATAAGCGATAAATCACTATGAAGCTCTATAAGTATCGAACAGTTGAAAATCTGGACAGAGACCTTGACCTATATAGTAAAAATTATTTCTGGGCATCTTCTAAAGAGGACCTCAATGACGAGAATGAGTTTACGTATAATTCTGACCCGTTCTTTGAAGAATTGAAGGTCTATAAGAAATTGGAGAAGACTCTATTTGGAAAAAATTCTTCAGTAAGCAGAGTCATCGAGTATGCAAAAGACCTTTTCAATCATGCACAGAATAGTGGTGTATTCTCACTAAGCACAGATTCTAAAGGCAGGGGTATGTGGTCATTGTATGCATCCAAAGGTAAGGGTTATTGTTTAGTCTTTGATTCAGATGCTTTGATTCAGATAGTAGATGATCCAATATCTGAACAACGCTTTCTATTACCTGTTGATTATTCCAAAGAGGCTCCAAGTCTTTTCCTCGATGACATGAAAGACCAGAAGGTAATGTTCACAAAAATGCTTGCAACCAAGAGTGAGAGCTGGACAAAGGAAAGCGAGGTTAGAATAGTTACTGGCAAGCCTGGAAAGCAAAGGTTTATTCCGTCCGCTCTAATGGGTGTGATCTTTGGCACTAATACGGATGAGGATACAAAGAAGAAAATATTGGCAGCATTTGCAGGCCGCAATCTGGAAGTTTATCAGCTTCATAAATTGGAGAACACATATGAATATTTCATAGAACCGTTAACACCATTGGTTAGAGAGCAGGAGCTTCCTTCTAAGTCTTATGACTATGTGAATGCACCTTCTGCAACAGTAGACAATTTCTATGTAAAAGCTAATGAGGCATTAACAGACGAACATCCGATAAAGAATTTCGTAAAGAAGTTCAAGCATGACATTGCAGAACGTAAATGCAACATATTTCTTATGGATGCTGATACGGACCTGTCAAAATTGACAGACTGCTTTCATACAGATGAAGAATATGTAGAAGATCACCTTATAGCAGAAATGTATTTTGACTGCGATGATGTGTTCGTTGAGTAATAAACATTAAATTATACATGTCAACAGAATATTAAATTCGGCGTGAATGATCGTCTTTCAAGGTGTGGTTTTTGAATAGTGTATCAATACAGTGTTTTATGTATGTATTGAATTAACAAGGAAGATTCAAGAAAGCAACTTGTACAGAAGAAAAGATTAAGGTAGAATATACAGTTATGAATATAGAGAAATATGTAGGAGAAAAAAGAAGTTGGAGGCAATGGAAGTACCTTTTATTGCTCATCGGAATGACCATACTTGTAACCTATGGCTTTAGCTATGCCAATTGGAGCATTAAGTATGGTACATGGGCAATTAAGATAGTATGTCTTTTGTTGCTTGCTTTTATCTTGATTCATTGGCCAAAGAAAAGTAATAGGTATAATTTTAGGACAGAAGTACTTATATTGACTTTTCTCCCTTTAATATCAAGTATAAATACATATGTATATTACGGGCAATCTTTTATCGATAGTTTTAATGCCTTGTCTTTTAACTTCGTTTGGATAATTTATTTCGTACTGCACAAGTATAAGGTGCAAGAGTCGACTATTCTAAGAATGTTCCTTTGGGTATCATTATTTATAGCTGCAGTACAGATCATTCAGCAATTTACTTATCCTAATATCCTTTTCGGCGGCTATAGTGAAGAGCTGATGATAGAAAGAGGCGTATCGGACTATGCAGCTTCACGTAATGGACTTTGGAGATTCTTGATGCATGAGAATGGTTACTTTACAGCACCAATACTGTTTGCTGTGTTCATTTGGGCTAGAAAAAAAACAAATATCAAATTCGCATTTATCATTGCGATTTGCCTTGTAAGTATATACTTGTCATTAACACGCCAAGTAATAGCATCTTGTATACTAGCATTGTTCCTGTCTTTCTTCTTAGGAAAGAAAAGTGGAAGCGCTGTAGTAAGAGCAATGATTCTTGCAATCGTATTGTTTGCCTTCTTTTATTCATATTATGATGTGCTTTTTGGATCTCTTACAGAACAAACTGGTGATGATTTGTCTGGAAATTATGTAAGATTTCTTGCTGCGGACTACTTCTGGAATGAGTCGGTAAAGCATCCTCTAGCATTTCTATTTGGTTATGGTGCAGAGGGTCAAACCGGAGCTTATAACCAACTAATTAATTACTTAAAGTCTGTTATGGGTTTCTTTACCGGAGATGTCGGATTCATAGGCAAGATTTTTACAAATGGTGTGATTTATGTAATAATATGCTATGTATTATTATGGAAGCTGTTTTTTACATACAAGAATTCCGTTCCTACATATATAAGAATGTTTGTGATATTTGGTGCAGTAATGTCAATTATGATATTTCCAATGACAGTACATTACCAATTCTTTGTATGGGCGCTGCTGCTATATGTTGCAGATTTGCATATTAATGAAGGAAAATTACAAAAGCGTAAAATAACCAATGCTTAATATGAATTCTATCTTATTTTCTATAACGATACCGGCTTATAAGGCGACATTCTTAAACAAGTGCATTGAGTCGGTACTTTCTCAAACATATCAAGATTTTGAACTTATCATTTTAAATGATGATTCTCCTGAAGACATTGAAAATATTGTAGGTCAATATGATGATAAGCGAATAAAGTACTATAAGAACGAAAAGAACTGTGGTGCAGTTAACGTCGTTGACAATTGGAACAAGTGCTTGAGTTACGCTAATGGCGAATATATAATGTGTATCGGCGACGATGATATGCTATGTCCGACGTGCCTAGAAGAATACACAAAACTTATTAGTAAACACCCAGGATTGGATATTTACCATGCCTTAACGCAGATTGTGGATGAGAATGGTAATCTTAAAAGATTGCAAGAAGCTAGGCCTGAAAGAGAAGGTATATTTTCCATGATTTATGGAAGGCTTAGAAACATGCGAGAGCAATTTATTGGCGATTGGCTTATTCGGACAGACTATCTTAAAGCCAATGGTGGTTATACCAAATATCCATTGGCATGGGGTTCGGATGACATGACGACATATTTAGCTGCAAAAGACAAAGGAGTCGCTAACTCAAATGTTATCATGTTCCAATACCGCGAAAATTCAAGAACGATTTCAACCACAGGAGATGTTCTGATAAAACTTGAAAGTATCAACTCCTTCATGAGCGACTTGGAGAAATTGATCAACGACAAATCACTACCTAAAGACGGTTTAGAGAGAGGTTTTCAAATATCTTGCCAAAGTATTTTAAGCACAGCAGAAGCTATAAAGAGACGAGGCATCATTTCTGATGACATAGCATCGAAAGGTAAAGCATACCGGTGGCTATGGTGGCTTATCAACAAGAAACAATTAAATGTGACATCATCAGACATTCTCAAAGGATGGGCTAAAAGTTTAAACAAGTAGTTTTGAAAAATATGAAAATATTAATAGTATCAAAGATTGCCACGCATCCTATGGATGCTGGTAACAAGCATGCTATATTAGCTCAGGCAAAGATTCTTAAAGATAAAGGAAACGACGTACATTTTCTGTACGTGTATGAGAAGCCACTTGATAGGAATAAAATAAGAGCTTACGAGGAAGACCTCTTGCAAACACGTGAATTTTGGAAAGACAAATTTCATGTTTATCAGGTGAATTTGGCAGTAAAAATATATTTAGCTTCCTTAAAGCAAATAAGGAAACATCTTTGTCATAGGCATTTTAAAGTTGACGATCAGTATCCATTTGGATTGGGCAATTATGTAAACAGGTTGAATGATGAATATCATTTTGATGCCTGCATTATTAATTACTTCTATCTGTCCCGCTTGTTTAATAAGATAAATATACCTAAGAAAGCAATATATACACATGATTGCATGGCGTATAAAGACATCAAGTTTGGTATGCCATACTTCTGTACAGATGCTAACACTGAGGCAAAGTCCATGCAGCGTTGTCCTCATATTTTTGCCATTCAAGGTATAGAAGCTGATTACTTTCAAATGTTGTCTCCTAAAAGTACCGTTTATACTGTATATGATGTGTTCAGCTATCATAAACAAATGATAACCAGAAATCATAACATCGTGTATTTGTCAGGTAGCAATGTATTCAATCAAAACGGTTTAAGATGGTTCTTAGATAACATTTATCCTGCAATACAGGAAAAGTTCTCAGATGTTAAGCTTATTGTAGGTGGTAGCATCTGTAAAGTCATGCCAGAACTTAAGTGTATAGATGGCGTTGAGTCGCAAGGATATATTGATGATGTCAATGCATTTTATTCTCAAGGAGATGTGTGCATTAACCCATGCTATCAAGGAACTGGCCTTAAGATAAAGACCATTGAGTCAATATCCTACGATAAAGTAACAATGGTTCATCCTCATTCAACTCAAGGAATCTATGACAAAGACCATGCGCCCTTGTTTTCTTCTGATAAAGCAGAGGATTGGGTTAAATTCCTTGTTAAAGTTTGGGAATCTCAAGATATAATAAAGACTATAAAGAGTGAAAACGAGAAGTATCTCACTGCTATGGAGAAATTTGTCAGCAGTGAGTACGACAGATTTTTAAAAGCTTAATATTATGGATATTAATCAGATATTATCATCCCTATGATTTAAAATGTATGGCTTTACTGGTAAAGCGAAACATTGGAGAAATAATCAAAATCTCGGGCTAAGACAAGTAAGCCAGAAAACTAAAAAAGATAATGAAAAGGTCAAAAAACTTTTATTATCAAACGAACCATTCTTCATTGGTAGATACGGAACCATAGAACTTCATAATTTCTAAAAGAATTTCGACTAATAACAGGAGATAAAGGCCCTATCAAAGTTGAAAAGTCTATATTATTTTGTCAGCCTGAGTGCTGGTCTCTGGGGGTGTAATAAGGGACTTCAAACAAATGCCGGTGTTTTTCCTCATTTAGAAGAGAGTCTTATAAAGTTTACCAAAATATATTTGGAGGCTTCAAAGAAATTAGATGTACTTGCCTGTTGGCAGAATGCTGAGAAATGGCTTTATAAATACAAGATATTGCAAACTAACAACAAAATAGATTATAATATCTTGGAATTTGCATACAGGCTTAAAGATCCTTGGACATCTGCCCTTAAAGGCAAAAAAGTTTTAGTTATCTCTCCATTTGCAGAAGAAATGGTCCGGCAATACAAATCTAAGAATCGACATCTTCTATTTTTAAATCAAGAGTTCCTCCCTGATTTTGAAATTTCAGCCATAACATCAGTCAATACCGCAGGTGGAAATTCTGTGTCTTGTGGGTACAAAAGTTGGAGCGAAGCTCTCTCATTTATGAAGGCTCAGATAAGGAAAGAAGATTTTGATGTTGCTCTATTAGGTTGTGGCGCATACGCTTTCCCTTTAGGTGCATTTATTAAAGATCTAGGAAAACAAGCCATCACTGTATGCGGTGCTCTTCAAACATATTTTGGAATATATGGCGGTCGCACAGAGCACCTTCCGGAAAGAAACAAGTATTGGATAAGACCAGAAATGTCAACCAGGCCCATAGGGTATGAATCAATAGAGAATTCAGCCTACTGGTAAATAAAAATGGCATGATGTCAAAATCCCAAAATATTGAATGATAACAACCATTCTAATTAATAACTTCTATTATGAAATCAGTATTACTTAATTATGCAGTTCAAGGCCATGACGATGACATGCCTGACATGGTTTACAATCATGCTACAGATATGAATGAAGTAATGGTTGATGACAAAAGAGTCCCATTTATTGAATCTTCTGATAAGATAGTGGCAATAACTACTAAGACAGAAGCAATGCGTGAATCAGACGATGCATTTGACGGAATGCTTATGCTCGCAACAAAAACATTTGCACAACAGGAGTCTGATGATTACTAAGATACTTATAATAACTAACAAGTCTGATGTTACATCAGATTTTATAGTAAAAAAGTTGAGGGAGAGTAAGATTGACTATTATCGTCTCAATACCGAGGATTTATATTCCACTGTATCTTTCACCTTTAACTTTGATACAGATTATTATTATCTGTATGATGCGAATAAGCATTCCAAATATAATCTTTGGGATTTCACGGCAGTTTATTTTAGAAGACCACTCTTACCTACCTTTATGGATAGTAGCCTTAGCGATGGTGATAGAGATTTTCTTGAAAGAGAAGCTTATTATACTCTAAAGGGCCTGTATAAGATCCTTGATAATAAGTTTTGGATTAGTAAGCCCAATGATATACAGAATGCGGAGAACAAGTTCTACCAGTTGCAATTAGCAAAGAAGTTGGGGTTCCTCATACCATCGTCATTAGCTACGAACATACCTTCTGATTTCAGAAAGTTCACAAATGGTCACAAGTGTATCATAAAAGCTGTACACAGTAGCCGCATTCAAGGTAAATCTTCTCAAAAGATAGCTTTTACCAGTGAATTAACAGGAAGTCCTACTGATGAAGAGATAAAATGTTCCACTGCTTATCTACAAAAAGAGATCTCCAAGAAATATGATGTAAGGGTCACTGTTGTTGGAAACAAGGTCTTTGCAGCAGCTATTAATTCACAAATGTTACCTGACACAAAAGTAGATTGGAGACGTGGTGAACATATTCTTAAACACAATAGAATTACTTTACCTCCAGATATTGAGTCTAAATGTTTGAAACTGTTGACAGAACTTAATCTACAATATGGGGCTATAGATTTTGTCGTAGATAAGGCTGATAACTACTATTTCTTGGAGATAAACCCTAATGGACAGTGGGCTTGGATAGAAAAACAGACTGGATATGATATATCCGGAGCAATCGTTGAAGCTTTATGCTATGAGTGATTTACTCAATCAATTTGGAAGACCCATAAAAGATCCTAATGAAGAATTAGAGACGCTCAAGTTAAGGTATGAGTTTCTGAAGGGAGTCTATGAGGCGGAAAATCAGCGGAGACGTACAGTAGAGCAGAAAGCTTCTTTGTTGATAGGTTCACTTTCTATGATGGGTGCAGTTATTGTTGGTGTTGCAAATTTCTATTCTGGTGACACTCCTTCCCAAGTATCATTTTACATAGTATTTTATACAGCTTCTCTTGCAATTAGTCTTTGCTTTACGTTATATTATGCGATTAGAACCTTAAAGAAGAGAACCCTTACATTAATGGATACTAACGATCAGGAAAATATAATTGGCTCTAAAGCCTTTTTTATGAAAATGATAGAAAATCTTTCCACTTGCATAGAGAAGAACAAAATCATTACCAATTACAAAGTTGACGAAATGGAAATGTCTCAGAATTGGTTTTACATAGTCTTACTGTCAATTGGGTTCTATTTTACAACCTTAATCATGCAAGTTATTCTAGCAAAAATGCACTGGAATTCCTTTGCACTAACATCTATTTTAATTATTATTTTCGTACAAATATGCATTAGTATTTTGCGCCCAATTTATAAAAAGAATTAGAAATATGCGTGTACTTTACGATTATCAGGCATTCAATCAACATATTGGTGGGGTAAGCAGATATGCGACAAGCCTTATACAGAACCTGCCGAAAGATGTAGAATATATTCTTCCAAATATCTTATCAGACAATGTATATTTGGAACGAAGCGGGATAAGGCATCGGTCTTTCCTCCCTAACAACCGTAGTAATCTAAAGGGGAAGGCTTATATAGTTTTAAATATACTTCAAAGTCTGAAGGAATTGAAGACAGAGAAGTTTGATATATTTCATCCATTGTTTTGTAACCCCTACTATGTAGGGCATACCGGGAATCATAAGATAGTAACAACGGTACATGACCTTAACTTCTACACTTATCCCGAAATGCTACCTAATGCAGAGGACGTTCAACATAAGATGGAAGTTACATGTAAGGATGCCGATGCCATTATCTGTGTGAGCGAAGAAACTAAACAGAATCTGCTGAAGTATATTGATATACCAAAAGAAAAATGCCATGTTATTTTGGAGGGGTGTGAGCAGACTTTGATTCATTCTAATGTAGCAAGGCTTCATAAAAAACCCTACATATTTTATATAGGTGGTCGCAATGGATATAAGAACTTCTTACGATTTCTTCAGGCATACAGTAAGATGGAGACAAAGGTTGACCTTGTTTGTACAGGTTCATCATGGAAGCCTTCTGAGATAGAACTTATAAATAGACTTGGAATTAAGAATAGAATCTTTCAGAAGTTTGTTACAGATGATGAATTGAACAATTTGCTTTGCAATGCAGAGTTCTTCGTTTATCCATCACTTGCTGAGGGCTTTGGCTTACCAATACTTGAAGCGGCCCGTTGCCATTGTCCTTGTGTCGTAAGCGATTTGATGTGCTTCCATGAGGTTGCAGGCAACACTGCTCTTTACTTCAATCCTAAATCAGTTGATGACATCACCAAAACAATGGAAAAAGCTATTTCGGACGTAGCTCGTCTCAAACACCTCGCAGACTTAGGGCAAGAGAATCTCAAGAACTTCACTTGGAAGAAGACGGCTGAGGAGACGGCTGAGGTTTATAGAAGCTTGGTGTAATAAGAGTGCCAGGGCGGACAGGAACAGACTAATAGGATCTATAGAATGCTTCACCTTCTTGTATATTCTACCATCAGAAACGAACGGATTATCGTTAATAGCGACGATGATACATTATGTAATTCCATCATAGATAAGTTATGGAAAAGCACTGATGTTGATACATATATGGGAGGAAGTTGTGTCCGCATCAGAATTGGAGATAAGACAAAAGAGGCGATTCAATGGATCGTTGATAAATACGAGAAAGACTATCCGTCATTAAATAAGTTGCTTACGCCAATAAAGAATCTCAAGAACGGGCAAGGCTTTTACATCATCAACGAAGACA
>Ga0256406_1006776_pt1 | contig 11281 bp, 13 predicted proteins | sample RumenRJG_03DNA_FD_185986 | JGI IMG/M metagenome (GOLD analysis project Ga0256406, IMG submission 185986) | Bovine rumen microbial communities from Lethbridge, Alberta, Canada - RJG_03 | ecosystem: Host-associated > Mammals > Digestive system > Stomach > Rumen | place: Canada: Alberta | collected...
ATACACTCCTTCATCTATCACAATAGGAGCCGTATCATCCATATATTTACACATTGTTTCTGGAGTAGAAATAGAATAGAACCAAGAATATTTCTCTTTGGAGAAGATATGCTCTTTTATTTTTCTCTTTAGACGAACTGAATCATTTATCTTCATAAAAGAAGAAATGCTATCTATTCTATCTATGGAAGATATAAAATCTTTTGGTATATCTGGAGTTCTTAATTTAAACTCTCCCATATAGTACGATGTATACCCAAATACTGTATTCTTTTTTACCATCCTATCTATAGAACGCAATTCTATTGTAGCTACTTTGCTATCATGAGTTAGATAATGAGCAAACCTCTTAGTAGCATCTAATAGCCAATTTACTAGATAAGATGATATAGAAGAATCATTTGGATTGGAAGATTCTTTTAGCAAATCTAATGATGTTTTATAATAATCTTTGGTGATACCATAAACGACATCATACAATCCACTATTAGAATTAGACGATGCAGATACATTGGCATATGGGTTAGAGTCTATTGGAACTATTGGTTTGGCAAGACTCATCATAATCATAACTCCTTCTTTTAAGACGTTATTCAAAAGTCAAGAAGAGAAAATCCCAGTACCCTAAGGTACTGGGAACAAATTCATACTAATTAGCATCTCATTTTCTGCTCCAATACATTGAGCTATATGCATCAGCTCTAGCATTTGCTTTATCTAGTTTACGTCTTAATATATTTTTTATTCTTAATATTTTCCAAGAGAGAATTTACCAGTATAACCATACTTGTCTATAGCTGCTCTATCAGCATCGCTAGCATCACTATATATGAGAGATTTCTTACGATTTCTAGAAGATTGAAGCATGGATGTAAGTTTAGCAATGGCTTTTGCAATAAGATTCTTTATCTTAGCAAAAATACCTTTCTTATCGTCTGAAGCTTTCTCATAATTATCCTTTACATTTTCTGCCCAGCGATTGAGACGAGCAATTTGGCGCATAATAACATTAGGTGTATGATATCTACGCTTCAAAATACTATCTATTTTCTGATCAGCTCTTTCAATAGCGTTATTTTTCATAACATCAAATTTTTTATTATCGCCCATATTTAATCTACTCTGGGTAACATCAAGTCCAAGACTAAAGCCCTTTTTGAAGTCCTTAGCATATTTCTCGTGTTCTTCTTTATCGGTTGGTTTAAGCCTATTAAATTCTCTACCAACAATTATTCCAGATCTTGCCAGCTGTCTTTTGATAGGATTATTTATGCTTTCATTTATATATGTAAAATCACCATATACAAATGATTCCATTAATGACTCATCTTCGGTGTCAATGTAATGATCGATAGCAGATTCTATCATAGAATCTAGTTGTCCGTCAGAAATGCAAATTTCTTGTAATGATCCTGTATATACCATAATTTATCACCCATTTGTTGTTGCAGGATTAGTTGCTGTTTGTGCATTACTATTCGGCTGCTGAGCAGAGTTATTATTAGTCGCATTATTTTCTGCTTTCTTTACTCCTTGTAATTTGGCAAGAAGCCTATCTATGCAATTAGTAATGACACGAAGAATATTAGAGAAGAAACCAATCTTTCCTTGATCATGCTCTTGATTCTTCTTGGCCAGCCAATTAGCATAAAGTTTTCTTAGAGCAGCTATTTTAGAAGAAATAAATCCAGCAGGTTTGTTCTCAGCTTCTTTTTCAATATTATTTATCGTGGATTCAACCTGCTTTTCTTTTTGCTGATCTTGCTGCTGCGATTGTTCCTGTTTGTCAGGAGGCTCCACTGGTTGCTTTTGCCCTGCATTTTCTTGATTTTTTGTTGTATCTGTTTTATCATCATTCTGAGAAGAGGAATTTGTCGCGTCATGTGTATTCTGAGTCGTCTGTTGGGTTTGTTGTTGTTCTGTAGCTTTTTGTTCATCTTCTGTTTTTTGCTTACGTGCAAGCTCTTCTTGTTCTTTCTTTCTCTTCTCCTCTTCTTGCTCTTTTCGTTTTTGATCTAGCTCTTTTTCTTTCTGAAACCTATAGTCATCTGGGCTTTGGTTGTAATCGGGTTTACCAACTGTATCTCCGTTTGGATGACTTCCATAAAAAGTTCCATCATCTGATTTAAATGTACCTGCATTACTTAATGCATTTTTATCTGGTTGTTTGCCATATGTACCTTTTTTAGCATATTGACGTTTACTACCACTGGTTTGAATAAACCCTCTGCCATTATTTTTATACTGCTGCCCATGCATATTTGTTTTAGTCTGCACATAATATCCAGCAGTGTCTGATGGAGTTCTGCTACGTCTTGACCAAAATCTTTCTCTTTCAAGAGCAACTCTAGTTGCATCATTTTCTTCTCTTTTTCTCCCATGTTCTTTTTCTATAATTCTATTAGCCGTTGCAAGATCAGGAGCTTGGCCTTTGTCAACCAATTCCTGAGCTTGTTTTTTCATTGTTTCTTTCATCCATCTAGAAGATTCATCTAATATTGAATAAAATTGGCCAAAGTCGCCTTCAACAAATGCTTCTAAAAGAGAACTGTCCCCATCATAGGCAATTGAATTAATAGCCTCATTTGCGCATATATATACTGGGTTGCTATTAGATAATGGAACAGATTTAACAAGAGAATTCTCTGATATTATTTTGGTCATTTCCCTGATAGTATCAGATTCTATATAGTCGGATTCATTTACTATAAATACAGGATTGGATAAGTTATTATAAGAAATTATATTATCTATACACTCATAATATGGCTTACCAGTATTTTCGCTTAGATCTTTTATATCCTTTATATTTATATATTGCTCCGTACTACACCCGCTTTCTATTACCGGAACAAATTGTTCTGATGCATTAGATTCTGACTCGCTAATTTCTACAGATTCATTCATAAAAGAATCCACTCTTTCACTTTTATCTAATAACAAATGATTATCTTTAATTAGCATAATAAGCACCTCAAAAAAAAAATGGGAAGGGGAAATAAACCCCTTCCCCATAAAAATATTATTTACAATATTTTCGAAATATGAAAAAATTAGGCATTAGCTGCATTCATCTGATGTCTATACTTCTCAGCGCCAAGCTTCTTCGTAAGATATGCAACAGCACTTGCAATCTTTGCAACGATCTTATCGATGATACCATGGTCAACACCAGGTTTCGTACGATTTCTCTTAAGCTTAACTGCCCAACGATTGAGGTTGGCAATAGCGCGAGCAATGAAATTAGGATTCTTCTTCTCTGCGTCTTTTACTACTTCATCAATCTTTTCTGGAGTAACACCAGCTGTATCGGTTTTGGCATCGCCTGCTGCAGGAGTTGCAGGAGCCGCAGGAGTATCTGCTACACCATTAGCGATGTCTTCGGATTTCTGAGCTCCATTAAGCCGACGACTCATACGACGAGTTTTTCTCGATGCCCGATCAGCCTTAATATCAGCAGTACTCATAATTGCGTTCTTCACTGCGCCTTTGATATTGCCTTTTTCATCAACGATCTTGGTAGGATCCACATGCGCATATCTACCACCAGCATAATGGCCAAGAATAGTACGAATTCTCTTAAGAAGAGTCTTATCGCCGGTAGAATCATACTGAGTAATATAATTCTGAAGATTGTTAAGTACACCGGCCTTGTCATTGTTAATAGTAGCCTCATCAAGGAACTCATAGAAATCAAAATTTGCATAAGCTTCAAGAAGGCTATCGTCACCATTCATGCAAGCTTCTACTGCCATACCAGCCATCTCATTGAGAGGATCATATGGAGAAGGAGGAACAGCAAGAACGTTGCAACCCTCGCTCATGACATCAGAAACAAGCTGAGCCATATCGTCATCAGCGATAACACTCGTCTCCTGGACAGAGAAAGCAAGCGTTGAAGGCTCTACATTAGAAGCCTCACAAATCTGTGATACAGCATAACCCATATCTTCGATACCATTGCTCTCGCAGAACTCCATGATATCTTCAAGAGCAACAACATTAGCACCAATGCGGCTGTTTTCGACAATTGGCACCATTGTTGCGTCATATGTCGACTCATCTTCTGTCAGATAATCCATGCTTTCGAGCATTGAGAATACATCGCCGCCTCTGTTGACGGCCAGGTCTGATTCCGGAATAAGCATATTTATAACCTCCATTATATTTCATTTAAAGGAATAGCTTTCTAGCTAATTATAGTATTGTCAATCAATACTATTTATATTTTTACCAACCAAAACCCTGCTTCTCACCTGGTGCAAAGGAGTCATCCTCTACATCAGACAGATGGAATTTTGGATTGATCTCTTTATATGGGATTCCACTATCACTTTTAGCATTAATACCATTACTAAGAGTGAAAGGATGTGGAACACCACCAGCAGTTTTTGCTGCTGCTGCTGCAACTGTATTAGTAGTTGCTGTTGCAGGATCTTCTCCCCAAGCAGCTGCATCTGCTACATTATGATCTTTGCCATAGTTTGGAATCTCGCAATTGTCTTCATTACCATTACAAGTTTCCCTAAGGCTACCAGTGTAAAGCAACATATATACTTTCTCCTTTCATAAGATTAAGAAAGCATAACTAACTCTTCCTTAGCAGTAAGAATAGAATTATACCATTCTTTTATTAGAGCTGATCATCATACTTTCCATGGGCAACATCGAGAATATACTGGAGATAGCTTTCACGGCTATCTTCTGTAATCTTATTTTGCCCAGATGAAGAACCGGAGTTCCCACCATCAGACATATCATCTTTGGCATTTGGCTTCGATGCATCATCTACTTTATTGTCTGGTTCTTGAAGAACCTGATCCCCTGGTTTGGCATTAAGACCTGCTGTTTCAGAAGCATCTTCTGTAAGAGCAGCTTTATTGCCATTATGATGAATATCACCACGTTTTTCTGTAGCTAGACCAACTTTATAGCTTTTCTTTACAATAGGAATGCCATATTTGTTGGTGATCGTATCGATCATCTCTTTCGAGTTAGCAAAACGTCTAAACTTGTTGATATCAGTATGAGGACCAAGAAGGCCTACAGTACCAATATTGCCTTCGTTGCTGCTGGCTCCACCAATATTATAGCCAAGATCAACAGCTTCCTGCATAACAGCATCTTCATCAATGACAATAGCAAGATTATCAGTAGTGAATGTAACGCCATTAGCCTCAGCAATATTACCAAGGGCTTCTTCAAGGCTTTCGATACCATTGGAAATCATATATTTAGCCAGATCATCTGATTCAACCAGCATTCTACCGAGTCTCTTAGACTCTCTAACTGGAACAGCCCCAGCTGGCAATACCATTTCACTTTCAGTAAGAGATGGCATCATTTCTAGTTCCGCAACCATCTCATCAACGATAGTCGCAGAAGCAGACTGCGGTATAACTGTACCGTTTTCTTGTAAAGCCAAATCCGAAAGGGACTGCATGGTGGTTTTAAAAAGACCCATCTAACTTACCCCTTTCTTATTTAAAACTGAATTTCTTCTTAGCGGCATTGAAACCTCTAGAAGCCATCTTCGAACCATTATTGGCAAGAGAAAAAGCCTTGTTCTTGATAGTGTTAGCCCCACCAATAACTTTGCCTTTTGCATTAGATGCAGCTTTTGCAGCAGCATCTTTACCAGCAATAAGCTTCTTCTTGCACCACTTAATACCGTCTTCGACTTTATTAAGTTGCTTAAGAGTAAAAGCCTTTGCAGCTCCTACTTGTTTGGCAGCTGCAGTCTTAAGTTCAATGGCCTTCTTTTTAAGAGCAGACAGTTTCTTAGAAAGAGAATCTACACCGCTAGAGAGAGTTTTCTTAGCAGCCTTGTAATTAGATGAGGCTTTATTGCTTACCCAATTATATGCCCCACGTGCTTTCTTACTGACTGCATTAGACACATCCTCGAATACGTTCTCATTAAGATAAGCGCTTTCACAATATGCCATCAGATGAGGAGATTCCTCATATAAGCTACAGTCTTTATCAAGCTCTAGAGCTTCCTCAAGACTCTTATACCATACAGATTCAGAAGGTACCTGGGAAGTGGCAATAAGATATCCATTCTCCTGCATCAACTGTGCAGTCTCAAGAATACCTTCATCTGCATAAAGGGAATAATCATTAACGCTAAACCCAATCTTATCTGCAGTAATATTGCACGCTTCACAGATGTTGGCTATAGCATAGCCAGCATCCTGAATACCGTTCTGATTAGCATAGTCTACAAAACTCTCTAATTGGATAAGATCCTTATCTAGACGGTAGTTATGCCGTACTGGAACCAAATATGCAGAAGATCCAAAGCTTTCATCAAGATATTCCATCTGATCTAGCATAGACATGGCTTCCTGCATTGGGTTGACTTGTCTAACAAGCATAAAGATTTTACCTCCTTTTAGAGTATTACGAGATAGTCCATGTGGGCAAATTGAATGTTAATTGAAAATTAAGATAATTGGTTCTTGATATCATCTATGGTGTCCATAATAAAGTTACATAGAGAATCTATTGCTTTCTTTATCTTTGGGCCATAGTTCTTAGTAAACTCTTTAGTCTTATCTCTTAGATAGATAAACATGGTCTTTAATTTAGACACTATAGATCTTATTACATGCTTCCCATCTATACCCATAGCAGCATATGCTTTATCTCTTAATTCTATTACTTGGCCTTTCATCTCTTCTAATCCACCAGTATGACCAGTTTGATCTGCTACTACCAGTGCATTCTCTATAAGAGAGCAATAGTATCCATCGGATTCTAATATGAATGGATCTTCTCTCTTTAGATAAAATCCATACTTATTCTTTTTCAATATCATTATGATCTACCTCTCTTGGTTTATTGCGGATACCCAATAGTAGTATCTGGAGTAGTTATATTGTACTCTGCAGGTATCTGGCTAATCTCCATGACTTTTTTGTCTTTATCCTCACTTCCCAATTGGATTGAAGATACTTTGTTATCAAAATCTTGTATATGATCATGCATTAGATCTGCTATGCTCTTGAAGTCTGGGAATTCATACGCACCAGATGGATCTATATAAACCAAATGCATAGTAAGCACTTTAGTCTCTTTAGCAAAATCATACGCTTTACTGTATTCTTCTGCTTCTTGTAGAGTTCTTATTAATCCGCCATCCATGAACTTAGAATACATAGAAACAAATTGTCTATAGTTCCCATATACATGATCTGTGGGAATAAAGAGATTGCCACTATGAACTAATTCATGAACAGTTTCTGATAGTGGGATTAGCCCCACCATCATATTATAATGAAGCCACATAACTTCTTTAGCAACCATATTAACAGATAAATTCTCTCTATAAGCAACTCTCTTGTTGTACACTGTGGTTACTATATCGAATAATGTTAATGGGGTATGATGAATCTCTATCTTGATAGAATTCGTCTCTATATTGTTTATATTCTTAAAGAAAGCACAACGATTCATATCCACATGCTCTCTTAAGAACTGTATCAGATCTTTATATGCTTTAGACCCTCTACAAAGTCTCTCTATATCTTGAATATACTTACGCTGTTCTTTTGGATTAGAGATATCATAATCTGGGATATCAAAATCTCTTAGATTCTTCAGGCTTATATAATTTCTCATAGGAGATAATTGGGAGTCTGGATCTATATTTGTATTATCTCTCATGGTTATTAACTCCCTCCTTATAGTGTATAGATTTTCATTACCAAAATGTTTTCGACAAATGTATAGTATGGGAGAGATCCCATACTATAAATAAAACGCTATATATTTCACAATACTCACTTCTTATTACAAAAAAAAAAGAGGAGCGATGCTCCTCTCTTATTTCTCCCATATTTTTAGGAAGGGAGAAGTTACCTCCTTTCTATTCTTCTTCTTTTCTGGGATGGTGGGGATGCTTTTTACAAGCACCCTTAAAAGTTTCCCACGTTCGTTATACTGGGAGGTTATGATGAGCTTACGCCCACCATTGAGTTTTACCTCTTTTTTGATCATTGCTATCGTCTCCTTTCATGAATATTGTATATCATTAATAATACAAATAAATACAAGTGAGGATGGTTATTACACCATCCTCATTTCTATATCACTGAATATTTCCTTTAGATAAAGTTGTAAAAGTGTGCTTAGGTTTTGCATCTCCAAGTTTTCTATTGGCTTCCCAATAGCACTTAGTAACAAAATCTTTGCAACCTTTAAGATCTTCCATCTCTTCTTTTACTCTATCATTTAATTCTGTTTCAAATTCAAATGCTTTCTTGCCATCTAATTTGATAGCATAGTTGGTCTTGAGAGTATCTTTTTTACTAATCACTTGTTGCACGTCTATAGTAGACCCATCGTCAAACTTAGCTAAGATATCTCTATAATTCTTATTTAATCTGCTCCTTTGGAAATCTATAGATTCTACCATAGGAGGCTTGGAGTCAAATAACCCAGTGATAGCTTCTTTTAGCTCATCTATAGTACTTCCAGTAAACGGCACTGAGAATTTTGACTCGTTGTTCTCTTCAGAAAGAAGTACAAGCTTTCCATTTCTGATAATAAATTTATCCATGTAATTGCGTCCCTCCATTCGTGCATATATATAATCTTTTCCATCATCATACCGTAGTTCTATAAGAATTACTCGATTCATGATTTATAATTGCTCCTTTCTATATTTACGGATATTGTATTCGCATTTATACAAAAAAATATGATGGTCTAAAGACCATTATATCATTTTACAACTAATAGTTGCATAACAACTAAAGATTTTGAACCAGACGATTTGATAACTTTTCATCTAGCACTAATAAGGAATTAAAAATAATTTATATTTGTATAATTAATAAAAAAAAAATAGGGAAGGTTTTGCCCTTCCCCCTCCCTAATTTTAGTTAGGGAAGCTAGCCTGCAGTTTTTCAACTACAGCCTTTGCGTTGCTGATCGTGTACGCGGAACGTACACAATAGACAGCTGTGAGGCGCCACCACTGGTGGTACCAATCTCTATTCACCTGCGCACAGAATACGATGTGGCCGTCGGCATCATAGTCGACGACCTCATCGAATTCATACCAGGAAGATCCTGGTACCCGATTCTGGATCTCCTCGATATTGTCATTGTAGTCGCGGCAACATTGCCGCCAGAATTCTTTCACCTCCTCTCCACTGACTACGTGGAACAGATCTTTTTTGGAGGGAAAGCCTTCCTCCCAAAAGACTCGCCTAAACGAGTCTTTTGGGGGTTTGTCAATACCGTACTTCGACCATTGTCCGTCTGCGTCGAAGTAGATATGATCTCCTGGCTTCAACACCAGGTTGGGGTCATTAGCCCCATTTTTTCTGAGTAAGGATGTGACACCCTTACCTTTATGGTAAAAATGCACACCGTCTTCGTCGACGGAGTACTGCCAGGTAAGGCTGTTGCCTAATCTGACGATTTTACCCTCTGTGTTTTCCAATGTAATATGCAGCATACTATCATCTCCTTTTTTATCATGCTGCTATCCATTTCCACATTTATAATATATACACATTTTTTTCTATAATTACAGTTTATGGTAATAATTATAACGTATAAAAAAAAATAAGAGAGCTGCAACTATTCAGCTCCCTTTCTTTTTTATATCAAATATATTATTTATAGAACTTTTCCATCATCATGAATAATGCTAGTGCTAATTTAGTAATAGTAAAATATTTTTCATGATCTATTGTAGAAATATCAACTAATGTAACAATTAGTTTGTTATATCCCATTCTGATTTCCATACAATCCCCATTTTCCGAAGAGAAATAATCAAATTGTGGTCGGGACGAATATATATCTACCCAGCTTTTTTTGTCTTTACTCCGAAAGATATTATATATTGCTACAAAATAATCTAGCATTGATATGAGCTTTTCATCCGAAACATCATCACTTATTGAGAAACCGGCTGTTCTATTATTTTCTTTAAACATAATACAGCTTTCACAGGATTCTTTTTTCAATGATAATGATTCATTCTTAACCCTTTCTCTTAATGGAACAAAACAATTATATTTATTTTGTACAATTCTGACCTCTCTTTTCTTTCCATCAATAGTAGCCTCTGTTACTATCTCACGATTATACATATTTATTTCTCCTTTCCATATTTAGATTCAAGCTTATTGGGCTCGAACCAAAATTTCTGTCCTTTATACACTTTTTCTTCTCCGTTTATACGGTTTCCAAGATAAAAGAATTCAACCGTATTATCTTCTTTTATTTTATAGGTGTATTTGTAGTTCTTTTTTGAAATGCTCTTAGTATCTCCAATATTTCCCATTATTTTGCTATGCCACATGGTATATCCTCCTTTTTCTCTCTAATACTATTTGGCATAGATATAGTATATATTTTTGCAAAATTATACTAAAAAAAAAAACAGAGAGGTTTCCCTCTCTGTTGGTTAGGACAAAAAATTTACCGAATTGTCTTTATTTAAATTTGGTGGATATAGTATTTTCTCGTTTTTATTCAACAAATTTCGAGATTGAAGTGAATGCTGGGCAGAAAGATACTTATTATGCATATAATGGATATAATACTCCTGAGTATTATGATACAATAGGAAGACTATCTTTAAACTAAAAAAAAAGAGAAGAAGGTATATACCTTCTTCTTTTATACTTCTTCTAAGACAATACTATATTCTGTATTTAGGGAGGATATACCATGAGACCAAGTAAAGATGAATATTACTACAATATTGCCAAAACAGTATCAGACAGATCTACTTGTTTAAGAAGAAAATATGGAGCAATCATAGTAAAAGATGACTGTATTGTTTCTTCTGGATATAATGGATCTTATAGGGGATTTATTAATTGCAGTGATAAAGGAGTCTGTAGAAGAGAAGAACTAAAAATTCCGCATGGAGAAAGATATGAACTGTGCGAATCAGTACATGCGGAAATGAATGCTGTCATTAACGCTGCCAGGCAAGGAGTTTCTGTATTAAATGGTATTTTGTATTTATATGGATATGACTGCAAAGAAGAAAAAGAATTATCAGCTAAGCCATGCATGATGTGTAATAGAGTTATAAGAAATGCTGGTATAAAAGAAATTAGATACAAATCTTCAAAAGATAGTAGTATTATAAAAGAAAAAATGCAAGATGAATAAAGCATATTTCATAATTTCTTATATGCATAACTACACCGATTATGGGGCAGTTAGAATAGAAATTTTAGCAAATAACAAATATAACCCCTATGAGAACATATATTTCATGGGGGGGGGTATTTTCTTATAT
>Ga0256406_1006777_pt1 | contig 11280 bp, 10 predicted proteins | sample RumenRJG_03DNA_FD_185986 | JGI IMG/M metagenome (GOLD analysis project Ga0256406, IMG submission 185986) | Bovine rumen microbial communities from Lethbridge, Alberta, Canada - RJG_03 | ecosystem: Host-associated > Mammals > Digestive system > Stomach > Rumen | place: Canada: Alberta | collected...
CCGGAACTCAAGTTCAAGTTCGACGAGGTGCCGGGAGAGGCGACCGAAATCGAAGATATTCTGGTCACCGCCCGTCGTCGTGACGAGGAACTCGCGAAAAGCCGCGAACACGCCCAGTACGCCGGCGGGGCCGATCCATACAAGCATCCTGAGGAGCGGGAGAACCGCTGGGCCGAAGATGACGAGTACGATGCTTATGACGACGACAACTACGGTGAGGAATCCGACGACGCCGTCGATACCGGCGACGAACATGACGATACCGACAGCGGGCTGACAGGCGGGCAGGATGCCTGACGGCCTCATCGTCATTGACAAGCCGCAAGGGGTCACGAGCCATGACGTCGTTGCCGCGGTACGGTCGGTGCTTCACGTGAAACGCGTCGGCCACGCAGGCACGCTCGACCCGATGGCCACCGGCGTGTTGGTCATCGGGTTCGGCTACGCCACCCGGCTGCTCAACTACATCGTCGACCATCACAAGACCTATGAAGCGACCATCCGGCTCGGGATGCGCACCACTACCGAGGATGCCGAAGGCGAAATCATCGAGTGGCCTGCTGAGGAACGCGAACACGTGCGCGCGCAAATCGCCGCGCTTTCCCGGGAAGTGATTGAACAGGCGATTAACACCCACCTGATGGGGGAGATCAGCCAGGTCCCGAGCTCCTACTCCGCGGTGAAAATCAACGGCAAACACGCCTACGATCTCGCCCGCGAAGGCAAGGAGGTGGCCCTCGAGCCTCGCCAAGTGACCATCGACAGCTTCGACGTGCTAGCCGTCCATGAACCGGATGCGGCGCAGGGCACGCGCGATATCGACGTGTGCGTCACCTGCTCTGTGGGCACGTATATTCGGGCGCTCGCCCGCGATCTGGGCCATATCCTCGGGGTCGGCGGATACCTCACCCGGTTGCGGCGTACCCATGTCGGCGCGTTCAGCCTCGAAGGACCGCATGTCTTGCCCGCCCGCAGCGAGGAACACAGCTTCACCACGCGCGACGGACGGCACGAAACCCGCATGAGGGCCCGGCTTGATACCACGAAGGAGCAACTCCTGGACGCCGCCTTGACTATGGGGCAGGCCGCACGCATGACCATGCCCGTCGTGGATGTCAGTGACAAGCAGGCGCAGGATCTGCGGTACGGGCGCAGCATTGGCGTCACCGTGGCGGGTGCCACAGCCGCCATCGCGCATCCGACAGATACCAGTGAAGACGTGGTCGCCATCATTGTCCCCGACAGCGGGACGCCGGCGCAATCGCGCCCGACGGTGGTCTTCCCCGGCGCCTGACCTTTTGCTAGAGTAGACGCGGCAATCCAAGAATCCAAAACATCGAAGACAACCAAGACATCACAACCAAGACATCCAAGAGTTTCGGGACAACGACAAGAGGAACAGCATGAACATCACCAATCTGGTTCCCGACGTCAACGGGCTGGTCAACTGGCCGACCTTGAGCGTCAACCGTAAATCCGTCGTCACGGTCGGATCCTTCGACGGCATGCATCAGGGGCACCGTGCGGTGATTGGAAGAACCGTTGAATTGGCCAAGCGCAACAACGCCTTCTCGGTGGTCATCCTGTTTGACCCGCGGCCGAGTGTCGTCCATCAGTACGCAAAAACCCATCAGGGGCAGCAGCCGCCGGCGGATATCGCCGATCCCGAGCGGCTCATGGGCGTCGACCAACGGCTGCGCGTCATGGACGAACTGGGTGTGGACCACGTGCTGCTCGTGCGGTATACGCTCGCGTTCGCCGCGAAATCCTTCCGTTTCTTCCTCGGCCAGCTAGTCGGCAAACTCGGCATGCGCACCCTCGTGCTGGGACAGGACGCGCATATGGGAGCGGGCCGCACCGGCGATGTGAAAGCCATCGAGAATCTTGCGCTCGCCACCGGTGTGTTCGAACTGGACATCGTTGACGACCGCGGGCCCGGATACACGCGTATCCCACAGAATATCGCATATGTTGCGCCTGAGGGACCGGGCGAGCCGAAAGACCCGACCGCCGGCATGACCAAGGCCCAGATGCGCGCGTGGAGTAAGAAGCATCAAGCCAAACAGGCGAGAGTGTGGAGTTCCTCGAATGTACGGTATCTGCTGTCCCAAGGGCGGATCAAGGATGCGAACGCCATTCTGGGCGCGCCTCATGCCATCGAAGGCACGGTTGTTCACGGCGAGCAGCGCGGTCGTGGCATCGGCTTCCCGACAGCGAATCTGGACACGCAAATTGACGGATTCCTGCCTGTCGATGGCGTGTACGCGGGGTGGCTGGTTGACTTGGGTGAGTCGAAGAACGGCGATGATGCGCAGGACTTGACGACGTCAGCAGATGCGGCGGATCAGGCGTCACAAGACGCTGCTCGGCCCGATGTTGCGAATGCGGACGGCACCACGCCAGCCGCAAGCATCCCGCGGCCGCTGAACCTTGCCTCCATTCGATCGCGGCTTGCTCCGCACTCGCCATACCGTTGGCCGGCGGCTATCTCCATCGGCACCAAACCCACATTCGAAGCCGAAGCCGGCGAGCCGGAACGTGTCGTTGAAGCCTATGCGGTGACCGATGACTGGCTTGACCTGTACGGGCATCGCGTTCGCATTGAATTCACCGGATTCCTGCGTCCGCAAATCAAGTTCGATTCCGTGGACGCACTGAAAGCCGAGCTTGCGGTCAACGCCAAGCAGGCTGTGGAAGCCGCCCGGCAGGCCTGAAAGGCTGTTGGCGCTGGCACTGAGGCTGCGGCACACGATGGACCTCGCGAGCATCTGTGACGTTGAGTCTTATACCACGCCGTATGCCAAGCTGTTCAATATATCAGCCTATGGCTATTTGAGGACTCGGCTTGTCGTGGGCGATTACTTTTTGAAGTAGGCAAAGAACTCCCGGGTTTCTGGATCTGTCGCATTATCCATGACTTCCTGTGGCGTACCGTCTTCAGCGATGACACCATGGCGCAGGAGAATGATTCTATCTGCGGCCTCGTGCGCAAAATTCATCTCATGAGTCGCCATGAGTATAGTTGTTCCCTGTTCTTTCAGCTCAAGGACCATGTCAAGGACTTCGCCGACCAACATTGGATCAAGAGCGGATGTGATCTCATCAAGGAGGAGCAGCTCTGGGTTCGTCATCAGCGCACGTGCTATTGCGACACGTTGTTGCTGACCGCCTGACAGCTGGTCTGGATACGAGTTGGCTTTGGCGCGCATACCGATGCGGTCCAACAACTCCAAAGCCCGACTTTCTGCCTTGTCTTTCGGCCAGTGATGGACTTTTACGGCACCTAGGGTCACATTCTTCATAACTGACATGTGGGGGAACAGATTGAACTGCTGGAACACCACGCCGATTCGAGAACGGATATGGTCTTGGTCGATGCGGGGATCGGTGATATCGGTGTCCGACAGCCAGATCTGACCGTCATCGACTTGTTCGAGCAGATTGATACATTTCATTAATGTGGACTTGCCCGACCCCGATGGGCCAAGAAGTGCCACTACCTCATGCTCGTTCACGTCGAATGAGATATTGTGAAGCACCTCGATGCCATGGAATGATTTCCTGACGTTGTCCAGTCGCAACACAGGAAGATTGGTTGGCGTGGTCATACTGTCCCTCCGCTCAGCTCCCTACGACGCAGTCGTGCTGTGTACCAATCATTGAGAATGATGAATGGCACGCTCATGAGAATAAACAACAGGCTGGCGACAACATAGGGTGTGAAATTATAGCTACTGGCGACTTGAATTTGCGCGGCGCGGACCGCATCCACCGCTCCTAGCACGGAGATGAGTCCGACATCCTTTTGCATAGAAATGAAGTCATTCATCAATGCCGGTGCGACCTTCCGCAATGCTTGTGGGATTACGACAAGCCATGTTGTCTGTCCTGCGGACAGTCCCAATGATCGTGCAGAAGCGCGTTGGGACGGATGCACGTCATCGAAGCCTGCCCTCAGCACTTCGGCCACATATGCTGAATATCCCATAATCACTGCGATAGTGCCGAGAAAAGACGGGTCGATGCGTCCGAAAAGCCCGAGTCCCGGAATGCCGAAACCAATCAGGTATAGAATCACTATCATCGGCACGCCACGCATAATCGTGGTGTATAGGGCGGCAAGTGCGCGCAACGGGAACAGTATCGGGTTGTTGCTCGTGCGTACTAGGGCGAGTAACGTTGAAAACACCGCCACGCCAATCACAGCGAAGAACAGCACCCTGACATTGAGCCACAGGCCATCGAGGATCTCGGGAAATGACTGGATGAAATAGTGGCCGGAGAAGAATGTCTCCTTGACCCGGGGCCACCCCGGTGACAGATGAAGCCCGACAGCGATGACAAGAGCCAGCACCACCGTACTGACCATGCTGGTCAGTACGGATTTGAGCTGCTGATGCTTTCGAAAAGCCCGACGGGAACGTTCAATCCTGCTGATGTTCTCGTCCATGGGATTGAACGTTGTCTTACCGAGATTATTCATGCCGGAAACCCCTTGTTCCGATGCCGTCACTTGAGCTCTTTCAAGTCCGTGGTGTATTCGGCGAGCCATTTATCCTGCAGGGATTTCAATGTTCCGTCAACATCCAACTCTTTCACTGCCTTCGTAGCGGCTGCAGTAAGTTTGGAGCCCTTCGGTAGGACAATGCCCATGCCGTTGGCTGAAGTTGATCCTGCAATACGTCCGGCGACGACACCATCTTTGACCTCATCCGACTGGACCATGTACACGCATTCGACAGTGCTCGTCACCAGAGCGTCAATCTGTCCGGCATTGAACGCTTGTGCCACAGCAGCATCGTCGTTGAACGTTTGGACGTCATCCTTAATATGCTTGGCGTATTTGTATCCTTCAGTGCCAACCATCGCGCCGATCGTTGCATTCTTCAGATCCGACAGGGACTTGGCATTCGCGTACTTGCCGTCTTTCTTCACAATCACGGCTTGTGAATCGTTGTAGTAGCTACTGGTGAAGTCAACCGCTTTCTTACGCTCTTCCGTGATGCCGAATTGCTGGATGTTCATATCCCAGTCCTTGGCGCCGGGGGCAATCGCTGAGTCGAACGTCGTCCGAGTCCATATGACGTCGGACTTCTTGAATCCCATCTTTTTTGCAACAGCGTACGCCACTGCTGCTTCGTAGCCGTTCCCGGATTCGGGTTTGTCATTCATCACCCATGGTTCATAGGCGGGATCACCGGTGGCGATGGTGAGCTTGCCTGGCTTGACTGTTTGCTGGGTGATCTCAGTGCTGCTCGTAACACCCGTAGAAGCGGCGTTGTCTGATGATCCACAGGCAGAAGCCGTAATGAGTGTGACAGCCGAAACAGCCACAGCTACAGAACGAATCAAGCTACGTTTGGAAATTGCCATCTGAGTCTCTCTTTCTCGTAACCGTCACCAGTCGGCAACGAAATGAATGGAATCACTATATCGCCTGCATGTTTCGCGTACTCCCGCGATGTCATAGGGAAAATCGATGGGAGGTTATTGCTGCTGTTGTCGGATGGTGAAACCGGAGAACACAAAGCCTGGACTGACCACGCACGATACCAACACGTCGTCTTCGGAGGGAAGCGTCCTTTGCCATGTGCCCGCCGGCACCAACGCGTGTCCGATGGGTCCGTTCGCCCGGCTCTGCGCCGCAATCCCGGATCCTAGGACAATATTCCTGCGACCGGTGCTATTGCCCGCAGGGGATTCATCGCATCCCCCCAGTTGCAATGTGAGCTGTGCCGGTCCGTGCCATAGCCACAGCTCGTCGGCATCGACTTTATGCCAGGTGCTCGAGTCGCCTTTCGGAAGCAGAAAATAAATCAGCGATGCCAGCGGACGTTGCGAATCCTGATCGGTTCGTGGGGACTGCCAGTCACGTACATACCATCCGCCTTCTGGATGGGCTTCCATGCCGAGCTGTTGGACGATGGTACGTGCGTATTCGCTCATCTGCTGCATTGTGATGCTCATTTGTCCCCTCATTTCGCCAGTTCAATCATCGTCTATGCCCATTCTTCATCGGAGAAGGCATGGTTATTGTATACGACCGTACCCGAGATGACAGTCGCGCGGTTTGTCCCCGCCCCATGCCGGATGAAATACTCCAAGGTATGTTCCACCATGTCCGGTGTCTCAGTATTAATCGGAATGTCAAAGAATGCCAGGTCCGCCGTGGCGCCTGCATTGAGCTGCCCAATCCGCCCGGGGCCGACGTGCAGTCCCATCTCCTCGGCGCCGCCAAGCGTTAGCATCCGGATGATCCTGTGCGTCAGATCATCCCGAGAATATCCTTGGGCCTTGGCGATGTCGTATATCATTGCCGCGTCATCGAGCACGTCGAGTGTTGGTGAACTTGACAACGAATCTGTGCCGATTGCGAGCAGATTGCCCTCTTCCAAATATGCCCTGATTGGGGCGTCCCTCCCCGTCACCGTAATCCGGTTGGATCTCGGACACAAGGCGACGCCGACACCACGTTGACGCAGAATTCGCCGATCCTCCATGTTCGCCCAGACGCCGTGGGCGATATGGACGTCCGGGCCCAAGGAGCCAAGTTGGTCGACGAATTGAATTGCCGATGCCCGCTTCTTGGCGGCTTTCAGCTGCTTGAAGCTCGTCCATTGCCCGTCTTTCCAATCGCTTGCCGAATAGGTGCTCAGTATGGTGTCACTGCCAGCTTCCATCGGTGTTTCGGCCAGGTGGATGTGAAGTCTCATATTGAGTTGACGCGCGATATCGGGCAGATCGATGAATGGTTCCGAGCCAAGGGTATATGGGGCGTGTGGGCTGATGCCGATGCTGGGGATTCCCCGGTCATGCATGGCTGAAAGATTGGCCAGCACGTTCTGGATGCCTTCGTCCCTCCAGTCATCGTTGTGCCATCCCATGACCTCCCAGTATGCGATTCCATGCATGCCTTGCGATGCGAGGGCCCCGACGGCTTCGCTGTCGGTCACGATATCGGCGGCCGCGGTGGTTCCGGACTCCACCATCATCCGGGCACCGGCGTATGCAGAAGTCTTCCACGGGTGGTCGGGCTTGAGCCTGGCATACACCTCATTGAATTTCAGTTCCCACGCGCGGAAACGGTCATATGTTCCACGACCGACCTCGGACATATTGGTATATTGCAGGTGCGTATGAGCGTTGATGAGCCCAGGAGTGACCAAGCCGGTCCAATGTCGTTCCCTGACAGTTGCGCCGGGTGCGATGTCGTCTTTGAGCCTCTCGCGCACCCATCGCCGTGTGCCGACATGGATGATTCGGCCATTACAGACGGCGACCGCCCCATCGACAATCACCGGGCCGGTCACGGGAATGATGAGCGGCGCACTGTACACGGTGACAGAAGCGCGCGGGTCGGGATGAGCAAGCAAATGCAGAGGGGTATGGTACGGCATGGGTCATCGCCTCTCGTTTTCGGCGAAACGTGTGAGTTTCCAGTCGTATCCGTTGTCCGTGACTGCATGGCTCGCGCTGTATCCTCTGACTTTGAGGGCAATTTCCGCAATGTTCCTGTTGGTTTCATGGTCTAATCGTTGCAACCCGTTGGGCAGATGACCTTTACTGGAGAGAAGGTACGTGACGGCGGCGGCCTGCACCGCGAAACTCAGATCCATGATTTCAATCGGGTTGCCGCCGCCGGCAGTGTAGTTCACACCATCCCCCTCACTGACCAGACGGATCGTATTTCCCCCTGGAATCGCGAGGCTGCGTAATTCCGTTTTCGGCTGCGCATGGAAGCCGGGAATAGTATCGAGGGCGATTTCGTTGGCGATGCCGCCGATGACGGCCAACACTGCATGATCTTTCATGGATTGCATATCCTGAAGGGTTACTGTATGCCGTACACCTGTGGCAGATATGACGATATCGGCCTCTTGAATGGCCTGTGTGATGTCAAGCGCGCGGAAACCGTCAAAAACCGCCTGCAATGCGACAATCGGGTCGGTGTCACAAACAGTGACATCGGCTCCGAGAGCCCGTACCCTGTGTGCAAAACCACTGCCGACCGGGCCATAACCTAGAACCGTGACTGAAGCTCCTGTGAAGACATCTTCTCCAAGGATTCTCTGCAAGGTGGTGATGCAGGTTTCGCCCGTGCCATGGGCATTGTCGAATCCCGTTTTCAGGGGGCTGTCGTTCACCGCCACCACTGGGAATGACAATGCGCCGGCTTCCTGCATGGCTTCGAACGCGCGGATACCGCTGGTTGTCTCTTCCGCGACACCGATGATATGCTTCATGAGCTCGGGGCGTTCCATAGCGGCAAGGCGTGCGAAGCTCGCACCATCATCGATGATGATGTTCGGCTGAATACGATCGAGCATATCGAGAGCTGCCTGATGGGAGTCAACGGCACTCCATGAAGGGTCGTACACGACGGTGATCCCTTCCTCCCGGAGTTGCCTGACAACACGCTCGTCGTTGGCTTCCGAACCGCAATAGGCGCCTACGGTCGCGCCTGCCGCTTTGAGCTTGCGAAGCAATACCGCGGTTTTCGGTTCAAGGATGAGACACGCGGCGATGCGGGCGTCATGGAAGTCAGCCTGATGAATTGCCTCTTGCATGTATGCTTCCAATACCGGCATATGCTGTTGGGCAAAATCCATGGCTTCCACACCGGAAAGCTGCCTGCCATCCGGAACATCGCAGAGCGGGCATGTCGCATCGACATCCAGCAATGGCTTGTCTTGTGACGCTTTCGAGCCAGCATCCTCGATAGTCATGCCCCAAAGTTGTGCTTGAAGTCGATCGAGTGGGGAAAGCAATCGCTTGTCGATGACCAGGCGCGACCCTGCCAGTGATCGGTTCGTTCTCTGTGAGTATGCGGCGGCCCATGTCCCAAACTGGAAGCGATTCATATTTTTCTCCCTTGCTGATATTGAAGGGCAATGATACCGCGTGTGTATGTCGGGAAGAAAAACCGGTCTGTCTAGGGTCAAGGGACTAGCGCATCCAACGCATCCCGCAACGACGTCACCTCGACCAATTCAATCCCCTTCGGCGCGGAACCTCCCCGCCGCTTGCTTGAACGGGTCGCCGGAACCACGGCACGTGTGAACCCGAGCCGTGCCGCCTCGTTCAACCGGTGGGTGAGCTGGGGGACGGGTCGCACCTGTCCGGTCAGCGATATCTCCCCGATTGCGCAGGTCGACCGTGCGATCGGGGTGCCGGTCGCTGCGCTCGCCAACGCCGCAACAATCGCCAAATCGCACGCTGGCTCTTTGGCCGATGCCCCCGCGATGGTCGAAACATAGACGTCGTTGGCAAGCAGATTCACCTTGCCATGACGGTACAGGACCGCGGTGAGCATCGCCAAGCGGTTCCCGTCCACACCGTTGACCGCACGACGCGGGGTGGGCAACACGGATTTCGTAACAAGCGCCTGCAACTCGATTGGCAGGCTGCGATGCCCGTCCAGGGTGAAGGTCACGCATGTGCCGTCTACCGTCTCCTGCGAAGCGGACAGGAACAGCCCGGAAGGGTCGGCCACCTCTTCTATGCCCTCGCCGCTCATATCGAAGCAGCCAACCTCGTCGGTGGGGCCGAACCGGTTTTTCACCGCATGCAGCATACGCAGCGCGGTTTGGGTATCGCCTTCGAACTGGCAGACCACATCGACCAGATGCTCCAGTGTGCGCGGTCCGGCGATTGAACCGTCCTTGGTGACGTGACCGACCAGGACAATAGGGATGTCAAGGGTTTTTGCGGTGTCGATAAGCGCACTCGCGACCTCACGCACCTGGGTGGAACCGCCCGAGATGCCATCGACATCTTGGGAGACGATAGTCTGCGCGGAATCCACGATGGCGAGCCGCGGATGTTCCTGAGCGATCAGCCCCAAAACGGTGGCCAGATCAGTGGTGGAGGCGAGCAAGAGATTGTCCTGCACCGCATCGATGCGTGAGGCGCGCATGCGCACCTGCGCCTGCGATTCCTCGCCCGACAGGTACAGTACGGTGCCATCCGGGTTCGTGCGCGCCACATTTCCTGCGGTTTCGAGCAATAGCGTTGATTTGCCGATACCCGGTTCGCCGGCGACCAGAACGACGGAACCGGGGACTATGCCGCCGCCCAGTACACGGTCGAATTCGCCGAATCCGGTGGGAATACGGGCAACGCTTTCCGTGCCGACTTCGCTGATTGGCTTGACCGTGCCCTCACCCACCACGGCCTGTGCCTGCGTGCGCGAGGTGCGGCCGGGAGCGGCGGTGCGCGATTTTGCGGCGGGACGCGCCTCATGGAACTCCTCGACCGTGCCCCATTGGCCGCATTCTGGGCAGCGCCCGTACCATTTAGGGCCGTTCCAGCCGCATTCTGTGCACACGTACTGCGTCGTAGTCTTTGCCATAGTGCCGAAGCTAGCGAACTTTCGCGACATTGCGCGGCGGGCTCAACGTGCGTTCCCGATGATGCCGGGCACGCGTCATGCCGCTGTGCGAGAATAAACCGTATGGCGAACACTCAACAATCCTCATCCCATGGCAAGCTCACTGCGGTCATCGCAGTGGCGGCGGTGGTTATCGTGCTGGCACTGCTGTCGGCATTCATCTGGCCCGGCTGGGCGCTCAACAAGACGACGACACCGGCGAGTGCGCCGACCACCAGCTCGACGGCGAGCGGCAAGAAGTCAGCGAGCGCGAAAGTTCCATCGACTCCGACCATTTCGGCGAAAGCTTTGCCCACTGACGCGACCAGTCTGCTGAAAGCCATGCCGGACAGCGTGGTCAATTATGCGCGTACCGACGCCAACCCGAGCGCGAACTGGACATCCACGTCACCGCTGGAAGAGTACACGATGACGTATTCCACTGGGGATGACACAAAGAACATCTCACTGATTACCGCACAATGGTCCAGTGCAGATGATGCGAAAAAGCAGTATGAGACGTTGACCGCCTCGCTGACTGGCGACGAGATTGCATCCGGCAATGTCAAGGTCAGCGGCAAGACTACCGGCAGCTATGTGATTCGCAAGGACGCCTCCGACAGCAAGAAGGCGGTCGCTGTCTGGCTCAACGATACCGCGGTATTTCAGGCGAACGGTCCGAGTGACGCGGTGACGACTTTCTGCCAGAAATTCCCGCTGTGACGAAGGCACGACGCGCTTTCGCGTGTGCCGTCGGAATGTCGTTATCCAAAGTCGCCGAATGCGTGTAGTATTAGGCGAGTTGCAATCTTTCGGTAATAAGAATGGAGGCTTCAGATGGGTTCCGTCATCAAGAAGCGCCGCAAGCGGATGAGCAAGAAGAAGCACCGCAAACTGCTGCGTAAGACTCG
>Ga0256406_1006778_pt1 | contig 11279 bp, 9 predicted proteins | sample RumenRJG_03DNA_FD_185986 | JGI IMG/M metagenome (GOLD analysis project Ga0256406, IMG submission 185986) | Bovine rumen microbial communities from Lethbridge, Alberta, Canada - RJG_03 | ecosystem: Host-associated > Mammals > Digestive system > Stomach > Rumen | place: Canada: Alberta | collected...
ATGAAAGCTGCGACCATCAGTACTGCAAGTACAACACTGAGAAGCGCTCTAGAGCTTTTCGTTCTTGTCATGTTATACCTCCATAAAATAAAAATGAGATTTACTGCAGAAAACGTCACACGGTCTTCACAGAAAACGGTGCTTTCTTGGCCAAGTGAATTTTTGTCGAAAAAGGGGAGGAAATAAGGAAATTATATTCTGCAGAAAGTGAATGTATATTCTCGCTGTACAGATGGGCTGTATTATCTGATAATTTATTTGCGAGAGCGGATTACGGATGATAATCAAAGCATAAAAACAGCACCTCGACAGCAGAATTGCCGGGGCGCTGAGATGGTTTACGCTGAACAGAGGATGCTGTTAAGCGGTCTGCTCCAGATACCGCATAAACTGTTTTCCTATCCGAATCTGCGCGCTGCCGTTCCCGTAACTCGGGCAGGTGATGGAGTCGCCCTCGATCAGGGTGCGCATATTCTGGGTACCGCAAAGTGGCGGGAATGTCACGGACAGACAGTGCAAAATATTTTCCCCTCTCCCTCGTGATATATCCGACAATCTGTTGTTTAATAATAAGAATAAACTGTAGATTGGCACAGAAAGGAGTGTTGTCATGAGTACACAGGAAAACAGAAGCTCGGAGAGAAAAGGACGCAGTCGGAAAAGCGCGGAGAATGAGAAAGCCAGGAATGCGCAGAACATTCGCCGCATGCTGAAGCGGGAGCGGCGCAGGTGGGACGCGCAGGGGCAGAACTCGATGACGATGGAGGATCTGTATGAGGAGTATATGCGGGTCTATGCGCCGTATGAACTGAAGGGCTCAACGATGCGGGTGTATGAGGTGAATCTGACCAATCATGTTCTTCCGGCGTTTGGGAAGATGAAGCTGTCGGAGATCGACAACCGGATGATTTCGCTGTATTTCTGTAAGTTCTATAAGGACAGGCCGACGGTGGCGCGGAACGCGTTCCATGCGATGTGCAGTGTGATGAATTTCGGGGTGCGGATGCACTATTTACTGGCAAACCCTTGCGCATTGGTTATTTTGCCGAAGAAGGGGCTTTCGGAGGAGCGGAGAAGGTATTTAACAATGGAAGAGATTCCGGCGTTTCTGGAATTGTTTTCCAGGCAGGAGACGATCGATGTGCTCGTGCCGTTTTTGCTGCTGACGGGGATGCGGGTCGGGGAGGCCTGCGCGCTGGAGTGGCAGGATATCGACTTTACGGAAGGGGAGATTATGATCAGCCGGGCGCTGTATGCGGCCAAGGGCAGAATCGAAGTCGGGGAGCCGAAGAGCAGGAGTTCGATGCGTAAGATTTCGATTGGGGATGAGGTGATCCGCCTTCTTCAGGTGCAGTGGGCCCGGCATCTGATTGATCAGAGGGATGCGGAACTGCGCAATCAGCCGCTGGCGCATCCGGAGCTGGTGTTTTCTCGGAATCATGGCGAGTATCTGTGCGATTCTGCTGTATGGCACGCGATGAAAAAACGTGTGAACAATACGCCCTTTGCGTTTATGACGCCGCACTGCCTGCGGCACACGAACGCGACACTGCTGCTGAACCAAGGGGTGGATCTGAAAATCGTGTCGGAGCACCTGGGGCACACGAGTATCCGGGTTACAGCGGATGTCTATACCGATGTGCTGAAATCCAGCCACAGGAAAACGGCAGAGATGGTAGAGTCAGCAATTCGTGAGGCCAGACAGGGCGTTGATGTGGAATTGTAATGTTACGCGGCCTTTTTGCCTGATGCGGAAGTGGTCAGGCTCTTGACTGCTGACCACTTGGAGTACAGGGATGCGGACGCGCCGTCTTTCTTCATGCTTTCTGCGCTGGCGGTGATGCCGTGCCAGGTGCCTTTGGCGTAGGCGCGGACGCGGACGTACTTATACTTTTTGTTTTTCGAAGAAAGTGTTTTGACCAGCTTTTTTGTGCCCGCGCCGCTGACCGTGTACGTCTTGGTCGTGGACTTGGAAAAGGTCTTGCTGGTGGAGACCTGAATCTGATAGCCGTCGGCGGCGTTTTTGGCGCTGCTCCAGGCGACGCGGAGCAGCTGACCGGAAAGGGACGCGCCGGTGACGGCCGCAGAGCGCGGCGTAATGGTCATCCAGACGAGTTTGGTTCCGTTGCTCTCATAGAGGCTTCCTTTCCGGAAAGTGATCAGGTTGGCGTAGATTCCCGGATCCTGTGCGCCGGCGTACAGCACGGTCGTATAGCCGCCGGATGGGATGGTGATGCCATTCTGTCCGGTGACGGCCAGTGACGGAGTCTGGGCTTTTCCATTGTATATTTTCTGGCCTGAAAATACGTTTGCCTTGATCATCAGGGTTGAGGACACAGTGGAAATGGTGCCGTTGTCGTATTCTACGCGAACTTTGACGGTGTTGTTTCCGGCCTGCACATCCGGATCCGTGCTGTCAGAGGATGTTTTCAAGGTCAGTGTCCGGGAGCCTGAATTCCATGAAGCCGGCGTGAACAGTGAGGAATCCTGCGACAGTCCTTCTGCCTTATATACGCAGGAATCGGATTTCATATCCGCTGTTGCGATCTTCAGCTTCCATGTTCCGCCATTGCTGGTCGGCGCCGCAGTCAGCGGATACAGGGTGTTATTATAGAGGGTGCCGAGGGTGACTCGGTTCCCTTTGGAGTCTGTATTATCCGCTAGGGTTTTTCCATATCCTGCCATATACGACGGGTTGAAATGCGTCGCAGTCGCAGTCGGAAGCAGCTTGCTCAGGGATTTATACGGCTCGGTGGAATCGCGGTGGTGGCGTGTATTGGCTGCGACGCCCGGAAGCTGGCTGGTAATCTGTCTGGTGGTCACAAAGAGAAAATCGTGATTGAAACTCTCTTTTTCATCGTTGTCATCCCAGGTCGAGTCTGCCTCATACCAGGATCCGCCGAGCTTCACCAGGTTCCATGCGTGTCCGCCGGTCTGCGGATTTCCAATGTATCCGAGCACCACAGCAGAGGAGATGCCGCATTTTTTCAGCAGATAGGAGTAGGCGAGGGAATAGCCGTCGCAGACTGCTTTTCCGCCGATCAGCGCTCCATATGCCGTGTGCGCCGGGTCGTAGAAATAGGCGCTGGACTCGTTTGCAGAGGTGTCGTAGGTGATGGCTTTACAGAGTTTATCGTGAATTTCCATCGCGATGACGGCGTCGGAATGATTCCGGTCAATGCCACTGAGAAAACTGTTTACGGCATTGTTGAATTCGGCCTTCACCTTCTGATATCCGGATTCGGAATTAAACAGGCGCAGAGGTTTCTCGGTCTTGGAAATTACGTTTTGTCCTGTGGAAGAATAGTCCATCCACATCACCCACTTATATTTTCCGCCGACCTGGACAGGGTCGTAAACGAACGCAGAGTCGCCGCCGTCCATCCACAGCCAGTACAGTTCAGCGTGGTCGTAAATCAGGCTCTGATAGGCGAGGAACCAGTCGGTGCCGGTGGTTCCGTCATCAGAGGCGTCGCGGGTGGAGCTGTAAACGACGATATTCTCGGAGAACGGGTCCTGCGAGAGTGTCAGCATAGCGTTATACAGTTTCTTCTGCCGTGAGGTGAGATGCTGATAGTAGTAATCACTGGACGCTCCCCTGGTCCACTGCGAGGAGGAGAGGACGCTTCCGCGCGAGGAAGAACGCATGGCGTTTCGGTAGACTTTCAGCGCGGCGGACGCGGCAGCCTGCTTCGGCTGTGCCTGTTTGCGTGTAATTTTGGCGAGATCTCCGGTTTTCTTCTTGATGGACGCAGAGGTGGATGTCTTTTTTGACTTTGACGCGGCGTAGGAGGAACGGCCCGCAGCCGGCGCCATTGCTGCCGTCAGACAAAATATGATCAGCAGAATCAGTATCTTCAAGGAGATACGGTGTGTGTTATGAACGTTTGGATCCATAATGAACTCCTTATCTATTGCTTGTCACCGGCTGATCGCCGGAAAGTGCCCGGAACGGGAGCGGTCTGTTATCGGCGCGCATGATATCCGCTCTGCTTAAGATCCTGAAGAAACAGGTCTTTCAGAGTGTCGATCTCATGGATCATGCGGTCGTACGGAAGGCCGACGACATTGTCGAATGATCCTTCAATGTGATCGATATAATCGCCGAACGCGCCCTGAATGCCGTATGCGCCCGCCTTGTCGAACGGCTCGCCGGTATTGATGTAATTCTCGATATCCTGATCGGAATAATTCTTGCAGTATACGTCGGTCACATCGCAAAATACGCGGCGGGCCGGAAGGCCGCTCATCAGCAGCGCGCATCCGGTTGCGACCTGGTGCTTCTTTCCGCGCAGGCTGGACAGCATGCGGAACGCGTCCTCGTGGTCTTTCGGTTTTCCGAGAATGCCGAGATCAGGATCGTAGACGACCGTATCTGCAGCAATAATCAGAACCGGACCGTCCTGTTCTGAGAGCTTTTCGATCCGGGATTTTGGGCTGTGCTCCTCATCGAGCGGATCGCTGTTTTCATCCGCTTCTTCCTGAGCCAGAATCAGCTCGTTTGCGTCTTCGGATTCGCGGTTCGAATCAGGAAACGTCAGCATAAGGTCGTCTTCCACAGCCCTGGCCTTTTTAAAAGCGAGGAATGATACTGCGTCCTGCATGGAAATTCCATCCGGCAGAGTCTCTTTCACCGATGCCGGCATGATCACCGGGTTGATGCCGTGACGGCGCAGAATTTCAAGGCGCCGCGGAGATCCGGACGCGAGTATAATCTGATAAAAATTCATAATCGTTATGTCCTTCCCATCATACTTTTTATCGTATTCAATCTATTTTACAGGAGTAATGTGTATTTTCCATGGGTTTCGAGTGTATTGTATTTTCCGCGCGCTTAAAATTTGATATAATTAATATACGTTCTGTGTGCCCAAAATAACAGTTCGACTGTCTCGGGCACCGGACTGCGCGGGCTCCGCATGGGATCTTGTGCATATATAATACCATAGTTTTACATCGTTTACACATGGGGAGGCGCGGCTGTATTCAGTGAGAAATCGATGCCTTTTTTATTGTGTAAATCTCTGAGACGCAGTTAGAACTCCCGGGGAGCGGCCCGGGATGACCGCATTCCGGCGGTAGGAGAATCGTTGATGCGCAGTAAGAAATATAATGATCTGGTTGAACAGGAGAGAAAGATCAGCAAGTCCCGAGAGAAAGCTTCGGGCACGGAGGCACAGCAATCTGCAGGGCAGGGAGGAGAGAAAACGGCTGCCGGAACGGCTCGCCAGGCGCAGACTCCTGGTCCTGTTCACCCTTTGTCGAACTCTTCCGGACCGTCTCCTAAGACAAAGAAAAAATGGCCAAGGCGGCTCCTGATCGTGCTGATCGTCCTGGCGCTTCTGGCCGGCGGCGGATATGCGGGCGTGCGGCACTATATCAATTCCAAACTGAATAAGGTGAAGCACACATCCGTGAAAAAAAGCGAGCTGTCCTGTGTTGACGTGAAGGGGTACGTCAACATCGCGCTCCTGGGCGTGGATTCGCGCAAGATGGATAAAGCCAATCTGGCGGACAACAACACGGACTGCATGATGATCATCAGCCTGAATACCAAGACCAATGAGGTCAGTCTGCTTTCGGTCTATCGTGACACGTATCTTCCGGTGGACGACGACGGCAATTTTGGCAAGATCAACAGCGCGTTCCAGAACGGAGGGGCGGCGCAGACGATGCAGAGCCTGAATCAGGCCATGGATCTGGATATTTCCAACTACGTCCTGTTTAATTTCAAGATGGTTTCAGATCTGGTCAACGCGGTCGGCGGAATCACCGTGGACGTCAAGGATTATGAAATTCAGCAGCTGAACAAGTACACGATCCAGACCGCAAATAACATCGGACAGAAGAAGTACAATCTGGTCACCAAGCCGGGCAAGCAGAAGCTGGAAGGAGTGCAGGCGGTGTCTTACGGCCGTATCCGCAAGGGCGTCGGCGATGACTATAAGCGGACGAGCCGGATGCGCGTTGTTGTGACAAAAGTCATGAACAAGGTAAAAGGTTCCAGCGTCACCAAACTGAACAAGATTATGGATATCTGCTTGAAACAGTGTGAAACAAGCCTGTCCAACAGCGACATGCTGAATCTGGCGATGCGCCTTTCAAAAATGAAAATCAAGCAGAGTGTGGGCTGGCCGTTTGAAGTTACCGAGGGATATGCAAACCAGCAGGCCGTCGTGTACCCGGACAATCTGCTGGAAAATGTAAAGGAACTGCATAAGAAACTGTTCGGGCAGAAGAATTATGAGCCGACAAGCACGGTGAAGGAAATCGCGGAAAAACTGGATGCGCTCATGGGAACGGGATCCTCCTCCGGGTCATCGACTTCTGTAAACAGCAATTCCAAAAACGGCTCCGGAACCGGCGGAAATACAGGATCAGCCGGTTCGGACGGTGTCTCTGCCAGCAATGGAAACCGTACCGCTGCTGGAAACACCGGCAGCAATCAGGGGAGCTCCGCCAATTCAGCAGGTTCCGGAACCGGATCTGCGTCAGCCTCCGGCAGCGGCGGCGCCCAGGCGGGTACAGGCACGGGAAATGAACGTTCAGGAACTTCTGAAGCCGGCTCAGGCGCACAGAATTAATGGAAGGCACGCGGCGGATCTGCATCAGACGCATCAGACGCATTTGACGCGCCTGCAAAGAGACAGAATTTAAGGCGCCGGAATATTTCCTGTGCCGCCGCTGTTCAGCGCATGCAAAGATGATTTTATGCAAATATTGAGAAAGGTAGAAACAGGCAGCATCGATGAAAATCGGCAGGAATGGAAAAATAGAAAAGGAAACGCAGGATTATTTTGCCGAATACGTTCGGCAGATGGATCCGTCCATGCGGGATAATTTTGTCAGTCTGTATATTACAACGGAGTTGGAGAAACAGCGGAAGCGCAAAACCAGAAGATGGGTCATTCTGGCCATTATCTTGGTGATTGCGCTGATCGCGCTGGCCCTCCAGATCTTTACCGGCGATATGGGACACGGCATCAAGAGCGGTGAGAATCAGGTCACTCTATATAGCGGCGACACACTGAAGCAGAACAGCCCCTATATCGGCGAACTGCACATAGAAGGTGAAATCACGCAGAGCCCGTTTGCGACAAGTTCCTACGATCAGCAGTGGCTGCTCGCGCGTGTGAAAGAAATGAAAAATGACGCGAATAACAAGGGTATCCTTCTGTACGTGGACACTCCGGGCGGCAGCTCCTACGCGACAGATGAGATGTATACCGCGCTGCAGGAGTACAAGAAAGCCACCAAACGTCCGGTATACGCCTACATCGCGTCTGAAGGAGCCTCCGGCGGATACTATATTTCCTGCGCCGCAGACCGCATCATCATGAACCGCGACGGCTGGGCCGGCTCCATCGGCGTCACCTCCGGCACCATCTATGACTTGACCGGCCTGATGAAAAAACTCGGCATTAAATCCAACACGATCCACGCCGGCAAGAACAAGACGATGGGCAGCTACACCCAGCCGCTGACCCGCCAGCAGAAAAAAATCCTGCAGGGTCTGATCGACGACGCCTACAACCGTTTTGTCGGTATCGTTGCCGAAAACCGCGGCATGACCAGCGCCCGCGTCCGCAAAATCGCCGACGGGCGCGTTTACACCGCCAATCAGTCCCGCAGACTCGACCTGATTGACGGCATCGGCAACCTCGACTACGCTAAATCCCAGATGCGCTCCCGCGAGAAGGCCCTGCGCCAGGTTCCCGTTCTCAATATCCAGCAGGGCCAGAGCAGCAGCTTCAGCCTCCTAGATCTCCTGGGTCTGAAATCCAGAATCACCGGATCCACCGCATCCACACCGGCTTCTGGCTACGGTAATTCCGCCGTAGCCGCGTCATCCGGCAATTCGTCCGGAGCCGCTTCCGCCGGATCTGACATCAGCGGCGCATCATCAGCTGCAGCCTCAGGTTCCGGCTCCAGCTCCAGCTCAGTCACTGCTCAGGAACTCCAGCTCTTCCAGCAGCTGATGCAGAGCAACGGCCAGATCGAAGTCCAGTACCTGGCGCCGGTGAGAAAGTAAAAGCAGGGCAACAGCCGTGGGAGAAAAGAAAAAAGCTTCTCCACGGCTAAGCCTGCGGCATAAAGTAAGCAGAGGCCTCGTGGGTGGAAGAAAAAAGTTAAAAGGAAAGAAAGAGGAAGATATGCCTTGCTGCAGATAACTGTCAACAAAGCGTATCTTCCTCTTTTTAATACAGGCAATATTGGTGAACGCTTGGCGCCGGTGAGTGGAAACTGCGTCCGGAAGAGTGAAAGAAGAAAGAAGGTGCGAGTATACTGTGTACTTACAAAACGGACGCAGAAAAGATGGTTAAAGCTGGCGCCAGTGATTGGGATCTGCGTCCGGAAGGAAGAGAAGGAGGGGTTTAGGCAAGTATACTGTATACTTACAAATTGGACGCAGAAACTGAGGATAATGCCGACGCGAGGGATGGGAAACTGCGTCCGGAAGAGTGAAAGTAGAAAGAAGGCGTGCGTATACTGTGTACTTACAAAACGGACGCAGAAAGATCAAGTTACGCCGGCTCCGAAGGGGAGGGAATGCGTCCAAATTAATGAAAATAAGATGAACGTGTCGGTATACAGTATACTTATGAAACGGACGCAGAAACTGAGGATAATGCCGACGCGAGGGATGGGAAACTGCGTCCGGAAGAGTGAAAGTAGAAAGAAGGTGCGGGTATATTGAATACTTGTAAATTGGACGCAGAAAAGGTGGTTAAAGTAGGTGCCTGTGATTGAGATTTGCGTCCGAAAGGAAGAGAAGGATAGATTTAGACGGGTATATAGTATACTCACAAATTGGACGCAGAAAGATCAAGTTACGCCGGCTCCGAAGGGGAGGGAATGCGTCCAAATTAATGAAAATAAGATGAATGTGTCGATATACAGTATACTTATGAAACGGACGCAGAAACTGAGGATAATGTCGACGCGAGGGATGGGAAACTGCGTCCGGAAGGGTGAAAGTAAAAAGAAGGTGCAGGTATACTGTGTACTTACAAAACGGACGCAGAAAGATCAGGATAGGCTAGCATCGGCAGATGGAAACTGCGTCCAATTCGCCCTTTTGGGCTGTTATAACGAGTATATTGTATTATACGAATCTGGACGCAGATTCTCCTTGGGAATGAGAATTTGTTTTACACTGTTGATGATTCAGGGGGGAATTTAAATGTGGCTGCGGCGGAACAGTATATCAGAGGTGTGATTCTTCCTAAAATCAATTCACGGAAATGGAAACCCGTATAAGCTTACATGTTGCTTGTCGAACGTTCGGCTTGGTTTCGCAGTCGGCCCTCGCATGGGTCCTTCCGCGCTTCTACGCTGCTGCAGTTTGGGTATCGCAGTCGGCGGGACAGGACCGCAGGACTCTCACCCCCGTGGGTTCTCGCCCATGTCTTGGATAAGAAAAAGAGCAGCTTCGAAAAGCTGCTCTTTCTGGCGGAGGACATGGGACTCGAACCCACGGGGCTGTTACACCTTACTCGCATTCCAAGCGAGCTCCTTAGCCACTCGGTCAATCCTCCAAATGTCTGTTTTTTATTATCGCTCCGTGCGACATATATTAATTTAACACAGATGGTGGTGGGATGCAAGTGGAATTTGTGAAAAGAGGGATGTTTTTTCATGTATACATGAAAATCCGCCGGGCGCGGCGGCGTCTGGCGGATATATTGGGTGGTTATTTCAGTAAGGCGTCTGCGACGGCGTCTTTCATTTCGCTGATTTTGATGACGTGGTCGTGGAGGATCGGGCGGGATTCCAGGCCGCGGAAGGAGGCCGGGATTGGAACGCCGGTTTCTTTTTCGACTTCATCGATGCAGCGGAAGCTGTTTTCAGATTTTGGCAGGCCGATGGATTCGGCAACGCTGTCGGCGAATTTATATGGGCTGGCGGTGGACGCGATGAGTGTCGGGGTCTGGTCGCCGGTCTGTTTTCTGTACTGTTCGTAGACGTGGTAGGCCACTGCGGTATGGGTGTCCATCAGGTAGTTGTGGTCTTTGTACATTTCGCCGATGGCGGCATCGGTTTCTTCCATATCTGCGGATCCGGCGCTGAAGAGGGAAAGTTTCTCTTTCATGTGATCTGGAATTTCATAGACTCTGTCCTGTTCGAGGGACTGCATGAGGGATGCGATTTCCTTGCTGTCGTCTCCGCTCAGGTGGTAGAGCAGCCGCTCGAGGTTGCTGGATACCAGGATGTCCATGGATGGAGAATTGGTCTGATAGAATTCCCGGTTAGCGTTGTAGACACCGGTGTTCAGGAAGTCGGTCAGGACTTTGTTCTGGTTGGAGGCGCAGATCAGGCGGTTAACTGGAAGTCCCATCTGTTTTGCGTAGTAGGCGGCCAGGATGTTTCCAAAGTTTCCGGTCGGAACGGTGATGTTGACTGGATCGCCGTCTTTGATCGCGCCCTGTTTAACCAGCTGCGCGTAGCCATATACATAGTAGGCAATCTGCGGAACCAGGCGGCCGATGTTGATCGAGTTTGCGGAGGACAGGCGGATTCCTTGCGCATCGAGTTTTGCCGCGAAGTCCTGATCATTGAAGATGGACTTGACTCCGGTCTGTGCGTCGTCAAAGTTGCCTTCAATGGAGAATACGTGGACGTTCTTGCCTTCCTGCGTACGCATCTGCTGTTCCTGGACCTGGCTGACGCCGTTGTTTGGGTAGAAGACGATGATCTGGGTGCCCGGTACATCTGCAAATCCGGCCATGGCAGCCTTGCCGGTGTCTCCGGAGGTTGCGGTCAGGATGCAGATCTCATGGCTGTCATGTTCTTTCTTTACGGCTGTTGTCAAAAGGTATGGCAAGATGGAGAGCGCCATGTCTTTAAACGCGGCTGTGCGGCCGTGATAAAGCTCAAGAAACCACGCGTCTCCAGCATGGCGGACCGGGACAATTTCATCTGCCTCAAACGTTCCGGTATAGGAATTGGAAACGCAGGACTCGATCTCTTCATCTGTATAATCGTCAAAGAATGCGCCGATAATCTGTTTTGCGAACGCGGTGTATGGTTCGTTTACCATGTCCTTTATGGCAAATGGAAGGGCTGGAATTTCCTCCGGAACGTAGAGACCTCTGTCCGGAGCGAGTCCGCGGATAATCGCGTCTGCTGATGCAAGTTCCTGCTGGTCTCCGCGCGTGCTTCTGTATTTCATCATTGGTCGATCTTCCTTTCCAATCTGGTACTTCTCAAGTGAATTTTGTGTACACAACACAGTTGTGATATGAATTTATTGTACTCTTATACGCATGAAGAATCCA
>Ga0256406_1006779_pt1 | contig 11276 bp, 8 predicted proteins | sample RumenRJG_03DNA_FD_185986 | JGI IMG/M metagenome (GOLD analysis project Ga0256406, IMG submission 185986) | Bovine rumen microbial communities from Lethbridge, Alberta, Canada - RJG_03 | ecosystem: Host-associated > Mammals > Digestive system > Stomach > Rumen | place: Canada: Alberta | collected...
TTGACTGCATCGTCTTCGGCTTTGAAGAAGATAAGCTGAAGCTGCTTATCGGCAAACGGCAGATGGATCCGGGACGCGGAGAATGGTCACTCTATGGTGGCTTCGTCGGACCTCAGGAAAGTCTGACAGAAGCTGCCCAGAGAGTTCTACAAGAGCTCACCGGCTTAACAGAACTCTACATGCGGCAGGTGGGAGCCTTCGGAGCCATCGACCGTGATCCGGGTGAGCGTGTCATCTCCGTAGCCTATTGCGCACTGATCAACGTGAAAGACTATGATGACTCGCTTCGTGAGCGTTATGGCCTCGAATGGGTACCGGTGGAAAACATGCCAAAGCTCTATTCCGACCATAACATTATGGTAAAAGACGCCCTGGCGATGTTGCGGCGCCACATCAACACCGAACCTCTGAGTTTTAACCTTCTGCCGGAGCTGTTTACCTTGACGCAGTTGCAGCATGTCTATGAGGCCATCTTAGGCACAGAGATCGACAAGCGCAACTTCCGCAAGCGCATCAAGCAGATCGATTTCATAGAGAAAACCGACAAAATCGACAAATTGACTTCCAAGCGCGGCGCTGCCCTCTATCGGTTCAACAGCAAAGCGTATGACGAAGATCCTGAATTTAAGTTATAACTATCATGTTAGAAGAATTAAAAGAAAAAGTATATCGTGCCAATCTCGATTTGGTAAAACATCAGTTGGTACTCTTCACTTGGGGCAATGTCTCAGGTATTGACCGCGAGAAAGGTCTCGTTGTCATCAAGCCATCCGGTGTCAGCTATGACACCATGAAAGCCAGCGATATGGTCGTCGTGGACTTGAAGACCGGCAAGGTGGTGGAAGGCGATCTGAATCCCTCTTCCGACACGCCTACCCACCTCGTTCTCTATCGTAACTTCCCGGAGATCGGTGGTGTGGTACACACCCACTCCACCTACGCTACAGCCTGGGCGCAGGCAGGATGCGACATTCCCAACATTGGAACAACTCACGCCGACTACTTCCACGATGCCATCCCTTGCACGGATGACATGACAAAGGATCAGATGGATGAGTATGAGTACAACACGGGTGTTGTGATTGTAGATAAGTTCAAGAAAGACCATATCAACTATGTGCATACACCTGGTGTTCTTGTCAAGAATCACGGCCCCTTCACCTGGGGCAAGGATCCTGACGAGGCCGTCTATCATGCCGTCGTAGCCGAGCAAGTGGCCAAGATGGCTTTCATCTCTTTCTCCGTGAATCCGCAGACCAAGATGAATCCATTGCTCGTGGAGAAGCACTTCTCCCGTAAGCATGGCCCCAACGCCTACTATGGTCAGAAAAAGAAATAACAAGTATATCCATAATCAAATTATATTAAAAACATATCAACCAAACAATCATCATGGAAAAAGCATTTAATGATTTCGAGATCTGGTTTGTCACAGGTGCACAGCTTCTTTACGGAGGCGACGCTGTCAAACAAGTAGACGGACACTCTAAAGAGATGGTAGAAGGCATGAACAACTCAGGCCTGCTGCCCGTCAAGGTCGTATATGCTGGTACTGCCAACAGCTCCAAGGAAGTGGCAGATGTCATGGCCCGCGCCAACGTAGACAGCAAATGTATTGGTGTCATCTGCTGGATGCATACCTTCTCTCCCGCCAAGATGTGGATCAAGGGAATGCAGATTCTTCGCAAGCCTCTCCTCCACTTACATACCCAGTACAACGAGAAAATACCATGGAACACCATCGACATGGACTTCATGAACCTCAACCAGAGTGCTCATGGCGACCGCGAGTTCGCTCATATTCTTTCTCGTCTGCGCAAGCCCCGCAAGACTGTCATCGGCTACTGGAAAGACGAGAAGACGCTCAAGCACATCGCTGTTTGGGAGCGTGTCTGCGCCGGTGTCGCTGACGCACAGGACTGCCTCATCATCCGCTTCGGCGACCAGATGAACAATGTCGCTGTGACCGACGGTGACAAGGTGGCATTCGAGCAGGTACTGGGCTATCACGTCGACTACGTGCAGTTCTCTACTGTCATGGAGTATTTCGACAAGGTAAAGGACGAAGATGTCGATGCACTTGTGCATGATGTCTACTTCAAGGAGTATGTTGTTGCAGATGCCTTGAAGGACGAGAAGAGCGTCGAGTACAAGAAGATTTGGAACTCTGCCAAGGCTGAGCTTACGCTCCGTGCCGTGTTGAAGGCTTACGGTGCCAAAGGCTTCACCACCAACTTCGACGACTTAGGTGATGTCAACGTGGAAGAGACCGGCCGCGGCTTCGATCAGATTCCGGGCCTGGCTTCTCAGCGTCTGATGCACGACGGCTACGGCTTCGGTGCTGAGGGTGACTGGAAGAGCGCTTGCCTCTATCGCACCACATGGTTCATGAGCCAAGGCTTGGAAGGCGGTACCTCTTTCCTGGAGGACTACACGCTGAACTTCGATGGCGACAACACATCAATTCTGGAGTCTCACATGCTTGAGGTCAACCCCGACATCGCAGAGGAGAAACCACGTCTGGAGGTTCACTTCCTTGGCATCGGCGTGCGCAAGACACCTACAGCCCGTCTTGTCTTCACAGCAAAGCAGGGCCATGGCATTACGGCGACAGTCGTTGATATGGGTAACCGTTTCCGCCTGATTGCCAACGACGTCAACCTCATCAAGAGCCAGCCGCTGCCAAAGCTCCCTGTAGCATCTGCTCTGTGGATTCCTGAGCCTACCTTTGAAGTCGGCGTAGGATGCTGGATGAATGCCGGCGGCACACACCACTCCTGCTTCAGCTTCGGTCTGACCGATGAGTATTGGCGTGACTTTGCTGAGATTGCAGACATGGAGGCCTGCATCATCAACAAGGACACCGACTATGAGCAGTTCCGCAAGGAGCTCCGCTGGAATGAAATGTACTATATGCTGAACAAAGCACTCCGCTAATTCAAACCGTTGTATTCCGGCAATGCTCTTCACGGAACATTGCCGGATATGACATTAACAAGGAAAGCAAATGAATGCTCAAACAATTATAGAATCCGGTCGTGCCGTTCTCGGTATCGAATTCGGATCCACACGTATCAAGGCTGTGCTGGTTGACGAAGACAACAAGCCGATCGCACAAGGCAGCCACACGTGGGAAAACCAGCTCATCGACGGACTTTGGACCTATAGCATCCAGGCTATCTGGGAAGGCTTGCAAGACTGCTATGCCTCTCTTCGCCAAAATGTAAAAGAGCAATATGGCATAGAGATCACACGTCTCGCTGCCATCGGCATCAGTGCGATGATGCATGGCTATATGCCTTTTGGCGAGGACGACAAGATCCTCGTTCCTTTCCGCACTTGGCGAAACACCAATACAGGTCAGGCCGCAGAGGAACTCTCCAAACTGTTCAACTTCAACATTCCCCTTCGTTGGAGCATCTCTCACCTTTATCAGGCTATTCTCAATGGTGAGAGTCATGTCAACAGCATCAAATATCTCACGACGCTTGCCGGATATATCCATTGGCAACTCACAGGCGAGAAAGTACTGGGCATCGGTGATGCTTCCGGTATGATCCCTATCGACCCGGAAACAAAACAGTTCGATGCATCAATGGTTGACAAGTTTGAGAAACTTATTGCTCCCAAGCATCTATCCTGGCATCTCACCGACATCCTGCCCAAGGTCCTGGTGGCTGGTGAAGAGGCTGGAACACTTACCGAAAAAGGAGCCAAGCTCCTCGATGTCTCCAGCCATCTGCAGGCAGGTGTACCCTTCTGCCCACCGGAAGGAGATGCCGGAACGGGTATGGCAGCCACCAACGCCGTGAAGGTTCGTACAGGCAATGTATCAGCAGGTACTTCGTCATTCTCCATGATCGTGTTGGAGAAGAATCTCTCCAAACCTTATTCGGTCATCGACATCGTCACTACTCCTGACGGACTTCCTGTGGCCATGGTTCATTGCAACAACTGCACATCCGAGATCAACGCTTGGGTGAACATCTTCAAGGAATACGCAGAGATGTTAGGAGTCAAGCAAAACACCAATGAGCTCTATACCCGACTGTTCAACGTTGCCCTTGAAGGCGATGCCGACTGTGGCGGTCTGCTCTCCTACAACTATGTATCGGGTGAGCCCGTTGCAGGACTTGCTGACGGTCGTCCACTCTTTGTGCGTGCCGCTAACGATAAGTTCTCGCTTGCCAACTTCATGCGCACGCAGCTTTATGCAGCTGTCGGCGTGCTGAAAATTGGCAACGACATACTGTTCAAAGACGAGAAAGTATCCGTAGACCGCATCACGGGTCATGGCGGATATTTCACCACGAAAGGTGTAGGCCAGCGCATCCTTGCTGCGGCTCTCAACTCTCCGATCTCTGTCATGGAGACAGCCGGTGAGGGAGGAGCCTGGGGTATTGCGCTCTTGGCATCCTATTGCATCCACCGCCGGCAGGGCCAGAGCCTGCCCGACTTCCTCGACGAAAAAGTTTTCGCAGGGAATACCGGAACGGAGATCACCCCGACACCTGAGGATGTAGCTGGATTCGACGCGTATATCGAAGCCTATAAGCAGGGACTTGAAATAGAAAAAACAGCTGTCAAGTACAAGGCAGCAAAATAGGAACAAGATCTTATCACTTACTATATTATATTATGAACGACATTCAATTGATGAATCGTGCAGCCGACAACATCCGTATTCTGGCTGCCTCGATGGTTGAGAAAGCTAACTCTGGTCACCCTGGTGGTGCTATGGGAGGCGCAGACTTTATCAACGTACTCTTCAGCGAGTACCTGGTCTATGATCCAGAAGATCCTAAATGGACAGGCCGCGACCGCTTCTATCTGGATCCCGGTCACATGAGCCCGATGCTCTATAGCGCACTGACGCTCCAGGGTAAGTTCTCGCTCGAAGACATCAAGCAGTTCCGTCAGTGGGGTTCTCCTTGTCCGGGTCACCCCGAGCTCGATGTGATGCATGGCATCGAGAACTCCTCCGGTCCTTTGGGCCAAGGTCATGCTATCGCAGCAGGCTCCGCCGTTGCCGAGAAATTCCTCGAGGCCCGTTTGGGCAGCGTGATGATGCAGCACCATATCTACTGCTATATCTCCGATGGCGCTGTTGAGGAAGAGATCTCACAAGGTGTAGGCCGCATCGCCGGCACTTTAGGTCTTGACAACCTCATCATGTTCTACGACTCCAATGACATTCAGCTGTCTACAGAGACAAAGGATGTCATGAGCGAGGACACCGCAGCCAAATACCGCGCATGGAATTGGAATGTCATCGAGATCAATGGCAATGATGTGGCAGAGATCCGCAAGGCATTGGACGCAGCTCTGACAGAGAAAGAGCGTCCTACCCTCATCATTGGCAAGACGATCATGGGTCGTGGTGCCGTGAAAGCTGACGGTACAAGCTATGAGCACAACGTGAAGACTCACGGAGCACCTTTGGGCGATGGCGCTTACATCAACACCATCAAGCACTTAGGCGGTGATCCTGAGAATCCTTTTGTCATCTTTGACGATGTAAAGAAGCTCTATGCCGACCGTCGTGAGGAGTTAAAGAAGATCGTTGCGGCTCGCCGTGCTGAGGAGGCAGAGTGGGCTAAGGCTAATTCAGAGGAGAAAGCCTTGATGGACACATGGTTCTCCGGGAAGGCTCCTAAGATCGACTGGAGCAAGGTGCAGCAGAAGGAAGGCTCCGCCACACGTGCAGCTTCCTCTGCTTGCCTGGCTGAGCTCGCCAAGCAGGTTCCTAACATGATCTGTGCCTCTGCCGACTTGTCAAACTCTGACAAGACCGACGGCTTCTTGAAGCAAACCCACGCCTTGAAGAAAGGTGACTTCTCCGGTGCCTTCTTCCAGGCAGGTGTTGCTGAGTTGACGATGGCTGATATGTGCATCGGCATGATGCTCCATGGCGGTGTCATCGCTGCCTGCGGTACCTTCTTCGTGTTCTCCGACTACATGAAGCCAGCTGTTCGTTTGGCTGCACTGATGGGCGTACCCGTGAAGTTCATCTGGACCCACGATGCCTTCCGCGTTGGTGAAGATGGTCCTACACACGAGCCTGTGGAGCAGGAAGCACAGATCCGTCTGATGGAGAAGCTGCAGAACCATAAGGGACAGGACAGCGTACGTGTCTTCCGTCCAGCCGATGCCGACGAGACGACCGTTTGCTGGGAGATGGCTATGGAGAACATGGATACACCTACTGCACTGATCTTCTCCCGCCAGGGCATTGCAAAACTGCCCGAGGGCAATGACTATCAGCAGGCTCGCAAGGGTGCTTACATCGTAGCAGGTTCAGACGAGAACCCTGATGTCATCCTCGTTGCCAGCGGTTCTGAGGTTTCCACGCTTGAAGCAGGCTGCGCGGCACTCCGTGCCGATGGCATCAAGGTGCGTGTGGTCAGTGCTCCTTCTGAGGGCCTCTTCCGCCGTCAGTCGAAAGAGTATCAGGAGAGTGTACTCCCCTACGATGTCAAGAAGTTCGGCATGACAGCCGGACTGCCCGTTACGCTCGAAGGCCTGGTAGGTATCGGTCCCAACAGCCGTATCTATGGCATGAAGAGCTTCGGCTTCTCTGCTCCTTACAAGGTGCTTGACGAGAAGCTCGGATACACCGGTGAGAATGTCTACAAGCAGGTGAAAGCCTTCTTAGGAAAGTAAAGAACTGCTGTATTATAATAAAAGATGAGCAATGGTAGACAATACCATTGCTCATCTGACGTTATATACAAGTTAATTCTAAAATATAAAAACACGCGAGATGGAAATAAAAACAGTAGGACTGGCAAGTGATCATGCCGGCTTTGCCCTGAAGCAGTATGTCAAGAAATACCTTGATGAGCGCAACATTCCTTACAAAGACTACGGCACATTCACCGAGGATAGTTGCGACTACCCCGACTTTGGTCATGCGCTTGCACGTGGCATCGAGTCTGGCGAAGTCTATCCGGGCATTGGCATCTGCGGATCCGGTGAAGGCATTGCCATGACACTCAACAAACATCAGGGCATACGCGCCGGACTTTGCTGGATTCCGGAAGTGGCTCACCTGATTCGTCAGCACAACAACGCGAACGTCCTTGTCATGCCCGGCCGCTTTATCGACAACGACATGGCAAAGAAAATCATGGATGAGTTCTTTGCTACTGACTTTGAGGGTGGCCGCCATGAGCGCCGCGTCAAGAAGATACCACTGACATCAGAGAAATAGAGGCGGACTGAATATTTATAACATATAAAAACCTAAGAAAGTACGTTGCGCAAGGGCAATCATCTTTCTTAGGTTTTCTTTTTTCTCCATTACAGAAAGGCACCTCTGACGAGAAGTTTTCGCCAGAGGCTCAACAAGCCTTAATCATTTTTCGGGAACCTCATAACGGTCACCTGTTTGCTTGACGATTTGCTCCCGATAGGTTTCTGGATAGCCAGGGCGCTTCACTGCTACTCCGATACCTTCCGGCGTACGCAGGAACTTGCCATCTTTCTCCGGCTTCACTGTCATATCATTGTATTTCACAATGAGATAGAAAGCAAGCTGCTTCCATCGTGCCAGCATTTGCTGTGCAACCGTGTTGCTATAATCATTTAGATAACGAACGGCAGCGTTCTCATCGGTGGAGGCCATTGCCACAGCCTTGTCCTCCACCTCTTTCTGACGAGCGAAATAACTTTGCTCCAAAGAGTCGCGGACGGCCTTCAAACTTGGGAACATCTGAGAATAACGTGGATAGACCATATTGCTCACCCAGTTGCAAACCCAATAAGCATTCTTCATCGAGAAGGTCAGTGCGTCAGCACCCGGAGTATTATAGCACTCAGGCTGTACTGTGTTGCCACAATAGATCGGCGTATATGCCACCATATTGCCATCGTCATTGCCGAACCACAGCACGCCACCGACCTTTCGGGGCAACCAAGACCGCATCTGAGAGACAAAGGTAAAACCAGTCTGCTGGGTGCTGGTCGGACGCTCATTGAAGTATTTCTTGCCATTCACCTCATAGAAAAGCGGTGTAGGGCGATAAGGCATCTGCCAGATACCGCCACCAATATCTGTGGAGTCGATAGCCATCGGAGTACCCTCATAGTGGTCACGCATAGCCACCTGAACATCCTGAACCGACAATTTACGCGACGGTTTCACCCACAAGGGCATATCCTCTGCTGTAGAGTCTTTACCAAGAGCCCAAGGCAGATATTTGTCCATGCCCTTGGCGTAGCGGTTGAAGAACTGCCACACACGGGCATCGCAAATGCGACGGCCACTGAAGTCCGGCTTTGCGTAAGTCATCTTCCAGTTAAAGTCAGCATCCTTGCCATGGAACCATCCTTTCTTACGGGCGAAACTGACCACATCCTTGGCATACATAACATTGTTCTTGTCCTTCATGTTGAACTTACCAATGCGACTCTGATTGGCATGACCACAAATGGCATCATCGGGAATACGCTGTGCCACCCACACGACACCCTTTTCTCCTTTTCCTTTGCCCTGCATCTCCATGATCCATGCTTCGTTAGGATCACAGATAGTGAACGTCTCACCTTCAGAGCAATATCCATAGGTCTGAGCCAGTGTTGTCATCACCTTGATGGCTTCGCGTGCAGTGCGAGAACGTTGCAAACCAAGATAGATCAGCGAACCATAGTCGATACCTCCATCCGGATTGACCATCTCCTCACGTCCGCCATAAGTAGTCTCACCAATGGTCACTTGAAACTCATTGATGTTGCCAATGACATTATAGGTGACAGGAGCTTCCGGTATCTTGCCTATATATTTATGGGTATCCCAATCCACGATGTCACGCATCTCTCCTTTCTTATGTGTCCCGGCAGCATAGTGTGCCAAGCCAATGAACATGCCATAGTCATCGGCATTGTAGCTGCAGATGACAGAACCATCGACAGATGCTTTCTTTCCTACAATAAAATTAGTACAAGCCTCACCCTGTGTGGCACTCATAGCAAGTGCTGCCAAGGTAAAGCCCAAAATACGAGTTTTGATTTTCATAGTCCGATTATTTATTATCAACAAGCCTTAAAGCTCATGTCAAGACCTTTGACACTGTGTGTCAGCGCACCAACACTGATAAAGTCTACGCCCTGCTCGGCATAGTCGCGAATCGTGTCATAGGTGATACCGCCGGAAGACTCAGTCTCATAGCGATGGTTGATGATGTCCACAGCCTTCTTGGTGTCAGGAACAGAGAAGTTGTCGAGCATGATGCGGTTGACCCCACCCTTGTCGAGCACTTGCTGCAACTCATCGAAGTTGCGCACCTCAATTTCAATCTTCAAGTCGAGATGCTTGTCTTTCAAGTATTGATGACAGCGGTCGATAGCATTGGCTATGCCTCCAGCGAAATCGATATGGTTGTCCTTCAACAGAATCATATCGAAAAGACCAATACGATGGTTCATGCCACCGCCAAGTTTCACGGCTTGCTTTTCGAGCATACGCATACCCGGTGTGGTCTTGCGCGTGTCGAGAACATGACAACCGGTGCCGGCGATACGCTCCACATATTTATGTGTCATCGTGGCGATGCCGCTCATGCGCTGCATGATGTTGAGCATCAGGCGCTCAGTCTGCAAGAGCGAACGGGTCTTTCCCGAGACGATCATGGCAATGTCGCCTTTCTTCACCGGCTGTCCATCACCGATGAGCACTTCTACCTTCAGCGTAGGATCGAAACGTTCAAACACTTTCTTGGCTACCTCAACACCGGCAAGAATGCCATCTTCCTTGATAAGCAGATGGCTCTTGCCCATGGCATCTTCCGGAATACAACACAAAGTGGTATGGTCTCCATCACCGATATCCTCAGCAAAAGCCAGGTCGATGAGTTTATCTTCTAATTGATCTACTGATAACATAATATTGAATGATGAATGATGAATTATTAGAATGTTGAATGATGAATTGTCATCATCACGGCCTTCGCATAGAGTCCGGCGCCATCTGCATTTGCGCATTTGCAGGCATAGGCTGTGGAGAGCCATCGGGACCATGGGGAACAGCAGCACCAGTGGCGGGATTTCCGGCGGCACCCTTCTTAGCATGCACTCTAAAGAGATGGATGTGGCTGATGCATGCCATCTTCAGTGTTGTCATCGAGCTGTTCATGTCGTTGTTGCGAGCCAAGAGGAAGAAGCCTTTCACCTCTTTGATCCCCAAAGAATTGGGATCATCGATGGAAAGATCATACTTCGACGAGCTGGAGAAATGCATCACACGCTGCGCTACGCTGTCATTGCGATAGACCAGTGAGAGCACCACGACTCCATCTCTTGTACCATCCTGATAGATGAAATCACTCTGGAAGTTTAAGACATAAGTGTCACCCTTATGAAACGCGCTGTCCGCCTTCATCGAGAAAGAGTAAAGGTTGTAGGGCTCGTTCGGAATGAGCACGACTGAGTTGCTCTCTTTCCAAATATCAGTGGTATCGCCGTTGGCGGTAAAGTTTCCAGCAGTACCTACAGAGGTGCCAAGTTCTTGCGCCTTATCCTGTAAGCGTTGGGCAACATGCTCATAGATGGTGTGCAGCTGGTCAGCGTGACGCATGTAATAAACCATCGAGGTATCAAACTTCTCCTGAGTGACACCGTATTTCTTCAAGACCGCCGCGCGATAAGCGATGACATTCTCTGCGTAGTTGCCCTTGGCCTGCTCTGCCATTGCATCTGCCATGTGATAATCATAGAGCAGATCCTCCATATCGCCGGGCGAAATGAAAGTACTGGGCACAGAAGGCTTGCAGCTTACCATAAACGACAGCACCATGACCATGCCGAAGAACAGCAACAGCAGACGCAGACGCTTCATCGTTTTCCTCCTTTCCCGTCATCGGATGACGACGCTGATACAGAATGCTCTCGGTGCAGCCCCTTGTCAACAGTCGCGTTGAAAGACTCTAAATCCTTACGGCAGAAAATCAACATCGCAATGACTCCCACCGTGATGCTGGCATCGGCGAAGTTGAAGACCGGAGAGAAGAATGTAAAAGGCTCACCACCCCAAATTGGGAACCACATCGGGAAAGTGCCATGTATCAAAGGGAAATAGAACATATCCACCACACGCCCCATCAAGAAACCGGCATAGCCCGTGCCGAAAGGCACAAAAAAAGAGACATAGTCTGGCGAAGAGTTGCTGAAAATAAGCCCATAGAACATGGAGTCGAAGATGTTACCGGCAGCACCGGCGGCAATCATCGAGAGCAAGACGACATAGCGCGTTCGGCCATGCTGTTTGACGGTCTGCCAAA
>Ga0256406_1006782_pt1 | contig 11271 bp, 6 predicted proteins | sample RumenRJG_03DNA_FD_185986 | JGI IMG/M metagenome (GOLD analysis project Ga0256406, IMG submission 185986) | Bovine rumen microbial communities from Lethbridge, Alberta, Canada - RJG_03 | ecosystem: Host-associated > Mammals > Digestive system > Stomach > Rumen | place: Canada: Alberta | collected...
CTTACGGGGTAAGGGGAAGGTGTCTGCATACAAGTCATGTCAAGCGTTTCTAAGCCCAGAGTCAGACAGAATCGTCACAAGCAAGGGCTAAATCAGACACTCGAAAAAATATCTGCGGATTTTAGGCATACTTCGTAGAAATCCATGAGTTACCGCTAAGCGGGAAATCTGAGAAACGATTTTTGACACATAAATGTTGTATTTGTTGTTTTGGTTGTTTTTTAAAGTCACACAGATATCACTAATTTTCACGGATTTTGTTTTGACGACAACAGGAACAACTATAACAACTTTTCGGTCTGTGACCGATTCAAATCTGTGGTTTCTGTGCGATCTGTGTGAACTATTATACACGAGACGGTACAAGTGGTTCTAAGATTTCCAGCCAGAGGCTGCTATTCTAAGATTTCTGCCCAAAGGGCTTTAAAACATACTTCGTAGAAATCCATGAGTTACCGCTAAGCGGGAAATCTGTGAAACGATCTTTGACACATAAATGTTGTATTTGTTGTTTTGGTTGTTTTTTAAAGTCACACAGATATCACTTATTTTCACGGATTTTGTTTTGACGACAACAGGAACAACTATAACAACTTATCGGTCTGTGACCGATTCAAATCTGTGCTATCTGTGGGCAAACCTTGAACTTTGAATTTTCGGAGCAGCGAGCACAGAGCGAAGTTTACTTCAGCTTTGTCGAGTCGTGACAAAAATCATGGACTGAAAGGACATAACCTGGAACCGGCAGCTCTGCTGCATCCTATCAGTTCTCAACTATGTTGCCTTCTGTGGGCAAAACCAGGAACCGTTTATTTGTTAAATAATGTTTAATATTTATCGTTCATCTATAAAAATGTTGTTTAAATAAATAATAATATATATCTTTGCACAGAATTATGAGGAGTTTGTTTCGTTCCGCATGGTGCAAAAACGAATTTCTTGTTGTATTGAACTATAATTTCGACAGAAAATAAAAGTAAAATTGAACAAATCGAAACAAAACATGTGAGAAATCTGCAAGGGCTGTAAGCCCTATGATTTCGTGCTTCGAGATGCGCGTCAGTCAGTAGTTTGTGTTGATGGGAGAATCTAAAACTTATAGTATTTCTTCCTTTTACCGTTCCGCCAACCAGGCCTATGTAGCCTCAAGGTGTCTCTAGTGACAGATTAAGTTGTCTGCCGATTGCCAGCTTCTGTTTGTGGTTGTTTGCAGTCAATACAAAAAAGTCCTTCATTCTTTTCTTTCCTGTCATAGGGATTCACATTCTCCGATTTATTAGGGGAGCAACGTTTTAGAATAATATTAAAATTGAACTATAAATTATTATTAAGCATGAAAAAAATGTTTACATTCAATTCAAAAAGTAGGAGCAGATGGATGCTGCTCTTGCTGTTGCTTGTGGCCGGCGTCACCAATACGCTGGCACAAAGTTATGTGACTGTAAGTCCAACGACAGGAAAGTTGATTGCTGCACGAACCAACGATTCTGAGGTCGGATCGACTTATGGATGGTCTGCTATGTGGATGCATGAGCAGCTCCCATTGAAGTTTACAGTATCTGATGAAACCACACTGACTGATGGTGGCGAAATCAATGATCCTGCAGGTGACATTATAGTGTATAATGGTAATTTGGTCTTAGCTGCTGGAGGTACCCCTGATTTGTACATGGTATTATCTTTGCCTAAAGGCTATAAAATCACACGATATAAAATTACATTCTTGGAGAACTTGAATGGTACAACAGTAGCAAAAATTACAGGTGGAAATGGCAATAAGACTGTTTATGAAACAAACAGAGACTATAACACCAACACCCCACTAGCCCAATCTCCCACAATGGATGGAACTAGTACAACTAGGGAATATGTCATAGAACGTACAAGCTTGACTGATGATGACATGACGAATCAGCTTTATTTCAAACTGGATCACTCTAATACAGGTTATGTGTTGGTTACCATCAAATCTTTCGAAGTGTATTTCACAGCTGAAGGTACGTTCGATGCTGATGTAAAGCCAGAGGAAATAGGTGTTGCAAGAAGTGTGGTAATGTCTCCTTTCAAGTCTAGTAAAATGGACTTAGGAGCTATCACTCCGTTTACTGGCTCAGGCGGGAATCAATATTATGGATATGACTATCGTAATGTTCGTGACCTTGATGCCTATACTTATTTGTATCAGGAAAACGCTGTCCAGGATGGTGTTCCTTTTGAGGGAGGTGAAGATGAAGAAAAGCATATCTATCCTGTGAGGGTGGATAATAAGGATCTCTATGCCTTCGGTAACGACACCTATTATATTGAGACTCCCACACAGGTTCACACCCAGTCTGGTTTGGAATCCCCCGTGGGTTATCGCATCGTGGGAGCCAGATTCAACTATCTGTGGGGAACAGCAACTGATGGTGGAACACAGACACTAACAGATCATTATTATATCACTGCCACGAGAAACAATAGAACGTACTATCTGAACGACCTGTTGAATTTCACCACAAAACAATTCGCATGGGCATACGATCCTGAAACCAAGAATCTTTATACGGGAACCGGCGCTAATATCAGATACTTGTCCTGTACAGGTAGTGGAGACACCCGAACCTTGACTACCAGTTCTGAGAAGGGAGGTTATTATAACCTTATTGTATTCACCCGGAATAATACAACATACATTGGCTGGGATAATGAAACCGCTAGTCAAATATACTATCTACGGTATTATAATGATGCTTGGATTGCTTCTAATTGGGTAGCAAGAGTCACACGAAACAATACTAATAATTCAGCAAGGGGCCAAGTTGCAGATTCACACACTATCGATCTTCCGGATTTCAATCCTGGCACTTATACCCTGAATGTTTATGATAAGACCGGTACAACTATTGAGAAGACGATTGACGTTACAGAAAGTAATGCTGGTGGCATTTTAGAATTGGAAGGACTCAACAACGATGCTGTGAAGTTCTCCATCACAAATCTGGATGATGGTAAGCAGGCTCTTGTCTCTGTCACCCTGTTGATGCAAGCACTTGATCCTTATATTGACAGAATGGATATAGTCTGTCATGACCCCGACGATCAGCTGAACTTGACCCAGCATTTCTCTGCAAGCGACTTCTCTGTAAGTGGTGGTTCATTTATATTCTACATTCCTCAAGAGTATCAGGATACAGAACTGACATTTACTTTCTCTGACTTGTATAGCAAATACGGTGACGAGACTTATTACGACGAAACAGGTACTGGATATGGCCGTTACAGCTTTGTGACATCCGAATACTTCACTCCGATTAATGGAAACGGCAATGGTGGTCTGTATGACACCGCCTATAGTCCAAATGCCTCTTATACAAACAAGGTGCTTACCTCTAAAGCAGGTAATATCCGCTTTAAGTTTAACAATGCAGAGGATTTGAGTAACACAGGAGGCCAGACAGGTACAAGCTATCTGGAGGAAACTCCGTTCTCTGTAGCCGCTTATCTGGGTTCAGATAACCCTGATGCTCCAACGTCAGAAGAAAAAGGTGCTTTTATTGATTGTAAGTTGAAGGCAAGTAGCACGACTCAGAAGTCAGACACTTACTATGTGTTCACGGCTGACGAGACACGTTACAACATTGCTCCCACAACAAACATGCAGCATCGTGCATACGCATTCTATCGTATGGACATTGAGTTGAAAGCTGACACATATACTGCAGACCTTGCTTGGACGAAACTCTATAACGAGACCTGCTATGCTGATCAGGACGAGAACGGTAAGGACAAGGATGAGAGCAAAGCAATGTGGGGTCTGAAGCTGGGCACTAAGGCTGGTGACACCCCAGTGGAAGGCTATCTGACCGTGAAGGAGATTGATGATGCTATCACTGAAGCCCTTGCAGCAGATGGTGACAATCATCCGACATCTGCCGACCAGATTCTCTATATCGACGGCAGTGAACTGTATTCAATCATAGCCAGTAAGGATATGACACTGGAGCAGCTGAAAGCCAAGCTCTCACCCAACACGCTGATTTATCTGCCCGAGAGAACAGTTCAAACGGGTGATAACTTTGCAAATAAAACGGCAAGTGGTACATTCACTGCCGGTAGAAATATCGTGTTGACCGACCGTAAGCCGTTCTATGCTCCTTATGACATTCAGGTTCTTTCCGCTCCTAACTATGCTATGTACACCCGCGACATCACATGGGCGAAGAATGGCAATGTTACCAATGCCTCCATCATTGTTCCGTTCGAGATTGGAGTGAACAGAGAAGGATTGCACGATGATGGTGAGGGCAACAAGTTCTATGTCCATCAGATTGCTGGTACAAACTGTCTGAGCGACACGCCTGACCTCGATATTGATAATATCCACCTGCTGCCGGTTGAGGGTGTGACCAAAACTGACCCGAACACTCCGTATGTGGTGAAAGTTGAGAGCGTTGCTGAAACAGCAGGCGATGCTAAGCCTTCGTTCATCGTGAAGCAGACAGGTGCGCTGGTGAAGGCTACGACAAGCATGGACAGCAACTACGAGTTTGCTGGAAAACCTGGATCGGGCGTGGACAGCAAGACCAGTGTTACCTTCACTCCAACAGGCTCGTTCTCCGGAAAGAAGCTCGCCAAGGCCAGCAACAAGGTCTACTATTTCGCAAACAACATGTTCCTTGACATCAAGACACTTACATATAGTAATGACTTGTATGTCTATCCGTTCCGCGCTTACTTCAGATCAAGCGAAAGTGCTGCAAAGAAACTCAACATTTTCTATGGTGAGAATTTCGACACGACAGGCATCAACAGACTGGCTGAGGAGCCGATGACAGTAGATCCGAACGCGCCAGTATACGATGTATATGGACGTAAGATTGCGAACTCTGTTCGTGAGATTGCCGGCAAGAAACTGCCACGCGGTATCTATGTAGTGAACGGAGCTAAGTTTAACGTTAAATAAAGGAGGGCCATTAGTATGAAAGCAGTATATCAAAAGCCGCTCACTGTAACGGTAGCTTATAACAAGGAGGGATTTCTCTTGACTGCGACAAACCTTTGGGATCACGCAGACACGAAGAAAGGCTTCTTCGACGAGGGCGAAGATGATAACATCAAGAGCAACGACCTCTGGGATGATAGTAAGGATAATCTCTGGGAGTAAAATCTCTCAGGGTTATCCCTCTCGATAGGCCCGCAAGGGCCAGGACAACAAGGAGCGTAAAGGCCGGGCGGACAGCCAGTAGGCAGTCTGCCCGGCACTGTCTCCTTAACAAGAAAAAAATTGACAGGGATGAAACGAAACCTCATAGACAGCTTATCCGTATGGAAGTGGGCTTTGCTCATGGCTCTTGTCTGGTGTGTCACGGCGTGTTCGGACGACGACCCGGCAGAGCGCGAGGACGAGCGGTGGTATGAGGATGAGGCTGCGCTGAGGGCCGACTATATGCATGCATTGGCTGACGCCCAGTGGCCCGACGCCTCGAAAGTGTCAACGTCGCTCATGCCTATCAGTGAAGCCAACAAGGAACTGGAGTGGAAGACCATCGACGGCAAGCGCATGGTGCTGGTGTGCACGATGCTCAACCAAAGCAGCCTGCGGTTCTGGCAGGCAACGGATACCTTCCGACTCTCCAAACAGACGGGAATATGGGTGTCGATACCCGCGGAATGGAAACACCGCGCTGCTCAGTATGCCGCCTACGACTCCATCGCCTCGCGCTACCGCATGATACAGATGCTGGGCCTATGGCCGGGGTGCGACTACGACACGATGGTGGAGTTCTATGTCGATGCCAGCACGCTGTTCCGTCCTGCCCACGACCCGAGCATCCATACAACCACCTGCGGGACAGCCTTCCCCAGTTGGGCGGATGAGAGCTATACCGTCGGCGAGACGAAGTTCCGCGAATGGTTTGCCTACCAGAGCAGCACGGCCTACGAGGGCGACTACGCCTGCCCGTGGACACAACTGGGTTACACCTACGACTGGCACCACGGTGCCTCCCGCCAGGGACTGTCGGAGTATATAGCCACCTATAACTCGCTGGCCCTGATCAAGAGAAAAGTGGGCTCATGGACTTTCATCCGCGAGGAAGTTAATCCGTGAATTTCATTGAGTCTGTAATCATGACGACTATTGCCAGTCAGAATATCACCAGGCAAGAAGCGATACAGGCTTATTGACCTACAGAAGTTAGCAAGCATTCAGCAAAACTATCTTCTGGGTAAATAAACAATAAACGAAGAAACTCAGATATGGCACAAGGCTATATCTGAGTTTTTATATCGGTAAAAAGAAAATACTATGGCACCAGACGCTGATACATCTGAGTGAGGTTCTTGTCAACATTGGTTATTTTGAACTGAACTCTTGTATTTCTTACCTTTTTAGGGAGTAGAGTCACAAGCTTATCCATTATCTGGTCAACATTTGAGAAACCTGTATCTTCGAGAGCACAGAGTTTTTTGCCCATTACATATGCCTCAGCTCGAACATTGTTGTATTTGGAAATCCTCTCGAATGTCTTGCTTTTCTCTCGAGACTTTTCTCTTGACTCCTTGTCTGAGAAGAAAATGAAATCAATAACTTTCTCATTAAGAGTCCATGCTGGTGAATAGTCAATTTTTACATATACTCTTGCCATCCTGTTCATGGAATGGTTCAATCCAAAATCGACCTCAGCCAAAGACGCACCGCATTCATTTTGAGCTATGGTTGCCCAACTATGCCGGAATGCATATAACGATTCCTTATAATTTGGATCCACCTTTTCCCATATCTGCTTAATGCCAATATTCACGTTAGCACAGAAAGAGTCGGAAGTTGACAAACGTTCATGGAATTCGAAAAGCCATGGAGAATCAACATTCTTAGAAAGATACTTTTCAAATGTTGGTTTTAAGAACTCAGGCACACGCACTTCAAAATAACCTTTATCTGAACGAGAGTTTCTTGTTTTACGACGCTCATAGTGGAATATGCCATCAACATATTGCCCTTTCTCAGCATTGAAAATATCCACTGCATTTAGACCGCACATACAGAATGAGATTAAAGCTACATCCTGTCCAAGTTCCATAAGAGGATGGGTGAATCTACTTCTGTCTGGTACGACGTTAAAGAACTTACGTAACATGCTTGCAGAAATAGCACGCTTCTCAGGTATGTCAGCCTTTGGAATAACAATTTTGCCCCAAGGATTCTTGATTTTATAATGCCAAGTTCCTCATCATTGTATTCCTTCATAGCAGCCTTAAACACCTCACGAATACAAACAGGGTATTGTTCCTTGCAACGATTGGTCACAGAAAGACTTTCTATCCATCGGTTAAGAAAAGATGAAGTGAGACGCGAGAACATTAGGTCGTCTGTTCCAGCAAAACGTTCCAAATGCTGGAGTGCCCATTTATAGTTACGTGATGTACGTTCCTGTCCTCTGGCTTTCATCTTCTCTATATGATTTCTTGTATATTCTGAAAATGAAAGATCCTTGCCAAACTCCAAAAGATAGTTCATTATCTCACTTGATGACCACGCTGAAGTATCTGAGAGATTAAGTTTGTTGTAGTAATCACTAATCATGAGAGACGTCTGTTGGATAACATAAGGGTCAATGATGTCTTTCTTGTCATCACTGAGTCCTTTGTCATTGACCATCCATGATGTCCTCACGTAGGAGAACTGTCTGTTTTGAGTAATACGGATGTAAACAGGGTACATTCCGTTTTTTGCTCTTGATTTGACGATTGCTTTTAATGTTGCCATAACTGAAAATTATTAGTACATATTATTTTGTGCATTAATTCTTAATCTACATCGTGCCAATGTGACGTTTAAGAGACTACCCAAAACGAGTTCCAGTTTTGTTTGAAAACTCAAGCACCCGATTGTTTTTGGAAAACAGGCACTGATTTTTGGGAAACATACCCCTGATTTTTGGGAAACATTTGCCCCGTTTTCGGCATCTTATTCTGCATTTAGAACGTGCAGAACATGCACAAAAAATTAAGGGCAAGTACCTGTTTCCCAGATACTTGCCCTTTATGTAACTGATTTTCAGCATCTTTCGATTATTCCTCGACCGCTGCCTGCGCCGCAGCAAGACGTGCTATAGGTACGCGGAAAGGTGAGCAGCTCACGTAGTCGAGACCGGCACGGTGGCAGAACTTCACTGATGAAGGTTCACCTCCATGCTCGCCACAGATACCGCACTTGAGGTCCGGCCGAGTCGAGCGTCCCTTCTCCACAGCCATCTTGATGAGCTGGCCGACACCACGCTGGTCGAGCACCTGGAACGGGTCGACATCAAGAATCTTCTTCTCCAGGTACGAGGGGAGGAAGCTTGCAATGTCGTCGCGGCTGTAGCCGAAGGTCATCTGTGTGAGGTCGTTGGTACCGAAGCTGAAGTACTCAGCCTTTTCAGCGATGAGGTCAGCGGTGAGAGCTGCACGGGGCACCTCAATCATCGTGCCCACCTTGAACGGGATTTCCACGCCTTCCTCGGCGAAGAGCTTGGCAGCCGTCTCGTGAATGACCTTCTCCTGAGCGTCGAGCTCATTGACGATGCCCACCAATGGAACCATGATTTCAGGATGCGGGTCGAAGCCCTCCTTCTTCAGCTGTATGGCAGCGCCGAGGATGGCACGTGTCTGCATAGCTGTAATCTCAGGGAATGTGTTGCCCAGACGGCAGCCGCGGAGTCCCAACATGGGATTGTGCTCGCTCAGGCTCTGTACACGATCCTGGATGACCTTCACGCTTACGCCCATTTCCTTGGCCATGATTTCCTGACCTTTTAGATCGTGGGGGACGAACTCGTGCAGGGGCGGGTCGAGCAGACGGATGTTCACGGGCATACCGTCCATGACTTTCAGAATGCCGTAGAAGTCCTGCTTCTGATAGGGCAGCAGCTTGGCCAGTGCCTTCTCGCGTCCCTCTTTCGTCTTGGCGAGAATCATCTCGCGCATAGCCTTGATTTTCTCGTTCTCAAAGAACATGTGCTCTGTGCGGCAGAGCCCGATGCCCACGGCACCGAAATTGCGTGCCACCTCGGCATCGTGCGGTGTGTCGGCATTGGTGCGCACTACGAGATGCGTGTATTTATCGCAGAGTTTCATCAGATCGGCAAAGTCGCCTGTCACCTCGGCCGGGCGAGTTTTCACCTCGCCATAATAGACTTCACCGGTCGTACCGTTGAGTGAGATGTAGTCGCCCTCGTGGAGCACGGTGCCGTCGATTTCCACAGTGCGGTTCTTGTAGTCCACATTGATGGCACCAGCACCGCTGACGCAGCATTTGCCCATGCCACGGGCAACGACAGCAGCGTGCGAGGTCATGCCGCCACGTGCTGTAAGGATACCCTCGGCAGCATTCATACCGGCAAGATCCTCCGGGCTGGTCTCCAGGCGCACCATGACCACCTGCTTGCCGTCATCGTGCCATTTAGAGGCGTCGTCTGCAAAGAAGACAATCTGGCCGCAGGCAGCGCCAGGCGATGCGGGCAGTCCGCGTGTGAGTACGCGAGCCTGAGCCTGTGCCTCCTTGTCGAACACGGGGTGGAGCAGCTCATCGAGCTTGTTGGCGTCGCAGCGCTCAAGAGCTGTCTTCTCGTCGATTTGGCCCTCACGGAGCAAGTCCATGGCAATCTTCACCATAGCCGTGCCCGTGCGTTTTCCGTTACGTGTCTGTAGAAACCACAGGTGACCTTCCTGCACCGTGAACTCCATGTCCTGCATGTCGTGGTAGTGCTTTTCCAGCTTGTCCTGAATATCATTGAGCTGTTTGTAGATTTCGGGCATGGCCTCCTCCATGGAAGGATATTTTGTGCGGCGTGTCTCCTCGTCAATGCCCTGCTGGCGGGCCCAGCGCTGCGAGCCTTCCTTTGTAATCTGCTGGGGAGTGCGGATACCGGCTACCACGTCCTCGCCCTGAGCGTTGACGAGATATTCGCCATTGAAGCGGTTTTCACCGGTTGCGGCGTCTCGTGAAAAGCATACGCCTGTGGCACTGGTGTTGCCCATATTGCCGAACACCATGGCCATGACACTCACTGCCGTGCCCCATTCCTGCGGAATGCCTTCCATTTTACGGTAGAGGATGGCACGGTCGTTCATCCAACTATCGAAGACGGCGCAGATGGCTCCCCAAAGCTGCTCCATGGGATTGGTGGGGAAGGCCTTGCCGGTCTGCTTCAGGATAGCTTCCTTGAAGCGCACCACCAATTGCTTGAGCTCATCGACATTGAGCTCGTTGTCGAGACGGATGCCGCGCTGTTTTTTCACATCCTGGATGATGGCTTCGAAGGGATCGATGTCGTCCTTGTTCACCGGTTTCATTCCCAGCACTACGTCGCCGTACATCTGCACGAAGCGGCGGTAGCTGTCGTATGCGAAACGCTCATTATTGGTTTTGCGGGCCAGTCCCACCACAACCTCGTCGTTGAGACCCAGGTTGAGAATGGTGTCCATCATGCCCGGCATGGATGCTCTGGCGCCAGAGCGCACACTCACCAGCAACGGGTTTTCGGGGTCGCCGAATTTGGAGTGCATGAGGTTCTCCACATGCTTCACTCCATTTTCTACATCGTTTTTAAGTAGTGCCACTACATCGGCACGGCCTTTCTCGAAATACTCGTTACAAACATCAGTGGTAATTGTAAAGCCAGGAGGAACAGGAATACCTATGCGGTTCATTTCCGCACAGTTAGCACCTTTACCTCCCAGAAGATTACGCATTTCTGCATTCCCTTCGGCCTTTCCATTGCCGAAGAGGTAAACCCTTTTTTCACTCATTTTCGGAATCAATGCTTTAATTATTTGATTGTTCTGCAAATGTAATGCAAATATTAGAATCTACAAAGAAAAAGACCAAGAATTTGTCATCTTGACTTTGCATTTTACTTTGTTAACGCTAACACTCGCTCTTTGCGGGTGCTCGGACAGTCGATTCGGCTGATTATAGGGCGGAAGAAGGGAGGTTTGAATGGGAGAAGCCACCCGATAAGTATTATGAATAGGTGCAGACACGGGATGTCTGCCCTCATTTTAAATCGCTGAGGAGAGGTAGGAGGATGGCATATTCGCATACTGTAACGCCGTATGCATCGTCCTGGAACGAGTTGGGCCTCAGGGAAGATGCAAAAGAAAACGCCGCTTTGGGTCACAGGATATTCCTTGTGGGTTAGTTAATCGCTATCCAAGCACAGTGCATCCGCGGAACATGAAGCAAGAACGATTACTGCTGTCAAGTCTGACATGAAGTTCGTTTGCTTAGGTCCACTGACTGTG
>Ga0256406_1006783_pt1 | contig 11271 bp, 3 predicted proteins | sample RumenRJG_03DNA_FD_185986 | JGI IMG/M metagenome (GOLD analysis project Ga0256406, IMG submission 185986) | Bovine rumen microbial communities from Lethbridge, Alberta, Canada - RJG_03 | ecosystem: Host-associated > Mammals > Digestive system > Stomach > Rumen | place: Canada: Alberta | collected...
CATGCTCGTCGGCATCTTCCAGAGTACCGTGCTCCTGCTGCTCTCGGTATTCTGGTTCCGCATCACGTTCCAAGGCTCCCTGTTTGCCCTTTACCTCATCCTGCTCGTCTTTGCCCTGTCGGCAACAGGCGTCGGCCTGTCCATCTCGGCCATATCGAAGAGCATGCAGCAGGTCCTCGTCTACGTCCTCGTGTTCCTGATCCCGATGGTGCTGCTCTCCGGCATCGCGACACCCGTCGACAACATGCCCGCCGTCCTGCAGTACCTGACCTACATCGACCCCATGCGCTTCGCCGTCGACGCCGTGCGCCGCATCTACCTCGAGGGCGCCGCCCTCCACGTCATCGCCCTAGACTTTGTCCCCCTCATCGCCATCGCCTGCATCACCCTCCCCGCCGCCGGCTGGCTTTTCCGGCATAAGACCGTGTGATGTAGATGAAAACGTACGATAAATTTTTCTAAAGGCGAATTATACAAAAATATTGATAAGTTTTCTTAATAAAAAAGATGATTTTGAGGATTTTTGTCAAATACATATATAATAGTACGATAGATTTTCGAGTTTGAGCTGGCTATCAGCTTACGATAGATTAGGTGGTTTCATGACGGAATTTGCGCCGGGGATGTGCGTCATCATCCGCGATGAAGAGTGGATGGTCAAAAAGGTTGAACGGAACAGCATGGGGAATCATGCGCTGCATTGTTGGGGAATTTCTCCTTTGGTGAAGGACAAAGAGGCGATTTTCCTAGAAGATATTGAGTCGATTGTGCCTGTTGACCCAACGCAGATAAAGCTGGTTCTTGATCAATCGCCGCACTATCGGAAAACACTTCTCTATCTAGAGAGTCAGTGGCGGCAGAAAATCCCAACGGATACGAAAATTCATGTTGGCCAACACGCAGCGATGGACTCGCTGCCATATCAGTTAGTACCGGCGCAGACAGCTTTGCGGCAGCCGCGTCAGCGCATCCTGATTGCCGATGCTGTCGGTCTAGGCAAGACGCTCGAAGCTGGCATCCTTATGAGCGAGCTTATCCTGCGCGGCAAGGGGAAGCGGATTCTCGTGGTGACAGGGAAATCCATGATGACGCAGTTCCAGAAGGAAATGTGGAACCGCTTCACCATTCCTTTGGTGCGTCTGGATTCGGGCAAGATTCATCAGGTGCGCGCGAAGCTTCCGGCAAACTATAATCCGTTCTTTTATTACGATAAGACGATAATCTCGATTGATACGCTGAAGAACGATGTTGCTTATCGAACCCATCTGGAGCAAGCATATTGGGATATCATCGTCATCGATGAGGCGCAAAGCGTTGCGACACGTGGTGACCGCAAGGCGCAGCGTGCGAAGCTGGCAGAGCTTCTGGCAGGCCGTTCTGACACGATGATCATGCTTTCCGCAACACCGCATGACGGGCATGCCGAGAGCTTTGCCTCGCTGATGAATATGTTGGATCCGACAGCAATCGCGGATCCGAAGAACTATACGAAGGACGATATAAAGGGACTCTGCATCCGTCGCTTCAAAAAAGATGTCAAGGATCAGATGCGTGGTGTTGTATTAGACCGCACAGTTACTCGTGAGGAATGTCAGGCGACAGCAGTGGAAGAGTATGCCTATGAGCTGTTGGCAGACATGAAGCTTGATATGGATCTCGAAAAGAAGCGCGGTACAGGGCAGCTCTTTCAGACAAGCCTTGAGAAAGCGTTGTTTTCCAGTCCGGCAGCCTGTCTGAAGACAGTGAGCCGCCGACTGAAGAAGCTGCGAGATAAATATGCGGAGAATGAAATTCGTGACATCGAGCAGCTTGATCACTTCAAAAAGGCTGTGGCAGCCATAACACCACAGGAGTTCTCACGTTACCAGAGACTGCTTGCACTCCTGCAGGACAAGGCCTATGGATGGGATCGCAAAGCCGAGGATGACCGTATCGTCATCTTCACCGAGCGCGTCGATACGATGGAGTTCCTCTATGAGCATCTTATGGAGGATTTGAAGCTGAACGCCAAGGAAATCGCGAAGATTTCCGGTGCGATGAGCGATGAGGAACAACAGCAGATTGTTGAGGATTTCGGGCGAGATAAGGCTCCAGTACGTATCCTCGTGGCCTCGGATGTTGCATCCGAGGGACTGAATCTGCATTATCTGAGTCACCGCCTGATTCATTTTGATTTGCCCTGGTCGCTCATGGTATTCCAGCAACGTAACGGGCGGATCGATCGCTATGGGCAGAAGAAGCAGCCGGATATCCGTTATCTGGTTGAGGAGACCTCGAATGAAAAGATTCGTGGTGACTTGCGCCTGCTCGAGATTCTGGTAGACAAAGAAGAGCAAGCCCTGAAGAATATCGGTGATCCTGCTACGCTTCTCGGTGTCTACAGTTCGCAGGAAGAGGAGCAGGAAGTCTCAAAGGCCATGGAGCTGGGGAAAAGTGCCGAAGCATTCAGCGAGCAGCTGGATGCGAATGTAGGAACAGATAGCTGGATGGATCTCTTGCTATCGGATACGACAAACGAAGCAGAAAAAGATGCTCCGGAAACGAAGGAAGACGAGACACTTTTCACAGATACAGAATATCTCTATCGTGCCATGCAGTATTTCAACCAGTCCGAGGAACGTCCGGTCGAGAAGCTGAAAAACGTGCGAGGCATCGAAATCACGCTAACGGATGACCTTCGCCACCGGATGCAGAACGTCCTCCCTGCAGAGGTTGTGGATCTACTCAAGACGAAAAGCTATCTGCGCCTCGTCAGCGACAAGGATTTCTGCATGAATGCGGTTCGGGCAAGCCAGCAGACCGATGCAGAGAAGGCATGGCCCGAGGTGCAGTATCTTTGGCCTTTGAATCCGATTTTCGAGTGGGTCAATGATAAGGCAGGACTCATCTTCTCGCGGAATGAGGCTCCGCTGGTTTTCGTCCATAAACTGTCTGAGGGACAGTCCATGTTCTTGATGAATGGAAGCATCCCGAATCGCAAATCCACGCCGTTGGTCGATGAATGGTTTGGCCTGCTCTATGCAGATGGGGAATTTCAGCAGGTGATGCCGCTGGAGGAGGCACTCGCTAAGGCTGGCATCTATGCTGGTCAAGATCTGGCGAATCCGACTATCTCAGAAGAAGAGATTCTTGTACAGCGGCATGAACTGGAGGCGCTGCTGCCAGATGTCATCGCGAAGGCGAAGGACTACCTTACTGGACCCTATCAGACCTACCGGAAGCAAAGCGAACCGCAGATTTCGGAGGAACTCGATAAGCTGGCAAAACTGGAAAATCGCCACAAAGACTATCAGATGAGCCTTTTCCAGAACCGGAACCATAGGCAGCGCGATGAGAGGGTACGTCGGGTGGAGGCTATCTTCAATGACTTCAGTCAATGGGTAGAGGACTCCATGACGATAGAGAACCATCCGTACATCCGGGTTCTCGGCGTGCTCAGCGGAAAGCAGGAAGGATAAGGCAATGGCAGGAAAGGAAATCGACCTCACTGGCATAGAGAATGTCAATGAATACTATACCAACCACTATCTTAATACGCTCTTTGCTGATAGCATCAAGACACGGGTAAAGGACTGGAAAGGTGTGAATCAGCGCACGCCGTGGTCGCGGCTGCGGGAAACCAGCCACCTATATTACCGCGCGCATGAGCGGTTCCAGCGCGAGCGTCTGGATGCCGAGACATTTGAGCAGATTGTGTCCCTTGCGGAGAGCTATTTGTCGGCTCTCGGCTATCCGCCGCTGCATACGGAGCAGGTTGCACTGGATGAGGAAAATAGTGTGCCGGTAGCTCTGGAAATCCGACAGGCGGACAAGAAACCACGGCTTTGGGTACTGCTTGCCGCTTCGCAGGACTTCTCGGATGGCATTCTGGAGAGTTATGTTTTCGATGCGCAGAATCCGGATATGGCGGCACTTTCTCTTAGCAATCTGCCGGATAATGAGACACTGGCGAACAAGATATTCTATGACCGGACAGAGTCGCCACGCTGGCTGCTCTTCATCGGCATGAACCAGATTGCACTCCTCGATCGCAACAAATGGAACGAGAAACGCTGCCTGACGTTCGACCTCGAGCAGATTTTTGGGCGGAACGATGAGTCGACATGGCAGGCAATGGCAGTGCTCTTGCACCATGACAGTCTCTGCCCGGAGGATGGGCAGTGCCTGCTTGATGAGCTGAACGAGGAATCGCAGAAGAATGCTGCAGGTGTATCCGATGACCTGAAATATGCCCTGCGCGAGAGCATAGAGCTGCTCGGCAACGAAGTGCTCTATGATTTGTCTCACAATAAGGGACGTGATCTCGAGGCAAATCCGGTCGACGCAGGCGAACTGACACTCCAATGCCTCCGCTATATGTATCGTATGCTTTTCGTGCTATTCATGGAGTCGCGCACGGACATCGGCTATGCACCGATGAAGAATCCAGTCTATGCGATGAGCTATTCTATAGAGAGCTTGCGGCAGACGGCAGAGCGGATGTCCGTACAGCCGGATGAAAAAGTGCTCGAAGGAACTTATATCGGGGACTCACTGAAGACGCTCTTCGATATGATTTATGATGGCTATCCGAAGACAGAGGAGGGACAGCAGAAGTTCTCACAATGTGCCAGCCTGAAGGATACGTTCGTGTTGCCACCGTTGAAGGCACATATCTTTGATCCGGAGCGCACGAAGCTGGTGCATGAGGCGAAACTCTGCAACCGCGTGATGCTGCGTATCATCAACCTGATGAGCCTGACGCGTGACAAGGGGAAGAAGAGCGCGCGTCGCGGGCGCATCTCCTATGCGAATCTCGGCATCAACCAGATGGGCGCAGTCTATGAAGCACTGCTGTCCTACCGCGGGTTCATCGCAGCAACCGATCTCTATGAGGTCAAGCGGGCGAAGGACAAGTTCAATGAGCTCGATGTCGGCTATTTCGTGCCGGAGGAGGAGCTGGAGCAGTATACGGAAGAAGAACGTGTCCGCTACGAAAGAGGACCGCAGAAAGGCAAGCTGCGCTACTATACCAAGGGAACCTTCATCTACCGTCTCGCGGGGCGTGAACGTGAGAAATCCGCTTCATACTATACGCCGGAAGTACTGACAAAATGCCTCGTGAAATACGCATTGAAGGAACTCTTGAAGGACAAGACCGCCGAGGAAATCCTGCATCTGACGGTCTGCGAGCCTGCGATGGGCTCTGCAGCGTTCTTGAATGAATCCATCAATCAGCTTGCCGAGGCCTATCTGATGAAGCGGCAGCAGGAATTGGGGGAGTCGATTCCCTATGACCAGCGCGCAAAAGAACTCCAGAAAATCAAGATGTATATCGCGGACCGCAACGTCTATGGCGTAGACCTCAATCCGACCGCCGTGGAGCTCGCTGAGGTCTCGCTTTGGCTGAATACCATTTACGCCGGCGGTTTTGTCCCGTGGTTCGGCACGCAGCTCGTCAACGGAAACTCGCTCATCGGTGCGCGGCGTGAGTGCTACCGCATCGAGGACTTGCAGACGACGGTAAAGAATCTGCGCTGGTATGAGCTTGCGCCGACGCGCATCGACCCGCAGGAAAAGCGGCAGCCAAAGAAGCAAGTCTATCACTTCCTCGCGGGGGATCCCGGCATGGCGAAATACGACAAGGATAAGGTCATCAAGAGTCTCGTGCCGGATGCGATAAAGATGCTGAAAAAGTGGAACAAGGAGTTCACAAAGCCATACACGGATGATGAAGTAGCGACGATGCTGGCTCTCTCGAAAACAATCGATGGCCTATGGCATCAGCAGGTGGAACTGCGCCGGGAAATCACGGCCTTGACGACGGACAAGCTCAGCATCTATGGTCATCAGGACGATGTGACCGACAGCCATACGACCATCCGACGCAAGGATGAGATCTACCGGAAATACTATAAGTCCGAACATGCGAAGAATGCAGGCCCGTATGCCCGTCTGCGATTTGCAATGGACTATTGGTGTGCCTTGTGGTTCTGGCCGATGGACAAGGCGGATATGCTGCCATCCCGCGGTGAGTTCCTCGCCGAGATGAACTTCATCCTCGAGGGGACTGCTTCAACCAGTATGAGCAAGGATGTCATGGTGGAGCAGAGCCTTTTTCCGCATGATGAGCAGCTCAGTCTTTTTGCCAATGAGCGCGAGGAAGTGCAGGATGCGATGGCAGAGAAAATCCGTGCCTGCTATCCGAAAGGCGGGAAGGTAGACCTCGACCAGCTCTGCACGCTGTTCTCGCGGTTGGCACTCGTAAGGCAGATTGCAAAGCGCAATAAGTTCATGCACTGGGAACTGGAGTTTGCTGATGTTTTCAAAGAAAATGGAGGTATGTCGCTCGAAATCGGGAACCCGCCGTGGGTTAAGCTGGAATGGAAAGAGCAGAATGTTCTAGGCGATACGCAACCGATGTTTGCCATAAAGAACATGACGGCAAAGCAGACAACCGAGGAACGCGCCAAGGCGTTGGAAGATTCGTTGACTTATCGGCAGTATTTTGACGAATACGAGAAGCTGACAGGTGAGCAGAACTTCCTCAATGCAACGATGAATTATCCTACGCTCAGAGGGCAGAAAGCAAATCTCTATAAGTGTTTCTTACCGTTATCCTTCTATACGATTTCCTCATCTAAAGGAAAAGAAGGATATGCGGCCTTCGTGCATCCAGAGGGCGTCTTTGACGACCCAAACGGTGGTGCACTTCGGGAAAAGCTTTACGCGAAATTGCGGACGCGGTACGCGTTCGCAAATGAGCGGAAAATTTTCCACGAAGTGCACCACCATACCACGTTCTCGTTGAACGTTTATGGTGGTCCACCCGCTAAAAATCCAGCGTTCGATGTCATTAACGATCTGTATCTGCCACTGACAATTGATGCCTGTTATGACGGTGATGCGGAAAAGCCGGTTCCTGGCTTCAAAGATGAGAACGGAAACTGGAATATCAAAGGGCATCCACATCGTATCCTGCATATCACGAAGAAAGAGCTGCAGCTCTTTGCTGATCTATTTGACGGTGGCTGCCCATGGCAGGAAGCGCGCCTGCCTGCTTTGCATGCAAAAGAATTGATAGAGGTTTTAAAACGTCTAGATCAACAAAAAGAAAAAGTCATTGATTTAGAAGACGATGTTTATACAACTCAATGCTGGAATGAAACAAATACGCAGAAGGACAATACCATTCAAGCAAAGGTAGATTTCCCGACGAGTATGCAGTCTATGATTTATTCCGGTGCGCATATCAATGTGGCAAATCCATATTATCAGACGACGCGCAGGAACTATCAGGTCAACAGCGATTATGACCGTGTGGATTTGACGATGATGCCTGCTGATTACATGATTCGCAGTAAGTATCAGCCGGCTTGTGCCATGGACGAATATCAGCGGCGGGCACCAATGACACCATGGAAAAAGCCCTTTCTGTCGCTCTATCGTATTGTCAATCGGGAAATGGTTGGATGCGCCTCGGAACGTACTTTGGCACCAGCCATCTTGCCACCGGGGACAGCTTTTGTGAATACGGTCTTTGGCACGGCTTATCAAGACGAAGCCCTAGTTCCGTTGATGGAAGGACTGGAAATCAGTCTTCCATATGATTTCTTGGTAAAAGTGATTGGTAAAGGGCACGTCAATTACAGTACAAATATGTTGTTTCCTGTGGTGCATTCCCACTTTGATGCCGCGATTAAGCTCCGTGCGCTTCTCTTGAACTGTTTGACCATCTACTATGCCGACCTCTGGCAGAGGCAGTTCGATGAGAGCTATACGGCTGACGGATGGGCGCAGGAGGATGCGCGGCTTGATGATAGGAAATTTTCTTCCTTGGCTACTGCATGGAACTGGAATGTGCCGCTGCGAACGGATTTTGAGCGCCGCGAGGCGCTCGTCGAGCTGGACGTGCTGACCTCGATGGCGCTTGGCATGACACTCGAGCAGCTCCTGACCATCTACCGCATCCAGTTCCCCGTTCTCCAGTCCTACGAAGCCGATACTTGGTACGATGCCAACGGCCGCATCGTCTACACCATCAACAAGGGCATGACAGGCAAGGACGCGCATGGCCGCAAATACATCGGCGTCAGCAAGGATGAGTGGGAGCAGATCAGGCATTATCCTGCGGGCAAGATCTACGTGCACGTCTTCACCGACGACACCATGCCCGATGGCCCGAAAGAGCGCACGGTAGAATATCTAGCGCCCTACACCCGCTGCGACCGCGAGAAAGACTATGTAAAAGTCTGGGCCTTCTTCGAGAAGAAATACGAAAGGACTGTGGAATAACGTGGACATCATGCAACGTCTGCTTGACAAAAGCCAGGAGGCCTTCATCGTAGGCATTGAGCTCTACAATAAACCCACCATTCATTATCGCGTAGAGGGCTTCAGCTTCTTCATCTGCAACGCGTGGGAACTGCTGCTGAAAGCATATCTCATGCAGAAGGATGGGGAGGAGAGCATCTATTACAAGGATAAACCAGACCGTACAATATCGTTGGAAAATTGTATTCAACGGGTATTTACCAACGATAAAGACCCTATGCGGAAGAATTTAGAACAGATCGTCGAACTGCGGAACACCAGTACGCATTTTGTAACGGAGGAGTATGAGCAGATTTACGTTCCGCTCTTTCAGGCCAATGTGCTGAACTATATCAATACGTTGCTTCGTCTCTTTGGCATAGATATCACGGAGAAATTAGGGAATAATTTCTTGACGTTGTCTGTTAAGATGAGTGATCTGACGGAAGACAGTATAAGGGCGCGCTATCCTCGTCAGGTGGCTGAACACATCCTGAATGCTATGGGGAAGGTGGGGAGAGAAATCGCAAAAGAGGAAAACGTGAAATTTGCGATTTCCGTGCGCCATGATTTCTATATCACGAAAGATGCAAAGACTGCCGCGGCTTCATTCTCGATTACGAAAGATGCGGGGCAAGCAGCCTTTATTTTGAAAGAACGCCATGATATGCAGAATGAATGCCCCTACCGGATGAAGCGATGCTTGGATATCATCAACAAGCGTATCCGCAAATCAGGCGTGAATTTCATCAATCCATACGCACAAGATGAGGGGAAACGGCACCGCTTCAATCGCTTCTGTTTTGACCTCTTTGTAAAGTTCTACCAGCTCAAGAAAAATGAACGCTACTGCTATGTATATAGCCGCAATCAGAATCCGACCTATTCCTACAGCATGGCGGCGATTGAGTTGATTTTAGAGCAGATAAAAAAGGATCCTGAACATATCATTCAGGATCTTCGCGATAAACAACCAGAAAATAAAAAGGGAAGCCAACCCCAGGGGCAAAGGAATTCTAAGCCATAAGCCTACTCCCATTCGGGAACCCAGCCATATCCTTCACAAGTTGACTTCGTTACCCTCATTATGCCATATTCTTGGCGTTTTTGAAAGGACAATCTTGAAGGAAATTTCGTCTTATATGTTGATTTTCCGTTTTATATAACGTGTATCTCTTCTTTTCTTGAGTAATCAGCAGGAGGAATTCTCATGTTGCCATCCATACTTGCCCGACAGCTCCGGCAAGGCATCAAGGATTATATCGCCACCACTTTCCCTATGACCAATGCGCCTTTTGCTGGCTCGGTTGAAACTATGTTCGATAAGGATGATGCGGTAACGCATGCGCCGTATATCGCGGTGAAGCTCCCATTCCGCAAGGTGCAGCAGATGCCAGAATGCTTCGAGGGCGTGGAACTCCCTTTTCTGCCCTATGCGCATCAGGAAAAGAGTTATCATCGCCTCGTAACGGAAGGCGGTAAATCCACTCTCGTGGCGACAGGAACTGGCTCCGGCAAGACGGAATGCTTTCTGAACCCGGTACTCGAGTACTGCTATCAGCATCGGGGGGAACATGGCATCAAGGCACTGATTATCTATCCGATGAATGCCCTGGCTACGGATCAAGCTGGACGTATCGCCAAGGTGATTTCTGATAGTCCGAAGTTGCATGATGCCAGAATCTCCGTTGGTATGTATGTCGGTGGGGGCCGTGGCAAAGGTGCCATGATGATGTCCGCACCAGACAAGGAGAACGGCGTTCTCGGTGTGATTACTGACCATGAGACGTTGATAAACGACCCGCCGGACATCCTGCTGACGAACTACAAGATGCTCGATTATCTGCTCGTGCGTCCGAAGGATGCTGGTCTCTGGCGCGACAATCGCCCTGACACCTTGAAGTTCATTGTCGTTGATGAGTTTCATACGTTCGATGGCGCGCAGGGAACGGATCTTGCCTGTCTGCTGCGACGCCTGAAAGCTCGTCTTTATACGCCTCAGGGCTATCTTTGCTGCGTCGGCACCTCCGCTACGATGGGCGGGCGCAGCAGCGGTGAGGATATCCGCGCCTATGCCTCGCAGGTATTCGGAGAACCGTTTGACGAGGATGCGCTGATTACGGAGGATCGGCTGAGCGCGGAGGAGTTCTTTGCCGACTGTGAACGTCAGTTCCAGTCACTGCCGAGCGCTGAGCAGGTGGCGGAGCTGGCAGAGCTTTCCGAGAAGGACGATGAACGCGCCTATCTGCAGGCAGCCCTGTCTGCATGGTTCCCAGATCTCCATCTGACAGCGGATGAAACCGATATGTCTGGAAGGATCGAGCTCGGCAAAGCTTTGAAAAAACATGCTTTCTTTCAGGACGTGCTGGAAGTCATGCAGGGAAAGTATTGGCAGGATGACAAGCTCTATGAGGAACTGAAGAACCGGTATGCCGGCATGAAAGCATGGACGGATAAATCAGCGGGGCTCGATTCTCTGTTTTCCTTGGTTTCCTTCGCTCGTTCGGGAACGGCGGAAAAGCCACGCCCATTCCTTTTCGTGCAGGTGCAGCTCTGGATGCGGGAGCTTCGCCGTTTGATGGGAAGCATTGATGGTCAGCATGTCTCCTATATGCTGGATGCAGACCTCAATAAGCAGCAGAAAAACAACTACCTCCCTGTCGTAAACTGCCGTGATTGCGGTGCGACTGGCTGGGCGGCCATCCTTGACGAAAAGCAGGATGCAGTCATTCCAAAAATCGAGACCTTCTATAACCTGTTTTTCAGTGCGAGCGATAGAATCGTGCTGATGTATCCTGGTGATCAGAAGGATGCCTCGGAAGAGCTGCGTCCGGCAAAGCTCTGCCCGAATTGTCATCATCTGAGCTTCAATGCAGGGGAAGAAATCTACTGCCAAAATGACCATGGCGAACTCATTGATGTCCTTGTAGCAAACCGTCCAACACAATCCGGTTCCCGCAGGACACAGCAGTATGTCTG
>Ga0256406_1006784_pt1 | contig 11270 bp, 10 predicted proteins | sample RumenRJG_03DNA_FD_185986 | JGI IMG/M metagenome (GOLD analysis project Ga0256406, IMG submission 185986) | Bovine rumen microbial communities from Lethbridge, Alberta, Canada - RJG_03 | ecosystem: Host-associated > Mammals > Digestive system > Stomach > Rumen | place: Canada: Alberta | collected...
CAATGCCAAGCACGAGAGTCAGATTGGAAATAACCTTCTCTGAGCCTCTTTCCTTTGTATTGGCAAACAGATTCAGACCGCCATTACCGGTAAAAGCACCGGAAATGCCATCTGATTTGCCGCTCTGAAGCAGTGAAAGAATAATCAGCAGCGCTGATACAATCATCAATAACGCGTTAAGCATGCATGGCTCCTTTCGCTTAGACTAATCCATTGTATCATTGATTGCCAGTGTGTGGCAATCAATGTTCTGCAGTATCACATGCAGTGGAATATTTTATCAAGATCTCTGACATTCTGCGGTGCATGAATCAATTGACGGAATGTTTCCGGATAGAACCCTTCCTGTACCATCTGATCCAGATACTTCAGAAAACTGTCATAGAACCCATGATAATTCATCAGTGCAATCTCACCTGTCACAAGGCCAAGCTTGCGGCTCGACATGACTTCAGATATCTCATCCAGCGTCCCGACACCGCCCGGCAGCGCCAGATACCCATCTGATAATTCCATCATCCTGACTCTTCTTTCCGCCATATCCTCAGTCACAATCATCTGATCGAGATCTTTCTCATCCCAGCCGTTATCCATCATGAAAGACGGCATGACGCCGATGATCTTTCCTGCTGTTTCATGAACACCTCTTGCAAGTGCACCCATCATGCCCCGATCACTTCCGCCATATACAAGCGTATGGCCATGAGATCCGATCCATCTGCCGACATCTTCTGCCAGGTTCATAAATCCCGGCTCACTTCCCGGTGTACTGCCCAGATACACTGCCAGCTTCATTCTGCTTTCTCCTTCTTTCCAAACATCAGTAAATATGCAATCAATAGAAACGGCAGACAGATCCAGACACTGTGAATGCCGATATCATCCGAGAAATTGCCGCCGATGCCTGCCCCGACCGCAAAGACAAAGATAACCAGAAAATAATCCATGGCATTCACAAGATACTTCCGGCTGTGGGTCTGGATAAACTGGCTCAGATTGGAATTGCATGAGCGCAGATTGCCGATACACATGGTAGAAGCATAAGGATTGCCATTGACCTTACGGAATGTCTCTACCTGCATGGCACAGGAAAAACTGACGATCATATTGGCCAGTATATTTACCTCAGCCGGCATGAACCCGACCAGAAACAGACACACCATCTCTGCCAGCACCACTGTCTGATGCCATGTGTTATGAATGATGCCCCGGTGTAATGAGCGGCATAGATCCGCTGCCAGTACACCGGCCGCAAAGGCACATACCGGCATAAGATAGCGTATCACTGCTGCATAGTCACCTTTGATGAGATTGGTACTCATCAGAACAATATTGCCCGTCTGGGCATTGGCGAAGACATGATCTCTGACAATGAATGTATAAGCGTCCTGAAAGCCTCCTGAAAAAGCCAGAAAGAGCGCTACAATCAGAGTTTCAGCCATCATTTCTTCCCTGTTTAGATGTTTCCAGATTCTTCCCCTCATAACGCACAAAGTTATACCATTGTTCTTTGCGCTTGTAAAACAGCAGAAGAAGAAATATGTTTCCTACGCACTGAGAAGAACCCCAAGAATAATGATAATCCCGCCAATCACTGCCTGTAAGGTAATCTGCTCTTTCAGAATCAAAGCTGAAAACAGCAGTCCGAATACCGGCATCAGATTCATAAGAGAAGCTGCCGCCGCAGGTGAAATCCCTCTCAGGCCATAGTTATACAGAAGATACGCCGCCACCGAACAGCATACCGCCAGAAACAGAATTGAAAAAACCGCCCCGGCAGTCACATCATGCACCGGCATTTCATACACCACCCCCGGCACAAGAAACGGCAGCGCCAGAAGAGTCTGATAATATGTAATGGTCAAAGCCGAATAGGAATGGTCAATATGGGGGATCAGAAAGTTATAGAAACCCCATAGAAACCCATTGGCAATGAAAATCAGGTTGCCAAGCATCACGTGCTTTCCCTCCATGGAGCCCCCGCCGGTCAATACCGCTACCCCGGCCATCGCCATGAAAATACCGATCCATTGTTTCCTGTCCAGCTTCATATGATAGAACATCACCCCGATACATGCTGTAATCACCGGATAGGAGCCCGAAATCAGAGAGGCATTGGCCGCGCTGGTCAAAGATAAGGCAATATTTTCCAGAGAATAATAAACTGAAATGCCGATCAGCGCACTGACAAGAAGAATACCGATATCCTTCTTTGCCAGCCTCTTTGTATCATGCATAATGATTCTGACAAAAAACAGGATAGCGCCGGCAATGGCAAAGCGCAGAAAGCATACCGTCAAAGGGCCGAAAGAAGCGTAGGCAAGCTTTGTGCCGACGAAAGAAATACTCCAGAAAATAATGGCAGACAGGGCTGCGGTCAGATGTTTCTTATCGTTTTTCATTGCAGTGAATTGAAATAGCCGGCCGCAATACTGGATACTCCATTCAGTCCGGCACTCCTTTCAAAGTTCTGACGGAAATAGACACCTGCCTGAGAAGCACCGGCAGCTGTATCAGCATAGCTGTTCAGGGTGGAAATCATGTTATAGCCCTGCAGTTCACTGTACATGAATGCCAGTTCACCCTCCAGAGAAGATGTACTGTAGCCATGGCTTGAAAGAAAACTGTAGAGATTGTTCAGCCGGCTGCCGCCCCATTGACAGATTCCATAGTAGCCTGCCCCGTTATCCGCGGCCGGATTGAAAGTTGATTCAATCTGAATATTGGCAATAATGCCGCAGGCAGCCGCCCTGGTAAACCCGTATGTCGTCACAAGTGCAACATAGATCGAAGAAGCATTGGCCGCAACATACGCGCTGGGTAAAACTGTGATAGAGGATGAAGTATTGGAAGATGTACTGCTCTTCTGTTCTGCCGCTTTGCGGGCTGCCTCTTCCTCAGCTTTCTTCTTAGCCGCAGCTTCCTCTGCCGCCTTCTTTGCGGCTGCCTGACGGGCCAGTTCGGCAATGGCGGCAGCCTGTTTCTGGGCTTCCTGCACGGAGGATACCGCCGCATCAGCCGAACTCTTTTCCTTTTCCGCCGCATCCGACTGGGCCGCAAGCGCCTGTGCCTTCTCCTCATATTCCTGCTGCAACAGCTGTGCCTCATACATTGCCGCTACGGCATCTTCCTGTTTCTGACTCAGTTCATCCTGCTTTGTACGGAGCGCTTCTTTATTTGCCCTGATCTCATTTTCCGTATCAATCAGCTTCTGCAGCGTCCGATTATTGTACCGGGTCATATCCGACAGGCCATCAGCCAGGCGGATCAGCTGGCTGAAGCTCTCCGCTCCCATCAGGATATCAATCACTTTTGATAAACGCATATCGGATTGGGAAGCACTGATCTGGGCAGATACTCTGCTTTTCAGATCATCCGCCTGTGTGTTCAGTGTATCAATCTGGTCATCCAGATCACTGATCTGACTCTTCAGATCCTCTATATCCGCATTGATCGAAGCAATCTCACTCTGATACTGTTCAATCTCAGCCTTTACCGTTTCAATATCATCAGATACTTCCGCCTGCCTGGCATCAATTGAAGCAATCTTCTCTTTCAGAGAAGAAGTCTGGTTTGACAGATACACCACAAATGCCTGACAGCTGTCTTTGAGACTGCCATTGAGATTATCCGTATTGGTACAGGCACTGATCCAGTAGTCTCTGTCACTGTAGTCAGGCTGCTCAGCCTCTGCAGATAACGGCAGACAGGCCATCACAAGCACCATGCATAAGATCAGTGATAATGTTCGATACAGCTTTTTTGTAAACATACGCCGATTATAGCACAGATTGTATGCATGTATTTCTTCTGTATAGAGCTGATGACATAGCTTGGATAACAAGAAAAGAAGAGAGACACATGAGCCTCTCTTCTTCAAGGTATGAATGATTGATGTTAATGAAATGGTTCCAGCAGGAATGATTACTTGGAGATTTCCTTAACGTTATAGAATGCCTTCTTGCCTCTGAATTCAGCAACAGGGCCGAGTTCCTCTTCGATTCTCATCAGCTGGTTGTACTTGGCAATACGATCAGTACGGCTCATGGAACCTGTCTTGATCTGTCCTGCATTGACACCAACAACGAGGTCAGCGATTGTGGAATCTTCGGATTCACCGGAACGGTGGGAAACAACAGCTGTCCAGCCGGCTTCCTTAGCCATTTCGATGGAGTTCAGTGTTTCTGTCAGAGTACCGATCTGGTTGAGCTTGATCAGAACTGCATTGGCAGCCTTGAGTTCAATACCCTTCTTGATGAAGGTTGTGTTAGTAACGAACAGGTCATCACCAACAAGCTGGATCTTGTCGCCAAGACGAGCTCTCAGCTTCTGCCAGCCTTCCCAGTCGTTTTCAGCTAAGCCGTCTTCCAGGGAGATCAGCGGATACTTCTCAACGAAGGAAGCATAGAGGTCGATCATCTCATCAGATGTCTTCTCACCTTCACCGGATCTCTTCAGCTCATACTTGCCTGTTTCCTCATTGTAGAATTCAGAGGAAGCCGGGTCCATAGCGAAGCAGATATCATCACCGAGCTTGTAGCCGGCCAGTTCAACAGCTTCACTCATCAGCTTTAACGGAGCTTCATTACCCATTGTCTCAAGAGGTCCATTACCGCCCTTGATGCTGTCAGGAGCGTAGCCGCCTTCATCACCGACACCTGTGCCATAGCCATACTTCTTCAGAACCTTCTTCAGAGCATGGAATGTTTCAGCACCCATACGAACAGCTTCGTGCAGGGACTTTGCGCCGACAGGCATGATCATGAATTCCTGGAAATCAACAGCGGAATCAGCGTGCTTGCCGCCATTGAGAACATTCATCATCGGAACAGGCAGAACCTTTGCGTTTGCACCGCCGATGTACTTGTACAGCGGCAGACCGCAGGAATCTGCAGCAGCTCTTGCAGCAGCCAGAGATACGGACAGAGTAGCGTTAGCACCGAGGTTGCTCTTGAACTCTGTACCATCGAGATCCAGCATTGTCTTATCAATCAGAGGCTGATCGAATACGTTCAGACCGATAACAGCCGGAGCGATCTTATCGTTGACATTGGCAACTGCCTTCAGTGTGCCCTTGCCATCATAACGATTCTTGTCGCCATCACGAAGCTCTAAGGCTTCTCTTTCACCAGTGGAAGCACCGGACGGTACAATTGCACGTCCCCAGGCACCGGACTCTGTTGTGATTTCGCACTCTACAGTAGGGTTGCCGCGGGAATCAAGAACCTCACGAGCATGAACTTCAAGAATCGGATCAATAAAATTAGGCATTTAAGTTATTCCTCCTGTTTACCTGATTTATATGTCTTCGGATAACTCCGTTAAGACCTTACTTTGTTGCATCAACAAGTGCCTTGAAGGAATCCACCTTCAAGGAAGCACCGCCGATTAATGCGCCGTCAATATCAGCGCAGGCCATGTATTCCCTGATGTTGGTCGGCTTGACAGATCCGCCGTACTGAATGCGGACAGCTTCAGCTGTAGCTTCATCATACAGATCCTTGACTGTATCACGGACAAGCTTGCAGCAGGATTCAGCTGTGCTGACATCAGCACTCTTGCCGGTACCGATCGCCCAGATCGGCTCATAAGCGATAACCATTCTGGATACTTCATCGGATGTCAGACCAGCTAAAGATTCCTTCAGCTCTGTCCTGAGGACATCAGCCGTCTTGCCGGCATCATATTCAGCTTCTGTTTCACCAACGCACAGAATCGGAACGATACCGTCAGCGAACAGTCTCTTTGCCTTGGCAGCGCAGTGTGCACTTGTCTCAGCATAATATGTTCTTCTCTCGGAATGACCGATGATGCAGTATGTGATGCCGATTTCCTTTAACATCGGAACAGAAACTTCACCGGTATAAGCACCGGAATCAATCTCATTGCAGTTTTCAGCAGCCACCTTGACAGCACCGGCGTTCTTGACGGCAATGTCAAGATCAACAAACGGTGCACCGATACCATACTCAGCAGCTTCATTGCCGGTAACATAGCCTTCAATGCCCTTGAAGAATGCAAGTGCTTCGGAAGGTGTCTTGTTCATCTTCCAGTTGCCGAAGATAATAGGCTTTCTAGACATATTTCTCAATTACTTCTCGGGGATGACAGCAACACCCGGGAGCTCCTTTCCTTCCATGAATTCCAGAGATGCGCCGCCGCCAGTGGAAATGTGGCTGAACTTGTCAGCAAAGCCGAGGTTCTTAGCAGCACTTGCGGAATCACCGCCGCCGATGATTGTTGTGGCACCATCGAGGTTAGCCAGAGTCTCACAGATCGCTTCTGTGCCCTTAGCATATTCAGGCTTCTCGAATACACCCATAGGTCCATTCCAGAATACAGTCTTGGCACCAGCCAGCTCAGCCTGGAACTTCTTGACTGTCTCCGGTCCGATATCCAGACCCATATAGCCATCCGGAATCTCACCAGCCGGAACAACCTTTGTATCAGTAGCGTTATCGAAAGCATTTGCACATACAGTATCAACCGGTAAGAACAGCTTGCCTTCGCCCTTTGCCATGAACTCCTTAGCCAGATCTTCCTTATCTGCTTCCAGCAGAGAGTCACCGATCTTGCCGCCCTGTGCAGCAGAGAATGTATAGCTCATGCCGCCGCCGATGATAACCTTATCAGCGATCTTGAGCAGGTTCTCAATGACACCGATCTTATCGGAAACCTTGGCACCGCCTAAGATGGCAACGAACGGTCTCTGCGGATCATTCAGCGCCTTGCCGAGAACATTCAGTTCCTTTTCAACCAGGAAACCGACACCAACCTTCTTGCCTTCGGCAAGCATGTTGCTCGGAATACCTACAGTAGAAGCGTGTGCTCTATGAACAGAACCGAACGCATCCTCAACGAACATATCGCCTAAAGAAGCCCAGTACTTGCCAAGCTCCGGATCGTTCTTGGATTCACCCTTCTCATAACGGGTATTCTGCATCAGAACAATGGAACCATCCTCCTGTGCAGCAACGGCATCTTCAAGTTCCTTGCCGCGGGTCGCATTGACAAACTTGACCGGCGCACTCTGCAGCTTGGCCAGGCAGTCAGCTACGATGGACATATCGTTCTTTGCCTTGTCCTCCTCGGTCTTAACCTTGCCTAAATGGGAAAGCAGTAAGACTTTAGCACCATTTTCAGTCAGGTAATTGATCGTAGGCAGAGCAGCGCGGACACGGTTGTCATCCGTAATCGTGCTTCCTTTGTGCGGAACGTTGAAGTCGACACGTACAATTACGTGCTTGCCCTTAACGTCCAGATCTTTAACAGTAACCTTAGACATTGTATTTTCCTCCTTGTTTTTGCTGTCTAATTATAACACTCGCCCATTTCACGGTAAATGCATGCATTACAGCTTTTTGTGAAACCTCACACGAGTGTTGCCTGCCTGTCACATAAGAGTAAAGGAGACCTGTCGCCGGCCTCCTCACTTTTTCAGTTATCAGGCCAGTTGCACAGGGTATAGTACAGTTCCTCATAGACATCTGCACTCTTTTCCCAGCTGGCATCATATGTCATCGCATTTTTGACAAGGCCCTTCCAGCCCGGCCGGTTGTTATAGTACTGATCACATGCCCATCTCAATGTATACACCATATCATCCGCATTCGGAGCATAGAAGGAGAATCCGTTTCCTTCACCCGTATACTTGTTGTATGGCTGTACAGTATCCTTAAGACCGCCTGTTTCTCGAACTAACGGCAGAGAACCATAATGCAGGGCAATCAGCTGGCCAAGACCGCACGGTTCATAGAGGGAAGGCATCAGGAACATATCACTGCCGGCATAGATCCGATGGGCCAGTTCCTCATTATAGCCGCAGTAGTAGACTGCCTTGCCCTTATAGGAACTCTCCATCCACTTGAACGCATTCTCGGCATTTGCCTCACCTGTGCCAAGCACCACAAACTGCAGATCCATGCCCATGATCTCTCTGATCCGATCCGTAATCAGATACACACCCTTCTGACTGGTCAGTCTTGAAACAAGACCGATAAGCATCGTATCCTCATTGACTTCAAGGCCAAGCTCCTGCTGCAGTGCCTTCTTATTGGCCTTCTTGCCGGACACCCAGCTCTTCAGATCATAGTTCTTCACTAATGACTTATCTGTTGCCGGATTCCATACATTGTAATCAATGCCGTTGATAATCCCCCAGAGATCATCCCTTCTGTAGCGCAGCACACTGTCCATGCGCTCGCCATAGGACTGGGTCAGAATCTCATTGGAATAGGTCGGGGATACGGTAGTGATCTTATCGGCATAGACGATACCGGCTTTCATGAAGGAAATACCGGAATCGAACTTGATGGAGCCATTGTCAAAATAGCTGTAATCCAGCCCCAGGCAGCTTGGCAGCATATCCACGCCGAAGTTGCCCTGGAAAGCAAGATTATGAATCGTATACACGTGCTTGATATTCTGATAGCGGTAGTCATCCGCATAGCAGGCATGGCAGATCAGAGGAATCATGCCGGTCTGCCAGTCATTGGAATGGATGATATTGGGCCACCAGTTGATGAAGTAGATCATATCAAGTACGGCACGCTGGAAGAAGGCAAAGCGTTCGCCATCATCTTCATAGCCATACAGACCATCTCTTTCAAAATAGTACTGATGTTCAATGAAGTAATACACTACGCCGTCCACCGTCGCTGTGTAATAGGTGGCCGGCTGATCAATCCATCCGGAATGTACCTGAATGGTACCGATCCGTTCCAGCTCATCGTAATGCTTTTCGATGATCTTCTTATATAACGGCAGTACAACCCTTACATCATGTCCTCTCTTGGCCAATGTCTTAGGCAAAGCACCGATGACATCTGCTAATCCGCCGGTCTTGATAAACGGCTGTCCCTCACTCGCTACAAACAGTATTGATCTTCCCATAGCACACCTGCCTTTCTGTCAGCTTACGTTATTTGAAGAATAAATTCAGATTCTGTCGCGTCTCTTGACGTATACCGGCTCTTCATCCGTACCTGTCAATGCCTTGACATGATGAATGATGGCATACTTATCTACTACGACATGATCCAGTTTGGCATCCTCGCCGATATAGGCACCCGGCAGAACAATGGAGTCTCTGACAATGGCACCCTTCTGAATTGTTACATTACGGCCGATAATGGAACCTTCCACCGTACCGTCAATCACACAGCCATTGGCAATGACGCTACCCTTTACACTGGCATCACCCGTATACTTGGTCGGTGCAGAGTCATTTGTCTGTGTATAGATCGGCCAGTCCGGCTTGAACAGACCATTGGCAACACTTCTGTCTCTTAATTCCATACTCCATCTGAAGTATTCAGACAGGGAGTTGATGCAGGCCACAAAACCTCTTACTCCATACCCTCTGATATCCAGATCATTGACTTCATCTCTGAGCATATCCTTCAGCCAGTAAAGAGAAGAAGTTTCACTTGCCTTCTTGACCAGATCAATGAACAGCTTCTTGCTCATGACAAATGCTTCAAGAGAAATCGTCTGGGTCTTCTTGGAGCCTCTGTTTTTCTCAAAGCCGGTGACTTTCTTCTCCTTATCGAGATCCAGTACATCGCAGCCAAGATAAGCTCTCTTGGCATCGGTTGTATTGGTATACAGTACGGTTACATCTGCACCGGAATCAATGTGCTGCTGCAGAACGGCATTGAAGTCAATGCTGTAGATGAAGTAGCTCGGTGCCAGAACAACATACGGATTGGGATCTTCCTCAATGTACTGCATATTGAGCATGTAGTTGGCAACATCATGGTTGTAGACCGGAGAGGAGAAGTTCTTCTCACCATAGAGAATTCTCAGCTTGCCTCTCTTGGAGTTGATGTTGTAATGCTGGCCGCTTCCCAGATGTTCAATCAGATTGCGCGGCTTTTCCTTGCAGTAGACCTGCACATTGTCAATGCCGGAATTGGTCATGTCACTGAGAATGAAGTCAATGACGCGATAGCGTCCCATGAATGACATCGCTGCTACCGGTCTGTAGTCGCCAAGACCCTCGACATTCGCAGTGCTGCCTTCGAAATAAACAATACCTAAAGCCTTCATGTCACTCATACTCCTTCTCACTCCACGTACTTCTTCGCAACAAGTTCAATATGTTCGCTGTCAGCGCTGCCCACAACGGCACCCGGGGCAACTTCCACATCATCCGCAACAATGCATCTGGTAACCTTGGCGCCTTCGCCGATCTTGGCACCCGGCTGAATGACAGAATCAACAACCTGAGCACCCTTGCCGACTACACAGTTCGTACCAAGAACAGAATTTCTGACTTCACCTAATACAACCGAACCCTGGGTAATATAGGCATTTTCAATCTTGGCCTCTTCACCGATATACTGCGGCAGTGCATTGACATCCTCGGTATAGATCTTCCAGCTCTGATCGCCAAGATCCAGCGGAGAATTCTTCTTCAACAAATCCATATTGGATTCCCAGAGTGAATCAACTGTTCCTACATCCTTCCAATAGCCCTTGAAGCGATATGCCGCCAGACGTCTGTTGTCTCTGAGGTAAGCAGGAATGATATCCTTGCCGAAGTCATGATTGGAATTAGGATCCTTATCATCTGCCAGAAGATACTTTCTCAATGTCTTATAGGTGAAGATATAGATACCCATGGAAGCCAGGTTGCTCTTTGGATGAGCAGGCTTCTCTTCAAACTCTTCAATCATGTCATCCTTATCACAGTTCATGATGCCAAAACGGGTCGCTTCCTTCAGGGAAACCTGCAGAACAGCGATGGTCGCATCCGCCATCTTTTCCTTATGATAAGCCAGCATCTTGTCATAGTTCATCTTGTAGATGTGGTCGCCGGAAAGAACCAGAACATACTCAGGATTGATCTGATCCAGGAAGTCCAGGTTGGCGGTGATCGCATCTGCGGTGCCTCTATAAACTTCCAGGCCCTTTGTATCTCTTTCGCGCGGTGTCAGAACATAAACGCCGCCGTCATTTGTATCAAGACCCCAGAACTGGTCCTTGGCTACATATGCATTCAGAATAACAGACTCATACTGAGTAAGTACGCCTACCGTTGAAATACCGGAATTAGCGCAGTTGCTGAGGGGGAAGTCGATAATCCGGTATTTTCCGCCGAAATGGACAGCCGGCTTTGCGACTTTCTTGGTCAGATCCAAAAGACGGGAACCTCTGCCTCCCGCAAGAATCATGGCCGCCATGGTATTAGCTCTCATTATATATTGCCTCCTGAATAACCATTGAATTCGCTTACATTATATCGTACATTACGCAATGTGGCATAT
>Ga0256406_1006785_pt1 | contig 11268 bp, 4 predicted proteins | sample RumenRJG_03DNA_FD_185986 | JGI IMG/M metagenome (GOLD analysis project Ga0256406, IMG submission 185986) | Bovine rumen microbial communities from Lethbridge, Alberta, Canada - RJG_03 | ecosystem: Host-associated > Mammals > Digestive system > Stomach > Rumen | place: Canada: Alberta | collected...
TCAATGCATAGATTCTTTTTTCTCCTAAGCTCCTGGTGTTGACCACTGCTGTAAGCCTGTTGATGAAGGCCGTCAGGTTGGCTCCAAGAGCGTCGTTGTAGTTAGGACAGATCATGACCAGCACGTCGCATTCAACAATGGCAGGGTAGACCTGATCCACCATTATGCCTCCGTAGAAGCAGCTGCCTTTTTCTCCGAAATGCTTGCAGGTCTCGTACTTGCAGCCCCGGCAGTCTGTCATCTGGCCGTTTCTCAGGGAAATCTCCTTAACCCGGACCCGGGAACCCAGTTCTTTTTTTACCATATCCCACAGCAAAAGGGTGTTGGAGGATTTTCTGGTGCTGGCGTGAACAGCCAGTACTTTCAAAGGCTCTGGTTCACCAGCTGCAGTTTCCCGGAAATCCCGGGTTTCTTCTTCATTCTTAACGGGCCATTTTTCTACAGGAAATTCCAGTATTCTCTGGACCAGCTTTCTGCTCTGGCTGCCATAAACTTCCTCTGGCTCCTTTCCAGTAACCCGGCTGAGGACCCTGTAATTTTCCAGAGATCCTGTTGCTTCCACCAGAGACCTTCCGGGAAAAAGACAGCCTGCCCTGTTTGCGCTGAAGGCCATTCTTCTGGCAATGCCCTTGGTGAACATCTCACCGCCTCCATCTACCAGAATGCCGCCTACGCTGCCTTCAAGGCAGTTTTCATTGGCCCGCAGGTACTCCAAAAGCCGGTAAAACTCCAGATTAACTCCTGCACTGCTCAGGTTTATGGCGAAGATAACTCTCCTGTTCTTAAGATCCCCTTCTTCTATTTCCTCTACCTGATTGATCTGCTTGTAGTCCACATTTTCCAGGGCCTGCTCCAGAACGTTCATCATCCGCCGGCTCCTCCTCTCGCCGCTTATGCCCCTGGCTTCAGCGCTTACAGGACTGAGGACGAGAAGTTCTCTCTGGTCCGGCTCTTCATTTTCTCTGTCTTCCCTGTTGTTCATTTACTTACCTGACTTTCTTTTTTATCGGATATCTCTTCAATCTCTCAATGCTGCCAGATCCATGTAGGATTCCAGTATTCTGCTGTACAGCCGGGGATCAAGATCCAGGTCCTCCAGCTCCGTTCCATCCTGGGTAAGCCGGTTTCTCATTCCAAGATATGCCTTTCCCATGAAAACAGAGCTGTAGTGCCACCTTCCCTGAAGAAGGCTTATGACAGACAGGGCTGCAGAGGAAAGGGCCGGAGCAATAAAAGGCTTAAAGCCCAGGTCTCTTACCTTCAGGTTGGCTGCTGTTGTCAGCTCTGTAAGTTCCCGAGAAATCTGGTCATCGTAATCTGATATGGAGTTGGCTGCAACCAGGCCGCTGCCGTGGGGTCCGAAAACCCGGCCGTCTTTAAGATAAGAGGAAAATCTCTCCTCCCGTTCTGCCAGGTAAGCGGCTCTCATGTTCATTACTCCCAGCCCGAAGCCTCTGATCTGGTAAGGTTCCAGACCTGAAGTGTCCAGGAAGGCACCGCACAGTGGATCTACAGGATCTGACACTACGCAGAAAAGGCCTTTGAATTCCTGTGCTCTGGCCAGTTCTCCATAATGGCTGATTATCTTTCTGTTGGCCTCCAGCTGTACCATGCGCACGTCTGTAACCGGTGTGCCCGGTTCTACTGGGGGCACTCCTCTGCTGGCGCAAAAGATAACCAGGTCCGAACGGAAAATCTCGTCTTCATCAATGGTCTTCACTGGTGGCATAGGCCGCTGCTCTCGGTCTGGCCATCCGATCTGGTTTATTTCCATCTCCAGCCTGTCCATGTTGGCCCGGCTGATGTCGAAAATTCCAATCTCCTCAATGACCGGCTCTCCCAGCAGGCGGAGTCCAATGACCATGGTTGTTCCCACATCGCCGAGAGCAACTACGGACACCTTCTGTTTTCTTCCCATATCCAGAGGACAGGGAGCCCTGAAGGGCTCCCCGGTGCATCCGCTGTCTTTGACTATGTCAGTTATCTTCTTCATTCTTAACCTCCTGCTTTCATTACAACTGCCGGATTCCGGTATTTTTATTAATTCACCTTGGTCATGTGCATTCTTCTGGCTTCTACAATGTAGTTCTCCACAAAAACTGAAGGGGCAGTGTTGAGATCGCAGATCACTCCTCTTCCCGTTTCCGGACATCCCGGTGAAACTATAGTCTCTCCCAGCCGGTCCAGGGTCAGCTTCTTGCCGTATTTTTCCTGGTAGTCAGCCTCAAGGGCCCTCAATATCTCCACAGCGTTTTCAAGACAAGTCATGGAATACTTATAGGTAGCTTCCCTGTTGGTCCTTCCCACAAAACTATAGGATGTAAAAGGCATAATGAAGTTTATGGTCTCCTTCCACTTCTGCTTCTCTCCTTCACTTCCTTCTGCAGGGTCCACGCTGTCTCCTCCGATAAACGGATAACAGTCTTTTTCATTTGACCAGATGCTGATTCCCGGAATGAAATATGCCGCCTCTACGGACCTGCCCTGAAGTTCCATCTGATCCCTGGCGTTGCCTGTAAGGACTCCAACTACAATCTTCCTGATGTTCACATCCTGCCGTTCAAAAATAGGCCAGAGACTTTTCATTCTGTATCCTTTGTGAAGCAGGTCATCGATGAGGATCACATCCCGGCCGAAGGACTTGATGGTCTTCACCTGATTCTCAATGCGGCTGTAGTTCCGGGCTTCTCTGACCTGGAACTTGTTTAGTCCGGTGTTAAAATATTTCTCCGTATGAAGAGCCTTCGTCACTGTGTTAGGCACAATCACGTCTGACAGGGCTTTTCCAAAAGGCACCGACATATATGGTCCTCTGTCCCTGACTGTTCCTGGTATTACGGATACACCGTTCTCCCGGGCCACCAGTTCGGTGATCCTGCTGTAAACAGCGCTTGTGTTGAAGCTCATTATCAGCTTTCCAGGAAAAAGCTCGTTGTAAGTATGGAGCAGCCTCAGATGGGCCTGATCCAGAGCTTTCTGTACCCGCGGGCTCTTGTTGAACGGGCTCTTGATAACCGTCTCCACATCCCTGAAAAGCACAATAGGCGATTTCATGTCCACTGCCAGAAGAGGCCGTTCATGATCCTCGGAAATATTCACAAAGCCCTGTCTTCTGAAGGTCTCCATCACAGCCGGGTTCATGCCCGCCTTGTCCACTGGTGCGTAAATACAATACGTATAATCTTTTTCCAGCAGCCGGGCCAGAATCTCTGTCAAAAGTATCTGGGACAGGTTATTGACCCCTCTCTTGTTGCCAGAATAGAAAAGGCCGATGGCAGCAATCCTGCCCAGTCCCTCTTTCCTGATCCTGGCTGCAGTCTCAGGATCTCCTGTTACCTGAAGGAGCTGGCTGGTAGCCACCCGGTGAGCCGCTGCCACTCCCAGGGCACCGCCGTTTTTCCCCGAATCTTCCACGAAAACCGACCTGGTTCTCTCGTTTTCCAGATAAGCCTCATCTCTGGCAGGATCATAACCCTTCCTTGCCATCTCACCTTTAACCAGCCGCTCCACATCAGTATACAAGCCAGGCTTGTAATCACTAATCTTAATGGACTTTGCCTGAAGCACATGCTTAAATGTAGGCTCTCTTGAGTAAAGGCTGTTCTCGTAGATGAAGCTCTGGGCCATAGGGTCCACCAGTGAGGAAACGTCTCTGTCCAGGTCGATGTTCTCCCGGATTCTGGTTGAGCTTATGTCCTCGTAGTACTTGGTGAGAGACAGGTTTATAACCTCTCCCTGAATTGGATAGGTCTGGAGGCTTTTCTGGCCTGCCATGTTTGCCCTCTCCGTAGGCCGCTGAACCTCTCTGGCAAAAATTATGTGGTTCAGGCTGTGGATTGTGTTCTCTCCCGGCACCATTCTGTAGCTGGAAGCGTTCTTCACAACGTCGGAGCCTACTGCTATGTACAGGTCGCTTTCGGAAAAAAGTTCCTTAAGCTTTGCGATGTCTGCCGGGTTTGCGATGTTCACCGGTATGTCCTCAGGGAACAGGTATATGTTCTCCTGATCTGCTGTGGACATGCGGACTATCTGCCTTCTAAGCATGTGAGGCTGGGTGTTCTTTGACCAGCTGAACTCGTCCAGTGCCAGATATACGTCAAAGCCCATATCTCTGATTGTCTTGGCAATGGCCTTGTGGCCCAGACTGAATGGATCGAAGGTGCCAGGGAAAAAGGCCGACTTCCTTCTTCCACCTACCCGGAAACCTCCTCCCTCAGACTGGAACTGGTTGATGAATCTGTAAATCTGGTTCAGTGCGGCAGCGTCGTTGTAGAAATCCAGCTCTGATTCTTCTCTTTCGTCAATGAGGAGCATGAGCTTCTTGGCGCTGTGGCGGAAAAGCCTGTTTTTTTGTGTCAGTGTAAGCTGGTGGCTGCCGTAAATATCTCCCAGGGTGTTGAAGGCCTCTCTGGACATTACGTCTCTGTATCCACCGAAGCCCCTGATTATCTGGTACAGGATTCTGAGCCTTCTGTTTTTTATATCCGGATCTTCTTCCTTCCCTTCTGGAATGTATTTGTCCATGTTCTGGAGCATTACGCCAAAGGTCCTCTGAATGGCTATGGAAGTGCTTTCTCCTCTTACGAGCATCCGCTCCTCCATTTCGTCCAGGGTTTCGTCCAGCTCCTCTGGCATGAGATAAAACAGAATTTCCCCCAGAAATTCCGGAATGTATTTAGTAAACTGATAATCTCCCAGATCCAGGGCGTTGATCAGCTCCACGGCTATTTCGTTTCTGGCACCGTAAGGCAGGTTCTCCATCATTCCGACCAGGGCCTGGCCTGCCCTTCTGCGGACTGCCACAGTCTCGCTTACCTTCATGAGGTTGGCCAGGTGGGTGGCTATCTGGATGCAGTGATCCTGGCTCAGCTGATTCAGGCAGAGAATCATGAAATCGATATTGGCTTTTTTGACTGCCCACGGAGTGTTGGTCTTCAGATTGTCCAGGAACATAGATGAAAGGCGGGGACTGAGATCCTCCGGCCTTCCCGAAACCTCCAGAAGACGGAGAAATTCTTTTTTCCTGTCTTTAATATCAAGGCCCCGGCCCAGTCCCTCTATCTTCTCCATAAGTTCCAGAGTCACAAGGTCTACGCTCTTGGAGAGATTTCCGTAGGTATCTGTTATGGCTTTGTCCAGGGATTCCTTCAGCTCATCTGTAAAACTTTCCTGATCTATGGATTCCATGGCGCTGAGGAGAGCCATAACCAGAGATTCTTTTCTGGAGACCTTCTCTTCGGCTGCCACTTTGTCCAGAGCCTCTGTGAGGACCTTAATAAATCTGGGGCGCCGCTGATCACCGCAGATTGCAAGAGTATTTTTGATGTAAGGGCCTGCTGCGCCCATTATCCACTTTCTGTGCTGTTCAGTGTATTTATAACCCGGGTCCAGTATGCCTGCCAGGGTTTCTTTGAACACTTTCACGTTTGTTTCTGCAATTGCCGGTCTCAGGGCATCTGCTGGAAGTTCCTTGTTGTACTCGGTGCTGTATCTTCCTGTAATGCTGCCCATTATGGATGCTGCCTGGTACCTTATGTCGCTTTCTCTGTTTGAAAGTGTTTCGTAAAGGAACTGAAGTGTCATGGACTTCTGGTCTTCTGTCATATATGTACAGTATTCTCCCAGTATTGACAGGTAGGTCCTCAGCTCGTTCCAGGATCTGGCACTTCTGGCATTTTCCAGGAGGCTGGCAAACTGCTCCCTGCTGTTGAAACGGCTCATGAGCTTAATGTTGTGTTCAACTGCATCGTACTTCAGCTGATCTATTACCCGGAAACCTCCCAGAAGAGCCATTTCTCTTTTTTTCCTGGTAATCTTCTGGAAAGTGGCTACATGAAGGTCTTCCGGCAGCTCCGGACTGGCGCCCAGCTCCATCATATAGTCTTCGAAGTCCTTCAGTTTTGCATAGACCTTTCTGTATCTGTTTTCTTTTGCCTGGTCCACGTTGTCCAGCTTGTTCAGGATTACCTGGAAAGCGTCTTTAAGGGAATAGAAGTGGATTATTTCTCTTCCTTCCTGGTCCCGGCTGCTCTTGGTTCTGAAATCGGCGTAAATCAGGAGAAGGGATTCTGCTGAGAGGTTTTCCAGCTCCAGGTCCCAGGTGGAATGGTTGGCTGCTATGTGCTCGATTTTGTTGAGGCCGAAGGATCTCAGGCATTCACTGGAGTAATAGTAATGAAGATAAGGGACTCTCTTGGCTTCCCAGCTCCTGCATCCGTATTTTCCGATGTCGTGGCTGGCGGCGGCTCCTGACATGAGGGCCAGGTCCACCGGGGCTCCCGCTGCATAAAGCTGCCTTGCCATGTGCATGGCAACGTAGTGGACGCCGCTTATGTGTCCAAGGGTGTTGAAAGGTGTGATGTCTATTCCGATGCGCATGAATTCGTTGATGTAACGGCTGCGGATCAGTTTGTGCATGTGTATGTATTCGCCGGTGAAGCCTCCGGCAGTTACCTGCTGGTCTGTAAGGAGCTCCATCTCCCTGGTGGGGTCAAAAGGCAGTGTTTTTCTTTCCCAGCTGAAAGCGGCCCTCATTATCTGAAGGAGGATGAAGCGGCCTGTGGATTTTTCTTCCCAGTCTTCGGGCTGTTCCATGTGAGGAAAAAGCTGGTGGAGTATTCCCTTGTAACAGTGGAGAAGCCACCCTTCAGCCGGTTCCTGGCGAAGAAGGGGAATGTATTTTTCCCCTAAATCAACAATGTCCCGGGTATGAAAACGCTTCATGGTTCTCACTGAGTCCTCATCATTACCAGCCCCCATTACCGGAGCTGGAAAATCTTTCAGCGAAGCGCACATTTCCCGGGACAGAGGGCCCAGGCTCTGGTCAATTAGAGACAGCATCTCCTTTCTTTCCACCTTTGCTGCCCGGAGAAAACTCCTGTCCAGCAGATGGGTTCTGAGTTCCTGATACATAAGATCTCTTTTGTCCATAGTCTGACCCCCGATCATAATATTCTGTTGTTATTTTAAGCAGTTAACCCTGTTTCTTTCAAGTAAAACTGCTTCTTTTCTGTCATCTTGCCTATACCAGTTCTCCCTGGTCTGCCTTTGCCTGCTCTTCCGGTGTCATGTATGCAACAGTTACGCCGAAGAAGGCCAGGACCAAGGTTACGAGAGGCATTATATAGTTGAATACAGCCCATGGACCGTAAACGCTGGCCGATACTCCCAGGGTTGCGGCTATAAACATTCCGCAGGTGTTCCAAGGAACCAGAGCTGAAGTGACGGTTCCTGCAGATTCCAGGGCGTTGGACAGAGTCTTCGGATGAAGGCCTTTCTTTCTGTAAGCTGATGCGTACATCCTTCCTGGCACCAGGATGGAAATGTACTGTTCAGGCATTACTACGTTGGAAAGAATGCAGGTAAGCTCTGTAGCAGCAATCATTCCCGTTGCAGACTTTACGAACTTGGTTATTGCGTTGATTATTACTTCCAGCTGGCCGGATCCTTCCATTACACCTCCGAACATCATGGCTATGATGGTCATGAGAATAGAGGAGCTCATGTTCATAAGGCCTCCTGTTGACAGCAGGGAATTAAGAGCTTTTACATCGGTATTGCAAAAGAATCCGTTCCTTGCTGCTGTAAGGATATCCCCGAAGGTAACGCCTGTATGAAGGAGAGTGAGGTCTTCTCCGTATACTGGCATTCCGCTCTGGAAAATAGGGGCAAGAATTGCTGCTGAAATGAGGCCCAGGGTTATTCCCGGTATGGCCGGCATCTTCAGGGCTATTGCCAGTATTACTACCAGAGGTGGAATGAGTAGCAGCGGACTGATGTGGAAGGTGTCTTTAAGTCCGTCCATCAGCTCTGTAACCTGGCTGGTATCCACATTTCCGGCTGATGAGTGGCGGATGCCATAGACGCCGAAGAATACCAGCGTGATTACGTATGCCACAATTGTGGATTTCAGCATGAATTTAACATGGGTAAAAACATCTGTTCCTGCCATGGCCGGCGCCAGATTGGTTGTATCTGACAGCGGTGACATCTTGTCGCCGAAATAGGCTCCTGCCAGTATTGCACCTGCAGTTGGTCCTACAGGCATTCCCAGACCGTGTCCGATTCCCATAAGCGCCAGTCCCATGGTTCCCATGGTTCCCCAGGAGGTTCCTGTGGCCAGAGATGTGATGGAACAGATCAGAACTGTTGCCGGCAGGAATACAGCCGGCGAAAGGAGCTTCAGGCCGAAATAGATCATGGTAGGGATGGTGCCGGACAAAAGCCACACTCCGATCATCATTCCCACGATGGCCAGTATCAATATTGACTGCATGGCTTTTGTTATTCCGGAGATCATCATCTGCTCTATGGAATTCCAGCTGTTGCCCAGCCACAATGCCATACAGCAGGCGAAAATCACCCCGATGAACATTGGAATGTGGGGATCAACTTTGAATACTGCGATTCCCACGCTCATTACAACTATCAATGCAGCAAAGGAAAAAAGTGCCTGCCACAGTGCGGGCTTCCTGGGCTGCGTGTTTCCGGATTTAGTCATGATTTTTCCTTTCCAGTATTATCAGAATATTGTTGAATATTCTATCACAGAAATGTGTTTATTCTAGGGCTTTCATTGAATTTTTATTGTATTTTTATTCATAATTTAGTTTATTTATTGAGATAAGGCAATGTTTTGGCCCGGGTTCACCGGAAGTCTTTGGGAATACTGGGGCATTCTTAATGGCACCGGCGCTATATGGCCGGTGCCTCCCGTGAGACTTCCCACGGTCTTCTTATTTTTTTCCGCTGGAAGAGCCCCTGTCCTGACTATAGACCCCATCTTCTTTTTCCCAGCTCTTGAAGACGAACTCAAGGAAGGCCTTTCCTGCTGGTGACAGATCTCCCAGGCAGGCTATTCCTGCTTCGATTATCTGAGGCGGGTCCAGGGGCAAAAGTGTCACTCCTTCTACTGTTTCGCTGGAGTCAGTCTTGTTGCACATTCCTATTCCCAGGCCGGCAGATACCATGGCCATATTGGCTCTGATGTCGTAGGTGGTGTAGGTGGTGTTAGGTGTTATTCCGTAGTGCTCGAAAACTCTGTTGTTGTCGATGTCGGCTCCCGGATAGATCTCTATGAAGGGCTGGGTTTCGTATATGGTGACTGGTATTCTCTTCATGGAGGCAAGGCTGCTGCCTGACTGGACCAGGGCGCTTACCTCATCTTTGAAGAGGGGTATCCACCGGTGGGAGCCTTCTCTCTTGCTGATGAGACAGAAGTCCAGTTTATGGTCGTTCAGTTCTCTCAGGAGGGCTGAGCTGTAATTGCCTTTCATCCTTATGGTTACGCCGGGGTGAAGTTTGCCGAAGCGGGCTACGTATTCTGAAAGGCGCCAGTAGCTGGAGGGAAAAGATGTGCCGATGGTAATCTGGCCTACCACGGCGCCGCTGATGCTGGCGGACATCTGGAGTATCTGGTCTTCATCGTGAAGGAGCTGGCGCAGGGCCGGCAGAAGGATCTGGCAGGAGTCGGAGGGAATAACTCCGTTGTGGTGTCTCACCAGCAGGGGATAGCCGGTCTGACTTTCCAGCTGGCTTATCATCCTGCTGATGCCTGAAGGGGAATATCCTAGTTTTGAGGCTGCAGCTGACAGGCTTCCTGTATCTGCTGCAGCTACCAGTGCTCTGATTTTTTCTGTTTCCATGGTCTTCCTTCTTTATCCTGACTGTCTCTTGTCCTTGTTCTTCTGGTGTTAACTTCTGCTGTGAATCAGCTCCCGGGAAATAATCCCGGGGAGCGTGTCTGAATCAAAATGCTTTGAGTGATTGTCAAAGCCATTTTGTTATTCTTTCACTTTACACAAAGCAATTATAGTTGTATTCTCTCCTCAGATAAAGATAATTATTGATTTTCTCAGAAGGATCTGAGGGAGGTGCAGAATGAAAAAGTTCAGTGAGTTCTGTCATTTTATCCAGGCAGCATTCGGCGGAGCCGTTTTCGACTATTACCTGAATAAGTAGATATTTCCGGGATAACGTCCCGCATAATAAATTTACATAATCAAAACCAACATACCAAAATCAAAACCGCTCGGATTTTCCGAGCGGTTTTGATTTACCGATGATTTACTTAAGCTTGTCTATATCTAGTCTGCCTGTATATTGTCCAGTTTTCCGAAGTACTTGTCGTAGTATGTCTGGAATCTTTCCAGGTATTTCTCGTCGTTGCTGTGGTGAAGGTCGTGGAGATACTTGTGTTCGTTGCCTACGATATCAGGGTTATGGCGTCCCAGCAGGTATACTGCCAGGTCGGAGCACTGGTCTGAAATTCTCTCCAGGTTCAGCATTATATTCTGGAACTGGATGCCGTTGAACACATCGCAGATTCCCTTGGTCATTCTGTCCATGTGGCGGCCCTGAATGCTCTCAATCAGCTCGTCGATTGCTTCCTCCAGAGGCTCTACGTCCCAGGCCAGTTCCGGATCGTTGTCTCTGGACGCCTTTGCGCCCATGTCCAGAATGGTGTGGACTGCCTCCATGGCTACCTCCAGCTCCTTTTCTGCATAAGGGGTGAATTTTTTGCCTGCCTCGTTAAGGTTGGCAATGTAATCGGTAATATTCACCGAAAGATCTCCGATGCGCTCGAAGCACACCAGTGCTCTCAGCTGATAATTCTGGGCTCTCTTGTCTGTTTCCAGGGTAACATGAGGAGATACTGCAACAATATACTGGTTGGCGGCGTCGGCCATGGTGTCCAGCATGTTTTCCCTTTCGGCGATTCTCTCCTGGCGCTTCATGTCAAAATTGTTCATCTGCTGGATGCAGGCCTGGTAATTGTGAAGTGCCACCTGTGCCATGTTATCGATAAGCTTGTTGCACTCGCCAAGGGCCATTGTAGGGTTGTTCACCAGACGCATGTCCAGTTTTCTCAAGTTTGCCTTTATCTCCATGTCTTCAGGATCTTCAGGCTTGTCCTTGACGATTTTTTCTGCTGCCTTTCCAAAGAGGTTTGCTGAAGGAAGAAGGATCAAAGCAGGAATGAGTTTGAAGAGACCGTGAACGTTGGCAACTCCTCCTGCGTGTAAGGTCATGTACCAGATGTGGTCATCAAGAACGCCGGTGGCTCTCAGTATTCCCACTGTAACGAAAAGCATGGTGGATGCCACAACGTTATACATGATGTGGACAAGAGCAGTCCTGATCTGCTCAGGCTTTGCTCCAATACGGCACACCAGATAGGTGGTGATGCAGTCGCCGATATCAACACCGATGATAACCGGAAAAACAGCACAGAATTTTATTCCCACTGTGCTGGCAATGGACTGAAGA
>Ga0256406_1006786_pt1 | contig 11267 bp, 8 predicted proteins | sample RumenRJG_03DNA_FD_185986 | JGI IMG/M metagenome (GOLD analysis project Ga0256406, IMG submission 185986) | Bovine rumen microbial communities from Lethbridge, Alberta, Canada - RJG_03 | ecosystem: Host-associated > Mammals > Digestive system > Stomach > Rumen | place: Canada: Alberta | collected...
GTCGTGCGTGAGAAGCTGCTGCCGATCGTCGATGACGAACTCGGTGCATGGATCAAGAGCCAGACCGAAGAGATCTCGAAGTAACATTTCGAAATATTTTTCCAAAACATCAGAACCGCCGCATCGGATGATCCGATGCGGCGGTTCTGTTTTCCGAACTATTCTCTATTAAAATATGCTGTGCCGGACCGATTACGCTTCCGCATTCACTGCGGCGAGCGCCTGCTCGAGGTCGGCGATAATGTCGTTCACATTCTCGATGCCGACCGAAAGACGCACGAGATCCGGTCCGACGCCGCCTGCGATCAGCTCTTCATCTGTCATCTGCCGGTGCGTCGATGAAGCCGGGTGCAGCACACAGGTATGCGCATCGGCAACATGTGTCGCGATCATCGCCACGTTCAGATGCTTCATGAATTCCTCCGCTGCAGCTCTTCCGCCCTTGATTCCGAATGAGATGACGCCGCAGGTGCCGTTCGGCATGTATTTCTTTGCTCTCTGATAATACTTGTTGGACGGCAGTCCCGGATAGTTGACCCAGGCGATCTTATCATGGCCTTCCAGATATTCCGCGACCTTCTGCGCGTTTTCGCAGTGCCGATCCATCCGGACTGCCAGAGACTCCAGTCCGAGATTAAGGATATATGCGTTGATCGGCGAAACCGTCGAGCCGAAGTCTCTCATCAGCTGCGCGGTTGCTTTTGTGATAAATGCACCGCCCTGTCCGAATTTCTCCGCATAGGTGATGCCGTGATACGAATCGTCCGGCGTGGTCAACCCCGGAAACTTGTCCGCGTGCGCCATCCAGTCAAAATTCCCGGAATCGACGATGCATCCGCCGACTGTGGAATCATGACCGTCCATGTACTTCGTCGTCGAATGAGTGACGATGTCCGCGCCCCATTCGAACGGACGGCAGTTGATCGGCGTAGCGAACGTGTTATCGACGATCAGCGGAACACCGTGCGCATGCGCAGCCTTCGCAAAACGCTCTATGTCAAAAACAATCAGCGCCGGATTTGCGATCGTCTCGCCGAAGACAACCCTGGTATTCGGCTTAAATGCAGCTTCCAGTTCCTCATCCGTGCAGTCCGGATCGACAAACGTCGCGTCAATGCCCATCTTCTTCATCGTTACGGAAATCAGGTTGAATGTGCCGCCGTATATCGTCGAAGACGCGACAATGTGGTCTCCGCTGTTCACGATATTGAACAGCGCGAAAAAGTTTGCCGCCTGGCCGGACGAAGTCAGCATTCCCGCCGAGCCGCCTTCGAGCGCGGTGATTTTTGCAGCGACCATATCGCAGGTTGGGTTCTGCAGTCTCGAATAGAAGTATCCGTCCGCCTCGAGGTCGAACAGCTTGCCCATGTCTTCGCTTGTATCATATTTGAAAGTAGTGCTCTCGATGATCGGGATCATCCTGGGTTCTCCGTTCTTCGGTTCATAACCGGCCTGTATGCATTTTGTTTCCTGTTCCATCACTCATTCCTCCATCTGAAAATAACGTCAACATACTTGTTATGATTGTATTCTAATCAGTGAACCGACGCAAGCCTTTGAAAAGAGGATTTCTGAAACAGGCCGGAAGCTGCGGCCGGCCCCCGAAAATCCGCCGAAATCAGTCAGAAGAATCACACCCGAAGTCTTCTTTCCAAAAAGGCGGGGACCGGTCTTCCCGGTCCCCGCTCTTCGGAGGTGTACTCTCCGGGAGTGAACAGGAGAGTAAAAGTGATTTCGGATGTAAATCCGAACAGCATGCATATTACACTACTGCATCAGATCAAAGTTCTTCAGGATATCCGGATTAAGCTTCTTCACCATCGCCAGCAGCTCCGGCGCCTGCTTCGCGTACTCTGTCAGCGGAATACCCTTGACCGCCGCATCGATCGCCTGCCGCATCGACTTCGCTCCGGCATTACTGCCGTCCGGATGTCCGTGAACCGCTCCGCCTGCCGCGACAACCACATCAATGCCGCAGTTCTTGACAGCTTCCGCGACCGACAGCTGTGTCGTGCCGCCGGAGAATAGATAGAACATCGGCTTGATATTCCACCACGGCTGCGTGAAGAAGCGGAATGTCCGCATGAACATCGAGTACGGAACCGGGAACTTGCCCCACGGATGTCCGCCGATCTGAAAATCGCCGCCGCAGAGACGGGTGATCTTGCCCATGACAAGCGGTGCGGAAACACCGGTGTATGTCGATGCCGAGTACGCGCCGACGAAATCCGAATGCGCCAGAACCGGCACGTTGATATCCGGATCTTCCGTCAGCGACTTCAGTGTGCCGAGGCCTGCCGTGTAGGCATTGAGCATCAGGCAGTTCGCGCCGTTATCCAGCGCGCGCATCGCATTGTCCCGGACCTTGCCTGGATCGTCAGTGATATTGACCGCATACAGCGTGTGCTCGCCGGTCTCTTCATAAGCCCGCTTCTCCATCGCCATATTCTTCCGGACTCTCTCTTCCAGCGGGCAGAACGGCTCGTTCGCCGGAAGGAGCTCATCATCCTTGATGATGTCAACGCCGCCGGAAGCCGCCTGATAGAAAATCTCAGCACCTTCATCCGGCGTCCAGCCGATGTTCGGCTTGATCATCGCATTCAGAAGCGGCCGGTCGTGGACACCCAGAATGTCACGGACACCCTCCACGCCGAACTTCGGTCCCTTGAACTGCGCGACGTATTTCTTCGGGAAAGCGACATCGATCCACTTCAGCATACCCGATGCCGCGATGTTGCCGAACACCGTGCTCAGCATCATCGGAAGGCTGCTGCCCATATTCCGCATCGGAAATGCCAGCTGCACGATGTAGAGCGGCGGCAGGTCCTCGATCTTGTCCGCGCCGTAATCCGGCACCTCATAGATTGCCACAACCTTCGCGCCGAAATTCTTCGTCTTGTCCAGCGAATCATGGCCGACCCTGATCCACGTTCCGGTCGTCTGCTCATCCGCGACCGCCATTGCCAGCCGCTCGATGTTCTTCGTCTCCATCCGCACCTGATAGGTGCCGATGATGTAATCCTCATCAAAAGCAACTTCCGGAAAAGCATTCTTCATGTTCACAACATCCAGTTTCTCAGGCATCTTCCTGCCCTCCTTTCTCATCTAATCCAGCTTCGTCTGACCGTTCAGCACTGCATACGCTCTCTTGTTATTCTTGTATAGCTCTTTGAAAACCGGATAGATCCGGTCATAAACCTTGTGATTGCGGACATCCGGCTCAAATCGCGCGCCGACCTTCACCATTTCCTTCACGTCCTTCAGTTCCTTCGTCACGCCCAGACCGACCGCGATCACAGCCGCCGCGCCCATCGTGCCCGCCTGGCGCGGATTCCGGATCGTTTCGATCTCCCGGCCGAGGCAGTCCGCCAGGATCTGGCAGATTTCGGGCGCCATCGCGCTGCCTCCCGAAAAACGGATCACCGGGTTGGTTGCCACCTTCTGTTCACTGACTTCCAGCAGCCACCGCATATGGAAACACACGCCTTCGATCACGGCTTTGATCAGATCGCCGGACCGGTTCGATACATCAACATTGAAGAACATCCCCCGGGCATTCGCATCCTCGAACGGACACCGGTTGCCGTGCATCCACGGCGAGAAAACCACACCGTTGCTGCCCGCCGGCACTTCCCTGACCGCATCAATCAGCTCGGCAAATGTATTCAGCGGCGTGTGCGACAGCCTCTCCTTGCACCATTCCATGCACTTGCCGGCCGTCTCGCAGTCCGCCGTATACAGGTACATCTGCGGATCCGCGCCGACGATTGCGGCCGCGCCGTGAGAGATATCGACAGCTGGGCGGTCTGTATTGGTGCAGACCCATCCGGAAGTGCCGGAGCAGATATTCACATCCTTCGGAAGCAGTGCGCCGGATCCGACCTGGCAGAGGCTGACATCTGTGCCGCCGGAAATCACCACCGTGTCCACCGTAAGCCCCAGCTCTTCGGCCGCCTCCGGAAGCAACGGACCCACCACATCTGTGGAATCGCAGATCTCCGGAAGATGCTTCGGATCGATGCCGATCATCCGGCAGAGCTCCGGGTTCCAGTCCTTCAGATGGACATCGTATAGAAATGTCATATACGCATCATCACGGCTGGCAACCGCCCTGCCCGTTGCGCGGAAATTCAGGTACTCCTTCGTGTCCAGCCACTTGTATGTCCGCCCGTAGAGCTCCGGCTCGTTCTCCTTGACCCAGAGATACCGGTACACTGTATCCTTCGCGCTGACCGGCGCGGCGCTCGTGCACTGGAGAAATTTCAAAAGCTTCGGCGCATTGTATCCCGCCACGCACAGACCGGACTGAAATTCCCGCCGGTACTGCGGCACTGCGCGGGTATCCATAATGCTCATCGCCATCCGGAGCGGGTGACCCCGCTCATCCACCATCACCAGCGTGCAGCACTGAGAACAGCATGAAATTCCGGCGATCTCCTCCTTCGGCGTCCCGGTCTTCAAAAGAAGACGCCGAGTCGTGCTGCACATCGCGCGCCACCAGTCCTCTGCGTCCTGTTCCGCGCCGCCATTCGGGAGGATATGCAGCGGATAATGCTCCACTTCACTGGCCAGAAGCCGGATCTCATCGCCGACTTCATATATCGCAGCCTTAAAGCCGGTTGTCCCGACATCATATCCGATTGCTTTCATTACGCTCGCCCCCGATCGTGTAAATGAAATAACTGGCGGATTGTCATAAATTGTTCTTTGATCTATACATAATCGTATACTTGAGTCTAAATTTTGTCAACGAATTCCGGGCATTGTGTCATTTAGTCTTTTCTAATCGTTCATCGGCATCATTGCATAACGTTGAATTGTTTTCTGCACGGCTTCAGATGATTGACTTTTAAAATTGCGGCGAATATACTCTTTAAATGATAAACGGAACCAGAAGAGGTAAATTTTTATGACCGGCAGAAGAGAACAGAATAAGATTCAGTGCCGCGAAGACATTCTGAAGGCTTCGCGGAGGCTTTTTTCCTCAAAGGGATATAACGCCGCCAAGATGGAGGATATCGCAAAGAAAGCATCGGTTTCCAAGGCGACGCTTTATAACTATTTTCAAAGCAAGGAGAGCCTTCTGATCGGAACGGTCGAAGAAGTGTATTCGGAGGTTCAGAGCTCTTGCGAGCAGTCGGAGACATCCGGAATTCCGGCGGATGAATGCCTGTATCAGGCCTTTAAGATTCTGGTCCTCAGTTCGCTCAAGTATCCGCGGCTCGCCCAGCGCATCACCTGGCTGAACGCGGATCCTGAGAGCTCCCTGTACCAGTGCCTCGGGCCGGTCGTCGACCTGATCCGGAAGCTGGTCGACCCGCTCTTCGCGGGCACCGCCGGAGATAGCGGTCACGCTGCGGATCACGCGATGGAAACACTGCTCGGAATATATTATGTAGCACTCTATCACTGGTCGTACACTTACCCTGACGATGAATCTCAGATTCTTGAAAGGCTGCATGACATTTACTGGAACGCCTGGATCAGATATGCGCGCCGCTGACGGCCCGCCCGGACTTTCACGCCAGGCGCCGGGTGCGTCAGACGTACCGCTCGAACTCGACCCAGATCCGTCCTTTCCTAGATTCGCCGCCGACTTCCCGCAGGCGCGCTTTCCCTTTGCCCCTCAGGATCAGCACGGCACCTTCATCGACCCGGTAGTCATTCTTCGTCATCTCAGCGTGATCGACAAAAACCAGCCCCGTCCGGATTGCTTTTGCCGCCTCGTTCCTCGATATCCGGAACGCGGATGACAGGACATTATCGAGCCGGAGCGACGCCAGCGTATCCCGCACGATCTGAAATCTCTTCTCCGGCACGGCCAGCTCATCGAGGCTCTTCTCCCGGAGACGCACATCGGTATGCCCGACCATATGGTATTCCTGCAGGAGAAAATCGGCGATTTCCGGCTTGACCAGAATATCCGCTCCATTCTCTCCGACCAGAATGTCCCCGGTGACGCTCCGGTCAATCCCGAGTCCCAGCATCGAGCCCAGATAATCACGGTGCGTCAGCGGCCTTCCGCCCTTCACTGCATCCACTTCAATGACACGGATGTAGTCGCCCATCGTGAGTGCGTCTTCCGGCGTTTCGGCCAGCTCTTTCGGCGCGATGATCAGCATCCGCCGCTCCGCATCCTCGTATCCGCCGTAAAAAAAAGTCAGCAGATCTTTCGCTTCCCTCATCAGCGGCAATGCGGACGACTGCTCGTGCAGATTCAGAAATCCCGTCGTTGTAATATAAAAACCCTCGCGGCTCTGTCGGATCCGGTCCCGGATTTTCGATTCCAACAGCTGATTCGGATTCATATGTCTCCTTTCCGTGATCCGGTGACTGGCAGGTTCTGCTTTGATCAATTTTAACAATATCACCGGACAAATCACCCGAATATTCTAACAGAAAAATTGCCGTCTGAACACCTTGAATAATGCTGTGAAAAGTGTGATAATGGACTAAAGTACAAAATTCCGTATCACGGAAGGAGCCGATCATGAAGCCGACGACAGACGAACAGACGCCATACCAGCCCGACGCGAAGGAAACACGCGCCCAGGTCATCAAATTCACGCTGTTTTCCATCTCTGCTGGAGCGATTGAGACTGCATCCTTCACGGTACTGGATCTCGTAACCGAATGGAAGTACTGGCCCTGCTATCTGATCGCGCTGGTACTGTCGGTGCTGTGGAATTTTACATTGAACCGGCAGTTCACCTTCAAATCCGCGAACAACGTGCCGAAGGCCATGCTTCAGGTATTTCTTTTTTACTGCGTCTTTACCCCGCTGTCGACGTGGTGGGGCAATGCGCTGACCGAACGGGCCGGCTGGAACAGCTACATCGTGCTTTTTATAACGATGCTGATCAATCTGGTTACCGAATTTCTGTACGACCGCTTCGTCGTATACCGTGACAGCATGAATACGAACAAGCGGGCGCTGCGGGAAATGGAACAGAAAGAAAGGAGCGGACAAGATGAATAACTGCGGTATCAGCAGATGGGACAATCCGAAAGAAATCAACGCAAAGTTAAAGGCGCTGACTGAGGAACCGATCTGGGAAGTCGATGACGATTATTACGAGAACACGATTCTCAAATATTACGAAGAGAAATGCGCTAAATCCAAAGCGGTCTATGAAGAAGCGAAGGAATACATCCCGGGCGGCGTAGAGCACAATCTGGCATTCAACAAGCCGTTCCCGGTCTGCTTCGACCGGGCGGAAGGCGCCTATCTGTACGATCATGACGGCAATAAGTATATTGACTTTCTGCAGGCCGGCGGTCCGACCATCCTCGGAAGCAACTACCCGGTAATCCGGGATGCTGTCATCGAATTGCTGAAGGAATGCGGCCCGGTAACAGGATTGCTGCACGAATCCGAGCTGATGCTGGCGAAGGAAATCCATCGCCTGATGCCGGGTGTCGAGATGTTCCGGATGCTCGGAAGCGGCACGGAGTCGGTCATGGCTTCCCTCCGCATCGCGAGAATCGCGACCGGCAAGAAGCGGATCATCAAGGAAGGCGGCGACTATCACGGCTGGAGTGACCAGATGGTCTACGGCACGAAGATTCCGGGCTCCAGAGGGCTGCTCGAATCGCACGGCATTCCTCGCCGGCTCTATTCTCTGACGGATGAGGTCCGCCCGAATGATCTGAACATGCTGGAGAAGATGCTGAAGCTGAACCAGTTGCGCGGCGGCACGGCAGCGGTCATCATCGAGCCGTGCGGGCCGGAGAGCGGCACCCGCCCGGTCGCAAAGGAATACAACAAAGGCGTCCGCTACCTGTGTGACAAGTACGGCGCGCTGATGATCTTCGACGAAGTCGTCACCGGATTCCGCACCTCCATCGGCGGCGCTCAGGAGTATTTCGAAGTCACTCCGGATCTGACGATATTCGGCAAGGTCGTTGCCGGCGGATATCCGGGAGCCGGCGGCGTCGGCGGCAAGAAGGAATACGCCGGACTGATGGCAGCCGGCGTGGCCAGCGGCAAGCACCGCGCCTATGTCGGCGGAACGCTCGCGGCTGCGCCGATCTCGGCACTTGCCGGATACACCGCGATCCGCGAAATCGAGCGCACGAATGCCTGTGAGAAAGCCGGACGCGCCGGCGACAAGCTGACAGACGGCATCAAGGGACTGATCGACAAATACGGTCTCCCGTTTGTCGCATACAACCAGGGCAGCATCTGCCATCTCGAATGCACTGGCGCGATGAGCTTCGACTTCTCGTCGTTCTGCATTGCGAAGTCGGCGCTGGGGCTCCTGCGCAGCAAGGACATGATCTACGAGCGCAAGGATTCGATGGAGCGGATGGGCGCCGCGTATATGGCAAACGGTCTGGTAACCCTTGCCGGAAGCCGTCTGTACACATCGATGGCCACCACGGATGAGGTCATCGACGATGCACTGAACCGCTTCGAGGAAGTATTCCGGCATGTCGTCCGTACAAACAAAGGCCTCAGATAATTAAACAGCAATAGCCTCTATGATCTGTGCCGGTGCCGGGAAAGTTTAACCTCCTTTCCGGTGCCGGCGCAGGTTTTTTTATCCGTATCGAGAATAACCGGGAGATTCTCCGGGATTTCCCAGATGAAGGGAGCATCCGAATGGAGCAGTACATTCTTGCGCATGATATCGGAACCAGTTCCGACAAAGCAGTCTTGGTTGATTACAATGGCAAGGTCATGGCAACCGCCACCTACCCTTACCCGACATATTATCCGAATCCCGCATGGGTCGAACAGGATCCGGCGGATTACTGGAAAGCGGTCTGCGAGACGAGCCGCGCAGTTCAGAAGGAGGCGGGAATCCGCCCGGATCAGATCCGTGGCATCGTCTTCTCGACACAGGCGCAGGGCGTCATTCCGGTCGACAAAGAAGGCCAGGTCCTATATCCGAACATCACATGGGTGGACGGCCGGGCTCAGAAGCAGGCCGAGCACATCATGAACCGGGTCGGAGGGAAAAAGCTCTTCACATTGTTCGCCGGCACTCCGATCATGGGCAAAGACTGCATTGCAAAAATCACCTGGATCAAGGAAGAGCGCCCGGACATCTACAAAAAGACGCACCTGATCCTGGACGTCAACGGCTACCTGAAATTCCGCTGCACCGGCCGGATGGTCACGGAGCTTTCCGGCGCGTCATCCTACGGACTGGATCTGAAGAAGAAAACCTGGATGTCCGTCTTCCCGCTGGTCGGCATCGACATGGACCGGCTGCCGCCGCTGGTCGCGAGCACGGACATCGTCGGCGGTCTGACCCGCGAAGCCGCGGAAGCCACCGGTCTTCCAGAAGGCACACCGGTCTTCGGGGGCTGCGACGATGTGCAGGCTGCGACCGTCGGCTCCGGCATGTGCGGCGACGGCGACATTCACATCTACCTCGGAACTTCTGCCTGGGTTGCGGCATCCAGCGCGACGCAGACGAAATTCTGCCACGGCGCCGCAGCAATTCAGAGCGCTGACCGGAACATGAATCTGATCGCCGGCGTCACCGAATCAGCCGGCGCGAACATCGAATGGATCAAAAACCAGTTCTTCCGCCACGAACAGGCGGAGCTTGGCGGAAAGATCTACGAGTACATGGACTCCGTCGTCAAAAATGTTCCGCCGGGCAGTGACCATCTGATCTGCACGCCGTGGATGCTGGGCGAGCGCTGCCCGGTCTCCTCGACTACGACGCGCGCGACACTTTTCAATATGACGATGGTGCACACGCGGGAACATATGATGCGTGCAATGTACGAAGGAATCGGGTATAATCTGCGATGGATCATGGAGAACTTCCGGAAAGACTACGGCTTTGCCTGCGACCACTTCCGCATTATCGGCGGCGGCGCACTGGACGATGCGTGGATGCAGATCATCTCGGACATCACCGGCAGCCAGTTCTCCATCGTCAAAGATCCGCGGAATGCCGGCGCTGTCGGAGCTGCCGTCGTCGCGCTGATCGGGCTCGGCGTCCTTCCGTCTTTTGCGGCGGCGAAGGATTTTGTGAAGACCGACCGGAGCTATAACCCGAATCCGGACAACCGGCCGATCTACGACAAGCTTTTTGCGGATTACAAGAACGTATATCATGCGCTGGCTAAAGCCTACGAGACGGCAAATTCGGACCGGTTTGAAGGTTAAGAGTATGGCTTCGCTGGCAGTGCAGGCAGCCGCAGGAAAGAGGATCAGGAGGTATATTCCTTGAATAACATCAAATTCAACATCATGGAGTACGGAAAGAAATTATGCAGCATCGGCTTTGACATCGGCTCATCTCCCCGTATTCTGGTAAAAGACGGCAGGAAAGTCTACGGAACCCGCGTCGGCGCGGATCTGAACAGTCTGGTCACGGACGATATTGCGGACATCAGCATGACCGCCGACCCGCTGAAGGCGGCGCTGGTTCAGAATAAGCTTTACAGAGTGCTTCTCGTAACGCGGACCGAGTACACCGGTATGTGCATCGAGGAGGGTCTTCCCCTTCCTGCCGTGCTCGATGACATGGCGCAGATTGTCGGGACCGACGTCGAGATTGTAAGCGGGGATCGGTTCAGCGTTGCGAAGGCACTGAACAAAGCAGCTGCCGTAATGACCGAAAGCGGCGAACTGATCACCTGCGGGCGGAATCTCTATGAGGCGCAGAACTGCCTGATGGTGCTCGAGAAGAATGCGGAAATATTTATCGATGCCGATTTTCTGGGCGGCGCGTCGCCGGTCCGGAAAGTTCCGGGCGTCATCGAACACGCGGTCTACCTGAATAAGTACTCAAAGGCGGAGATGAAAAAACAGAGTGAACTCTCTCATGCCGTAACCGAAGCGGCAGAAGAATCCGCCGCACCGGAGTCTGAAGAGGCCGATTTGAGAATGTACGGCGAGAAAGAGCTGGCCGCGCGACGCCTTCTCGTCCGGTACGGAAACCGACTCGTGGAATCCGGCCTCGTCGTCGGCACCTGGGGAAATCTTTCGGTCCGGCTCGATGACCACTGGATGCTGTGCAGCCCGTCCGGCCGCGACTACCGGGAACTTTCGGTTCACGACTACGTTAAGGTCGATATGGACACGCTGGAATATCAGGGCGATCTGAAGCCGACTTCCGAGAAATCATTCCATGCCGGAATTTACCGGAACCGGCCGGATGTCGGCGCGATCATTCACACCCACTCAAAATATGCGTGCGTTTTCGCCGCCTGCGACAAGTCGTTTGAAACGACAAAGGGCGAAGAGATCCGGTGTGCAAACTACGCGCTGTCCGGCACAAAGCTTCTATCCCGCTTTG
>Ga0256406_1006787_pt1 | contig 11266 bp, 7 predicted proteins | sample RumenRJG_03DNA_FD_185986 | JGI IMG/M metagenome (GOLD analysis project Ga0256406, IMG submission 185986) | Bovine rumen microbial communities from Lethbridge, Alberta, Canada - RJG_03 | ecosystem: Host-associated > Mammals > Digestive system > Stomach > Rumen | place: Canada: Alberta | collected...
TTCTCCTTCGTGGCCCAGTGCCGCGGATGGCTCCCCAACAAGGTTGGCGGCATCATCTGGTTCGGCGTCGATGACACCTACTCCACCGTCTACTGCCCCATGTACTGCGGCATCACCGAGATCCCCCTCTGCTTCCGCCAGGGCAATGGCGACATGCTCACCTACAGCGAGACCGCAGCCTTCTGGCTTTTCAACCGCGTCACCAACTTCGTCTACAGCCGCTACAGCGATATGATTAAAGACCTCCAAAAAGTACAGAAACAACTTGAGACAACCTACATCTCCGATGTCCAGAAATTCGACGCCCGCGTCAAGGGTCTTGACGGAGACGCCCTCGAACAACAGCTCAACGACTTCTGCAACCGACAGGCTGCCAAGATGATGAAGGAGTGGAACGACCTTGACCGCTACCTCCTCGTCAAATATATCGATGGCAACATAAAGAAGGAAAAAGACGGCAAGTTCGAACGCACCGCCTCCGGAATGGCAGTCTTCCCCATGCAACCGCCCTACCGCGCTGAGTGGAACCGCATGATTGTCAACGACTACGGCGACGTCATCCGCGAAAAATAATCCATCCTTCTGACCCATATTGTAGAGACGCAGCATGCTGCGTCTCTACTTTTTTGCAGCTGAACCCGTAATGGGGTAATATAATTCGAAGTTGAAAGAATCATGATACTCAGCACTTAATACCTATCAACTCTTACCCATCTCCTTCCCAACCCCTACCCATCTCCCATGATGGTAAGAGAGGGGTAGGGGTATATGGGGCAATGGAGAGGTTAGAAGCTGTATTTCAGTTTTAGCCAGATTTCACTGTTGTGGGCGTAGGTGAGGAACATGCCACCGTCGGCGTAGAAGAGATCGTAACCCAGAAGGAGATGAATCTGGTCGGTGGTGGCCCAGTCGGCGCTAAAACGGTTGAAGATACCTAAATCCTTCACATCGGCGTAGGCGAAGGTGGAGAGCGTCAGGGAGTTGTTCAGCAAGGCTTTGGAGATGCGCAGGGTAGCGAGCGAGGTTTCCTCTCCCGCACCAAAGGTTTGGTTGTACTGCACCGAGAGGTTCCAGTCGTTGCCTGGATACCAGTCGAGCCCCGCGAGGGCGTTGCCTTGATGCCCACCGTGGTCGTCGATATTGTCGGCCAGTTCGCCACGGAAGACGAAGTTGCCGAAGGGAACCGACACATCGCCGCCAACAACAGACAGGCGATGATAGCCAATATGGTCGACCTGCAACTCCGGCATCTTGCTCCAGGTGCGCAGCGCCATCAGGGAGAAATCCACACCCGACAGGGAGCAGTTGAACCTTGCGCCATATTCCATGTTTTCAAACGAGGGCTCGGGACGGACCTCCGGCGGAAGCGCCCCGACAGACCAAGGGTTGGCGGCATCTGTGGGCAATTTGAAGAATTCGGCCACCGGTACGGCGACGGCCTCCAGGCTCCACGCATCGTGCAGATAGCGGACACGCAGGGCGCCCACAGGGACACGGATGTCGTCGTAGTCTTGCGCCAGGAATTCGGTATAATCCATGGGCGAGATGAGGTCGGTGACCCGCAAGCCGTCGGCCACACCCCACGAGATAATCTGTTTTCCGGCGCGGATGTCCCAATGGGGGTTGCCCCAGTAGGCGTAGGCTTCACGCAGCTGGAAGCCGGACAAATCCTTGAGCAGGGCGTTGTACACGAGGTTGGCCGAGACGAACATTCCGCCGCCGTCTTTCTCGAGCCGAAACTCTCCTCGGGCGCGGGTGCGAGATGACATCCAGTCGTAGGGCTCTTCGGTGCGTAAGGCGTGGTAGGTGTCGAGGAAGCCTTTGAAAGAGAAGTCGATATCTTCCTGCGCCGAAAGGGAGTGGGCCGTGCAAAGCACGGTCACCGCTCCCAATAGCATGGTTTTCAATGAGGTTTTCATAATCCTTTCTCCAGTTTAGCCACCGTAAACATGCTCTTGTCGACTTTGATGTCGTACTGGGGGCTGCTCACCACAATTTGTGTGCTGTGTCCGCTCTGCACGTTCTTCATCTCCATCTTCATCACGGTCCAAAATCCATCAATCTTCTTCACTTCGAGGACGGTCATCACACGGTGCAGCTTGTTCAGCTTGTCGTAGAACTCCACATAGACGGCCACGTCGCAGTCCTGACGAATCCAACTGACCTTGCGGCTGTAGATTTCGCGGCTGTCGACGGGAGTGGATTCAACCACCCAGCACTTGTGTCCGTCGCGATCCTCTTCGCGCAGCAGCTTGTGCTTGTCGTCATCCACGCTGCGGCCGCCCATGTCGTCGTAGGTGAAGTCGGTGCCCATGAAGTAGTCGGTCTTGGAGGAGGCACCGCTGATGCGGCGCGTCTTCTTCATCGCCGGCAGATAGAGCCACTTGTCGTCCTCCTTGCTGCTCTGGTCGTAATCCCAGGTGAGGAAGCCGGTGCCCTTCACGTCGCCGGGATAGGTGAAGAACATGATTTTCTTGGTGTCCTTCCCTTCGTCCATAGCCCATGATTTCATCTTACGCTCGCGCTTGTCACCATTCTTCTTGACGAGGGTGAGCTGCATCTCGGCATAGCGGGTGTTGCCGTCGGCACGGTCCTTGACGCGCTGGACGATATCGCGACCCGTCAGGCTCTGCGCTTCGCTAATTGAAAATTGGAAATTGAAAATTGAAAGAATGGCTACCGCCAATAAATATTTTTTCATGATTGTTCTGTTTTTATTGTTTAACATTCTTTTTCTTTACCATAGACTTTGAATTTCTTCACCAGCAGGGGCGTGATGAAAAGGTCGGCCAGCAGCGCCGAGAGGATGCCGATGACGGCAAGCACGCCGAAGTTGATGCACATGGTGCATGCCGAGGTGGCGAAGGTGGCGAAGACTGCCGAGGTGATGATGGAGGTGGTGACGATGGCCACGCCCACAACGCGGAAGGTGCGACGGAGGGCGAATGAATAGTTGGGCTTGCGGTCGAATTCTAGCTTCGAGTGATTGAAGAAGTGGATAGTGTCGTCGACGGCCATACCCAGCATCATGGGTATCAGCGTGGCGGTCATCATGTCGAGCGGAATGCCCATCCATCCCATGAATCCACCCACGAAAATGGCAGGCATAAGGTTGGGGATAAGGCCGATGAGGCCGACTCGGATGCTCTGGAAGGCTATCATCAGGATGATGGCGATGATAAGCACCGAGATGAGGAACGACTGCATCTGGCCACGAACCAAGTACTGCATCATGGTGGTATACTGCGGGATGTTGCCCACGGCGGTCACGGTGACACCCGGGAACATCTCCTCGGTCTTCTTGGCGATGTCGTTGAGCTCGCGCTCCACCTCGGCCGAGTTGAAGTCGGAGATCTCCACCATCAGTCGCAGGCGCTTGTAGCCATAATCCATCCAGTATTCCGCCTCCGAGCCGCCGGCATTCTCGTAGAGCATCAGCATCTGGGCAACGCCCTCCTCGGTGTCGGGTATGCAATAGAAGGCCTTGTCGCCACCGTTGAGTGTCTGGTTCAGGTCTTTGATGATGTCCAAGATGGAATTGGTGCGCTTCGTCAGCGAATAGGTCCCCACCAGCTGCTCCAGCTGCTCCAGTTTCCGCAGGTTTTCGGGCTGCTTGGCGTCGTCCTCGTTCTCGAACTCCATCACGAGGTCGTAGGAGTAGAGGGCGCCCAACTCGCTGTGTCCCACTGTCAGCACATCATTCACGTATGGGACATCCTTGCCCATGGTGCGCTCGATGTCGAAAGCCGGCTCGATTTTCCAAAGCCCGATGCCCAACGCCACGCAGACAACAGCAAAGACGGCAACTATGGATTTGGAATGCTTGAAGGTAAAGTCGTTGAGCTTCTCCATAGCGCGCCCCAGACGGGTGCCACCCTCGCCGTCGACACCCGATTTGGGCTTCTTGTCCTTGCCGAACGAGAGCAGCACAGGAGCCATTATCAGTGTAGTGAAGAGCACGAAGAGGATGGTCAGCGAGCTCATCATGCCGACACATTTCATCGGGCGGATGGGAATCACCATAAACGACATCAGGGAAATGACCGTCGTCAAGCCGCAGAACACCACCGACCAGCCTATCTCGCTGACGGTCTCGACGACGGCCTGTTTACGCCTCCCGTGTCGGCGCATACATTGCTTGAAATAGGAGAAGATGTGGATGTTGTAAGCAATGGCAACGGCGAAAGCCAGTATGGCCGGTATCATCAGCACCGTGCTGTCGACATACATCTGCGTGTAGCCCGCAATGCCGAAGGTGATCACAATGCCGCCAATGACCGACAGGAAAGGACCGACGATGCCGCGCAGCGAGCGGGTCATCAGCAACATCACCAGGATGCAGATAATGGCGGCTATCATCACCAGGCGACCCATCTCCTGACCGATGTATACCGACTTTTGCTGTGTCACATAAGGCATACCCGTGGCCTTCGGATGGAGGGAGGCATACTTCTCTTTCGTGATTATGCGGGTCACCTCCTCGCCGGTCACGATGTCGGGCGACACGTTGCTCGTCTGTTTCCACTCCTCCTCCGAGGGGAAGGCGCGCAGCTTCACAAGAATCCAGGCGTTCCTGCCGTCCTGCGAGATGAGCTTGCGGGCCACATGGGGCTTGCTATAAGCAAGAGACCGAATCTGCTCCATTTCGGGCGATCCGGTCTCGGGAATCTCGTCGGGGACGATTTGCACTATCTCCATCCCGTCGTCCGTGCCCAGCATAAACTCCAGGTCCACCAGCGACGTAATCTTGTCGCCATACGAGAGCGAATCCAGTAGCTCCGCGCCCAACTCGCGCATAAGCGTGAGGTTCTCTTTGGTGAAGTGGTTGTCACACTCGGTGAGGATGCCGACAAAATAGTCGTTGCCGAAATTCTCCTTAAACTCGTTGGTCTTCACCAACATCGGGTCGCCCTCGATGAAATAGTCGTCGAACGAGGTCTGCTGCACCATCTTCGACATGCCGAAGAACGACGCCACCAGCACGATGGCAAACAATGCGATGGCTGCCCATCGCCACCTTAGAAGGAAGGCCGCATACCTTCCGAAAAAAGCGTTGATTTTGTGCGATTTCATTTTTGATTTTTATTTTTGATTAGACAATATTATCACAAGCGCTGCTGTTTGCAGCACACCAAATGCCTGAAAAATGAAGAATTAAGCTACCGGCGGTGCCCGCAACAGGGAGGTCCCGTAGCAATAGCTAATGTTAGTGACATCCGCCAGCTGCGGTTCCGTAGCAGGTTCCCACAGCGGTACAATACGGAATGTCTGTTGTACAATATAATTAAGGCTAAGAAAGATACAATACGGGCAGTCGTGGTCGTGATGGTGAGCCGTTTCGATGTGTCCGACACATTGCTGACAGTCGTCGTGGGCGTCGATTGTCTCGTGATGCACATGCAACGACGAAAGCGTTACTGTTGGCAAATAGCTGGCCAACAGAATGATAGAGGCAATATTTCGCTGCAGATGTTTCATCTTTCAAGTTGCAAAATTACAACAACCAACCCGACTGGGCAATCCCCAAAAATGATGATTTGTCATTTATTACAACAATTCTACTGTCAGATTTACACCTGATAAATTCCTTTCAACTCCAAATGTTAAACTACTTATCTCATACCTGAGTAAATATTGAGTAGGAGAAGAGTAAGAGTTGAGTAAGACATAAGTAAGAGATGATACTATGTTTCAGTGAGTTATAACTTTATCAACTCTCTATCTTTTTAATAATGTGAATGTTAGGTATATTTTTTCGCTTGTAAATTATTGATTTCCAATAGGAGAAAATATCTGAGAATTTCTTGTATTCCTCATCTATTGCGCTCACAGGTTCCACCCCAAGGCTCCTTGTTGCAGTTCTTGCATCTTCTTGTAGAAGCCTCCCGAGGCGGTGAGGTCGGCGGGGGTGCCACATTCAGCGACGCGGCCCTCTTTCAGCACCACTATCTTGTCGGCACCGGCGACGGTACGCATGCGGTGGGCGATGATGATGACGGTCTTGTCCTTGACCAAGCGCGACAGCGACTCCTGGATGAAAGTCTCGTTCTCGACGTCGAGCGACGCGGTGGCCTCGTCGAGCAGGATGATGGGGGCATCCTTGAGGAAGGCGCGGGCGATGGAGATGCGTTGCCGCTCGCCACCCGAAAGTTCGCTGCCGTTCTCACCGATAAGGCTGTTCCAGCCGTCAGGCATCTTCTCGGCAAAGGCGTCGACATGCGCCAGACGGGCTACGGCGATGACTTCTTCGTCGGTGGCGTCCTTGCGGCCGATGCGGATGTTCTCCAGCACGGTGTTGTTGAAGAGCGTGACATCCTGGAAGACGATGGAATAGAGGCTCATCAGCGTCTCGGGGTCAATCTTGGAGATATCCATCCCGCCGACGGTGATGGTGCCGGAGGGGATGTCCCAAAAGCGGGAAGCCAGCCGCGAGACGGTGGTCTTGCCGGAGCCGGAGGGGCCGATGAGCGCCGTCACCTCGCCCTGCCGGGCGGTGAAGGAGACGCCGTCGAGAACGGTCTCGGAGGTGTCATAGGCGAAGCGGACATCCTTGAATTCGACATCATAGCCCTTATTGGAGAGCGACTCCACGCCCCGCTGCTCCTCATGGCAAAGAATCTCGTCCATGCGCTCGCACTGGATGCCCAGCGAGACGACGGCGCCGAGGTTGATGAGGGAGCCAGACATGGGGTCGTAAAGGCGCGAAGCAACCAGCAGGAACATGAAAAGGGTGAGCACATTGAGGCCACCGCCTGCCAGCAGGTAGGCACCCGTGAGAGCCACGGTGGCGATGCCCAGCTTGAGGACCATCTGGCCGCTCACCACGAAGCAGGCCACACCCAGCTCTGCCTCTATGGCACGTCTCTCGACGAGGTCGATGCGGGGGAAGAGGTCATCGAGATATTTCTTCTCGGCATCGTTGGCGCGGATGTCCTGAAATGCCTCCAACCCCTCTTGGATATGATCGGCGAGGTCCACCTTGGCCTGGACGCTGCAACGGTTGTAGCGGTTCTGGAACTTGGCGGAGAGAAGGACGATGGCGATGGCTATCGGGATGACCCAGACGGCGGCGAGGGCCATACGCCAGTCGAAGAAGAAGAGGCTGATGCCGATGAGGGTGGTGGAAATCATCGAGCCTATGAGTTCTGGCACCCAATGCGAAGTGCCTGTCTCGATGGTGGCGGCGTCGGCCATGATAGTGCTGGTGAGGTCGGCGAGGTCTTTCTTGCCGAAGAAAGAAAGCGGCAGACGGCGCAGTTTTTCGGCCAAAGCGATACGGCGGCGACCGCTTTCGAGATAGACGGAGGTGAACTGCTTGTTGTATTTGACGAACTCCATTGCTGCTATTGCCACGAGGCAGAGTGCGATTTTCCACACATATCCCCAGGTGTCCAGCGGGTTGCCTTCCATCAGGTCTTTCACCAGGAAGAAGAGAAGTCCGACGGGCAGCATGAGGACGATGTCCATTCCAGCGCTGGCCAGACATGATTTCACGAGGTCGCGAGCGCCCTGCTGCGAGAGGGCATATTTATGACGTAGTGTACCGATGATGCTCATTTTATATTCCACTTTACAGATTCAACATATTGTTTCCACATGGCGGCATACTTGCCCTCTTTGGCGAGCAGCTGGCTGTGCGTCCCCTGCTCGGCGATGTGCCCTTCTTCAAGCACATAGATGCAGTCGGCACCCGTTACAGATGAAAGGCGATGTGCCACCATCACAAGGGTTTTGCCGCTCTCGGCCATCCTCGAGAAGGCTTGCTGTACGCGCGTCTCGTTGTCGGGGTCGGCAAAGGCTGTGGCCTCGTCGAGGATGACAATGGGCGTATCCTTGAGCATCACGCGGGCGATGGCCACACGCTGCTGCTCGCCGCCGGAGAGATAGGTTCCCTTGGTGCCGATGACGGTGTCGATGCCCTGCGGCAATTTGGCGAGGATATCGTCGCACTGGGCCTTGTGCAGGGCTTCCAGTACCTCCTCGCGTGTTGCATCGGGTCGTCCTAGCCGAACATTTTCTAAGATGCTGGTCTTCAGCAGACGGCTGTCTTGGAATACGAAGGAGATTCGGTTCATCAAATCCTGTTTTTGAATATGGCGTATGTCCACGCCACCCAGCGTGATGGAGCCCTCCGTGACATCGAAAAAGCGAGCCATCAGGCTGGCCGTCGTGGTCTTTCCACCACCGGAAGAACCCACGAAGGCGATTTTCTGTCCGGGTTCGACTTTCAGCGAGATGCCGTCCACGGCAAAGCGGGTGGCTTCGGGGTAACGGAAACGGACATTCGTGAGTTCCATCTCGTTGTCCTGTGGCAGTTGGGCATCTTCAGGGTCTTTCAGCGGGTCGATGGCCAGGATGCGACCGGTCTTGTCCAGTGCTTCGGCCACAATCATCTCGTTCTCGCTGGCGAACATGATGCGGTTTAGCGTGACGGCTATGGCAGGGGTGATGATGACATAGTAGAGCAGGTTCAGCAGGTATTCGCCATCCACATTGCCATGCTTGGCCACTACCAGCGTCAGGCCGATGAGCACGGCGAACGAGGCGTTGACAAACGTGGTGTAGAGCGTCATCGGCAAGCGCAGGTCGATGGTGTAGGCGATGACCCATGTGCGGTACTGGTCGATGGAGTCTTTGAAACGCTTGAAAGAGAAAACCGACTGGCCGAAGGTCTTTACCACTGGGATGCCTCGGACATACTCCACGGCTTCGTTCGACATGGTGTCCAGGGCCTTGTTGTACTCGCCAAGTTTCCTTTTCAGCGTGGGGCCTGTCATCAGCGAAAGCATCACGATGAGTGCCAGCACCACCGTTGCCAGACAGAGAAGCCCCATCCGCCAATCGAACAGGAACATCAGCACCGCCAAACCTATCATGGTGGCATACATGCCCGCCTTGTCGGGGAGCTGGTGGGCAAGGTAGGTCTCCGTCGACTGGGTGGATTCCTGTACCCATTTGCGCACCTTGCCACTACCAAGGCTGTCCAAGAATCCAATGGGCAGCGACATAATATGTTGCATCAAAGTTTTGCGCATGTTGGCGGCAATGCGGAAGGCGGCCACATGCGAGCACATAAGACCGCCGAAATAGACCAAGATAGAGGCAATGGCAAAGGCTACCGCCATCCATCCGAAGTGGGCGATGCGGCTGTAGTCGCCGGCTATCACATCGCGAAGAATGGCCCAGATGTAAAGAAAAGGAGCAAGTGCCAATAGCTGGCTAATGCTCGCAATCGCTAAAGATAGGTATGTCAACACCTTTCTCTTTCCGGCGTAGGCGAGAAGTTGTGGTAGAAGTTTTTCTTTCTTGTCCATGTATTACGTTGATAGGTTGATAGGTTGATATGATGGAGAAACCTATTATTTCAGTTTTGTAGCAGACTTTTTCATTACACGCTCAGCAAGGCGCATTGCGAGGATGGCGATGGGAATGGTCAGCACCAGCACGACCACCAGCATGGGAATGTTCTCGATGACGGGCATCATCAGCTGGTCGTAACCTGCAGGCATCTCCTCGACGGCAGCGGCAAGCGACCCCTCGGTGTCCGTCCACCAGTGGGAGATATAGGTGAAGAACGAGAATGCAAATGGCACAAAGCTCCAGCGGACACCTTTCTTGGTATCATAGCCGTTGACTTTGCGGAGGATTTCGGCCAATGCCGTGAGGACCACCATACCGATAGTGCAGAACAGATCCGCTTCGCCGACAATCAGGAACAGCACAAGAATGAAGCCATTGAGGACCGTTGCCGCGCCGAAGCGGGGAATCAGGGTGCAAGTGTAGAGGTAGATGAATGTCGTCAACAGCGGCAGTACCACGCCAACATAAGCGTAGCATGCAGGGTGGATGGCACCGCTTGCGGCACCGAGAATGAATGTGGCCAGATAGGCAATGGCCATCAGAACAATGATGGCTACTTTTTTAAAAGTCAATTTTTTATCCATGATATTGTAGTTTTGATTTCTGTTGCAAAATTACTTGCCCCGCAGAAACCCCACAATAACCAAAAATAGGGATTATCGTCACCATACATATGTGTATGGTGGGGGAAATCACCAATAGTGGTGATTGCCTATGCGGAGGAGGTCGTGTATTTTTGCAGCAGAAAAAATGATTTGTGATATGCAAATAACTAAAAGTATACTAACGTTTTGTGTTGCCTCTATGTTGGGTGTCTCCGCCCCAATTTGGGCACAGAACGACAGCACGACAACCAAAAGCCGCTTGACCATCGGCGGCTACGGTGAGGCGGTGTACAGCCGTCATTTCTACAGCGACAACGTGTTCCGCTACTCGAAGGCGGAGAAATACAAGGACGCACCCGGCTACGGCCGCGTGGATCTGCCCCATGCCGTCATCATGCTAGGTTACGACTTCGGCCACGGCTGGAGCGTGGGCACAGAGATTGAGTTTGAGCACGGAGGCATCGAGGCCGCCGTGGAGAAAGAGACCGAGGAGACCGGCGAGTTCGAGCAGGAACTAGAGCGCGGCGGCGAGGTGGCGCTGGAACAGTTCTGGGTGCAGAAGAGTTTCAGCAAACAGTTGAACGTGCGTGCGGGTCATATCGTGGTGCCTGTGGGTATGACAAACAACGGTCACACCCCCAATATGTTCTTCAGTGTCTACCGCCCTGAGGGAGAGAATACAATCATGCCCTGTACATGGCACGAGACGGGCATCTCCGTCTGGGGAAAGGAGGGCAGCTGGCGCTATGAGGCACAACTGCTTCCGGGTCTCAACAGCAACCTTTTCAACGATCAAGGGTGGATTCACAACGGCAGCGCCTCGCCCTACGAGTTCCGTCCGGCCAACGCTCTGGCCTGTGCCGCCCGCGTCGACTGGACGGGCGTAAAGGGACTGCGCCTAAGTCTCAGCGGCTACCTCGGCGGCAGCAACAACAACGACATTGTCACCGACCCCAATGGAAAATATTATAAGTATAATGCCGTGGTGGTCATTGGGGCTTTCGACTTCGCCTATAAGAACCAATGGCTGACGGTGCGCGGCAACGTGGATTACGGTCACTTGAGCGATGCTGCCGCTATCTCGGCACGCAATAAGAACCAGACAACCATGACCGGCAACCCCTATCCCCACACCTTCGTGGGCGAGGGTGCCTGGGATGCCGCCGTCGAGGCCGGTGTCAACACGTTGGCATGGAGCAACACGAAACAGAAACTGTATATCTTCGGCCGCTACGACCAGTACGACAGCTATGTGCCTGCCGAAGGGCTGGCCGACATCGGCTGGTGCGCCCGCACGGTGG
>Ga0256406_1006788_pt1 | contig 11265 bp, 6 predicted proteins | sample RumenRJG_03DNA_FD_185986 | JGI IMG/M metagenome (GOLD analysis project Ga0256406, IMG submission 185986) | Bovine rumen microbial communities from Lethbridge, Alberta, Canada - RJG_03 | ecosystem: Host-associated > Mammals > Digestive system > Stomach > Rumen | place: Canada: Alberta | collected...
GCATGTCTTTCGACACCTGGGTGAGCAGTAATTTCACGAGCTCCGTGCCCGTTCCGAGGCGAGGCATGGCCGGAGCCGTAGATTTTGAAATGTCGTATTTCATTGATGTTGTGCTTTTTAAAGAAAATTCGTTTCATGTTACGTTACAACGTTACAGCGTTACAATGCTATTTCAAGGGGTACACCCTTTCTCTTCTTATATATATAACTATCTAAATAGTAATTAGTTATAAAGTCTTTAAAGAGGGGTTTTGTTTTTATTGACCCCTTGTTTTAGCGGTGTAACGGTGTAACGGTGTAACGCCTGCTGTCGCTCACTATCTGTTGTCCAAGCCGTCCTTTCTCTCTATAAGGCCAGCCACGACATACAGCTCGTCAGCGGCCTCGCGGCAGAAGTCGCCCAACTGTCTGGTAGTCGAAAGCATGGGATGTTTGAAAGAGAGCACGAAACAGTCGTTGCCAACCAATACGTTGACATGTGTTCCTCTGTAGAGATGCGCCTTTCGCTTCTGCGTCTTGCCATTTGTTTTGGCATTCTGCACGAAGGTAAGATGATCGTAGCCGTCGCGGGAGAGTACGCCGGCGAGTAGTTCTCCAATCTTCATTCTACCCTTCATACGTTTCTCCACTTTCAGATTGACATCAAGAAACGTGTCGGGGTAGAGTTCAAGAAGAGGCTCGCCATCGGGTCCCTCTTGGGCATCATCACCGCCAACTTTCTCAGCTAAACGCTTACGGAAGGCGACAGCCAAGGGTTCATCACTACGGAGAAAGTCTCGAAGGACTTCTCCAATGCTTTTAGGTTCTTGGGAACCTTCAAGCCAATCTAAAATAAAATCTTTTGCCATAAAGCATACAAGATTTGGGCGGTTGGCTCATCTGCTTAGCCCATAGCGTAAGATGGCCGAGAAAGGAACTGTTCCATTCTCGGCAGCAAAGGGAAGGGTTCCGTTTAGTTCATGCAACGCCACAAAAATTGGATTTCTTCGACACAGATTTTGTTCTAATCTGTTCCATTGACTGATTTACAATAAGTTACAAAAGTGGTTTTTATGGAGGAATACAAAAAAAGACTCACAGATCTTATTCCGTGAGCCTTCCTGATTATTTGGAATCTTTAATTCTATTATAATCTTCTTCTATTTGGCCTTTGTCCAACAAAATCTTTGCGTTATGTCGTTCGTAAGTAGAACGAGACTTAGTTGATCTCAAAGAATAGAAATATTTCTTGAAGTTACTTGATGAACACCCTAATGCTTTAGCACAATGACCAATAATCTTCTCGTTGGTATTGAGTTGATAAATATCTCGAAGCCTATCGTAATAGCCAAGGTACTTCAACATTGCAGATGCATAAAGAGCATCTTTTACCATTAGTTCTATGAGATCAGCCTGCTGTTTAGGACTTAAGCACTTCACCAGTGGCAATTCTTCAAACCTGAAGGGTGCCACAATTGTTGTGAACTTTTCTGCAGCCGTCGTAAGTTTAGGTTTATCAGTTAGCTGAGTTAGATTAGTAGTTCCTGTATGAGGCGTATTTTTCAACGCATTTTCATACGCTGTCCTCCAACTTTCTTCTGGAGTACCTTCCCATAGGCTATAGCAATATTCGTCAAGTGTCAGCGGTAAGTTGACAGTGTCTTCCAAATAGACACGCCAAAGAGGGCGCTGGCAGTAAGTCTTCTCTATGATAAAGTACAACTGCATAATTCGTAGTCTTATAATCTCATTGGAATTTTCTTTCGACTGGCGATAGCGATCTATGCATTCTTTTGAATACTCATTGAGCTGAATAAGAATTTCCCTAACAACTTGGAGCATGTCTTCATCATTATGTAGTTCCTTCTCTATTGCTATCAGCCAAAGATAGGTTCGCTTCGTTTCAAGACGCATGGCAATATCATAGAAAAGATCCGAGAAGGTATTCCTAACCTCTAATTCAATGTCCATAATTGGCATGTGCTCAGCAACAGTTGTAGGAGTATAATTCTCGCCATCTTGTTCAATGAATGCCTTTCGTAAATCTTCAGCAATGGGAGCTTCTTCCGACACATGAAGCTGAGTGTACATTGGTAATGTCTCCATATACCAACTATCTATCTCCTCAAGTCCAGCATCTTTCACTAGTTGATCCATCCTTACTTTCAGTCTGGGGAAACGTCCTCTTTTCTCTTTTGATGACAAAGCCAAAGGAGGACGCATTTGACCATGAATCAAGCAGGTCAATAAGGGAAGTGTAGTAATTATCTTCTTCATTAACTCCTAAATGAACCAAAGGTTAGAACACGAAAAATCTCTATTAGGGATGATGGCATTTTCGAAGAACGGTACCTGCTCTGCCAACATGGATGGATATTTTACGGTGATAGGTAGGTTTTGTTGTTCAACAGTTGACCAGCACATCCTCGATAATTGATAACATTGTGTCAACACATCATTTACCAACCCTGCTTTTTCACTCTCCGAACAATTTCTGCAAGCTATATCCACTTTTAAAGGCAAGTGATAAAGTCTCGACACATCATCAGAATGGTTTATTTGGTTCTGAAATTTAAAAGTGTCATATTTGACATTATTATACAACAAGAAAGAAGATTCCCCAATTTTGATGTATGTGCCACTGAATGGCATCATGTCTTCCTGACTTTCGTCAAAAGCCACCATTGTCGTTTCTTCGCTCTTATAGATGGTTGCTGTTATAATTGGGATTTCTTTCCCTAGCTTAGACACTATCTTCATAAATTCTCTCCACTCCAGACTGTTCATTTTCTTGTAAAAATGAATGAAGACCCGCTCTGGCGCTATTCCACGTTCCTTAATAAAGGATATTAGAGCACTACGCATCTTGGCTGCAAGTTGCTTATGGTCATCTCCAGGCATGCAGTCAAACTCACGAAATCTACCATTGCCATCAAATCTGAATGCCGTGCCAAGGTATCTTTTGTTGATTCTGTTTGGACAAAATGCACCTACACCGATTATCAAGTCATTTTGGTTGCCAGCCGGTGTAACCCAAGGTGCTCCATTCACCTTTGCAAGAATGGCAGCATAGATATTCGTGAAATGATACTTCACACGATTTCCCTCATCCAAGCTGCCTTGATAGAATCCCTGCATACTGATACTTTTCTTTAGCAGTTGTTCACGGATACGTGCGTAGGTCCACTGATAGTGTACATCAGTCCACGATAGTCTTGATATAGGACTAATGTAGATGGCGATATACCGAAATCTTGTCGTGTCTATATCTCTTGGCTCAAGAGCTTGACGTACTTCATCTACGGCATTATCTAAAGTGGAAAATGCTATATCTCCGTTTGGGTCATGCTCTACGACCTGTTTCATAGCTTTCGCCAACGAGTCGATTTCCATATATTGAGAGCCTCTCTGTGATGTCTTGGGAAAAGCACCATATTGGAAAGCTTCAATCATAAAATCATGTGCACCACGTCCTTTGTCATCGTCTTGATAAATAAAAAAGTAACGTATTTTTCTTCCGTCACCATCACCTTTGTCATATGGCGCACTTCCATACATCTTATATTGAATGGCGTCATTCACAATTTTGGTAGATCCGTAGTAATCCTTAATCATCAACTGATTTGCCTTTGAGGGAAGTTGATGAATAATAGATTTATCAAGCGTCAAGAAATCATCTGTACGAAGACCTACGTAAGATTTAAATTCTTTGGTATTCAGATACCTCGTTCTAAGGAGATCTTCATAAGCATGTTGGCGAATATACTTATTTCCCTTCATGCCTTTTCGGAACTCTTTCTTAGTGGAAGGATGGCTATTATATTCTAAATGCAATTCTCGCTTCAAGTCATTGGTAATAACTGGATAAGCTTCCCAAATATGGTTACATATAATCTGGTAGTCCTTTCTGTAACTGTATATTTTATTCCCTATGACCACACGACTGATATACTTGGCATCATTCAGACTGCCCATTGTCGAGAGAGGCTTGTTATAGACATGAGTGACTCCATTATAACTTACTACCATTTCAAAATCATCGGACACATGGCTGTCTTGAATTCGGAGTGAGTATTGGCAGTATTGAGTTACATCTGGCAATTCTTGTTTCTTCAACTTAACACAGAGTATAATATCCTCTATCATATTTGTCGAAAGGATGAGCTTATCCTTAGATTCAAAATACTGACGGACCTTATGTCTTATATAATGGAGTCCAAATCGACGGCTCTTTGAAATATCCACGGGCATAATCCAGTCATTATCGACACCTTCACTGGTAAAATCCGTGTAGATATATTTATGCTCAGAGAGTGCATCTCTATGTTTGTCCCATAGTTCTATAGGAGCTTCAGCTCTATGCATCGGAACGTCATTTTCATTTCTGCGAACAAGGGAGAAACCTAAGTTTATTCCCCCAATGCCTGAAAACAAAGAAAGAACATTTATCTTCATTTGCTTGTTTTGGTTAATATGTTGTTAACATCCACATCTTATTTCGTCACTCGACGATAGATATGAGAACTGACCATTCTGTTAGTTAGATTGTTCAATCCTAAGTACAAAAATACGGTTTTTCTTTCATTTCACAAAAGGATGGAAGAGAAAAAAACATCATTGGAAATCTTTTTTGTCCAAAAGTCCCAGAACCCAAGATTATTTATTACTTTTGCACTACACATAAAAATCAGATATGGACAACAAACAACTCAAGGAATTGGAAAGCAGATTATGGGAGGCAGCCGACCAGTTGCGTGCCAACTCGGGTATCAGCTCCCATAACTACACAGCACCTGTGCTGGGACTGATATTCCTTCGCTTTGCCACCTTGAAATACAATCAATATCGTGAGGCAATAGAGCAAGCCTACCTTGCAGGGAAGGGTAGCCGCAATGAGCGAAGCAAAGAGGAGATAGCCGTAGAGATGTGCGGTTTCTATCTGCCTGATGCCGCCAACTTCGATGCGCTCCTCTCCCTGCCCAAGGATGCAGATGTCATTCTTGCCATCAAGAAAGCCATGCGTGCCATCGAGGAATCGAGACCTGAGCTTCAAGGTTGCCTGCCGGATGCGGAATACGACAATCTGAAGCCTACTGGCGATGGCAACAACAACCAAGACCTGGCTTTCGACTTGTTGAAGATTATTGACTCTATCCCTAAGGACATTACGGGCGATGTCTTTGGTAAGGTGTATGAGTATTTCCTTGGAAAGTTTGCTGCCGATGAAGGAAACAAGGGTGGCGAATACTACACGCCGACGAGCGTGGTGCGTCTCATGGTGGAGATGATAGAGCCCTACGCCGGCCGCATTCTCGACCCCGCCTGTGGGTCGGGCGGCATGTTCGTTCAGAGTGCCAACTTCATTCATGAGCATCAACAGGCTGCCAAGCGCGATGACAACCTGAAGGTGTATGGCGTGGAGCTCAAGCCTGAAACGGTGAAGATAGCCCGCATGAACATGTTTCTCAATGGGTTGCGCAGCGAGATCTTCAATGGGTCAAGTTATGAGAGTGACCCCTTTGACAGCTATGAGAGTTTCGACTTCGTGATGGCTAATCCGCCTTTCAATGTGGACGATGTCAATATGGAAACGGTGAAGAACCAGCCGAGGTTCAACAAGTTCGGCGTGCCTCACAACAAGACGAAAGCCTCGGGCAAAAAAGCGCAAAAGGAGACGGTGCCCAATGCCAACTATCTTTGGATAAGTCTCTTTGCCACCTCGCTCAACGAGCATGGTCGGGCCGCTCTCGTCATGGCCAACAGCGCATGCGACTCAGGCAAAAGCGAGGCTGAGATTCGGCAGAAGATGATAGAGAGCGGCATTATCAGCGGCATGCTCTCGCTGCCCAGCAACATGTTCTATAATGTCACCCTGCCGGCTACGTTGTGGTTCTTCGACCGTGGACGCGCTAACGACCCTCATATCCTTTTCATCGATGCCCGTAACGTGTTTCGGCAGATAGACCGCGCCCACCGTGAGTTCACGGAGGAGCAGATTCACAACCTCGCCTGCATCCGTCATCTGTACCAGGGCGATCGCGGCTATTACGACCAGCTTCTGACTGACTATGAGCAGAAAATTGCCGATGCCAAGAGCAGATTTGACGAAGCAGAGGAGCGACTGAATAGCTGTCAACAAGAGGCTGATGCCATGGAAAAGGTCTCGCCCATAAAGAAACGTGAATTGAGGGTTGCGGAAGCTGACTATAACGAAGCGAAAGCCGCTTATGAATATATAACGAGCCAGCGCAGCTGGCTCGTGGAGCGTTTCCCTAATGGCAAATATATGGATGTCACAGGACTGTGCAAGGCTGCATCTATGGAAGAAATCCGGGAGCAAGACTACTCACTCAATCCCGGCCGCTATGTGGGTGTAGTGATAGAGGACGACGGACTCTCCGAGGAGGAGTTCCGTCAGGAGATGCTCAGCCGAAACGAGGAACTCAATGTGCTCTCGAAGCAAGCTGATGAACTCATGGGGAAGATAAATGAAGAACTGAAAGGAGTGATGGGATGAAGTGGATAACGGAAGAATTTAACGACTTTATAAAGCTTAACAGAGGTTTTGACCTTCCTAATGATAAAATTAAAGAAGGACCGTATCCTGTTGTCGCTTCAACTGACATTAAGGCGCATCACTATACTTTTAAAGTCAAAGCTCCTGGGGTAGTTACGGGGCGGTCGGGCAGTTTAGGAACTGTGCAGTATGTCAAAAAAGATTTTTGGCCATTGAATACTTCGCTTTATGTTAAAGACTTCAAGGGTAACGATTCAAGCTTTGTCTATTACTATCTGAAAACGATGCATCTCGAGCTTTATAATTCAGGAGTGGGAGTACCAACATTGAATCAAAACCATCTGCATCGCATTAAAGTTGTAGTTCCAGAATCTACAGCTGACCAAAAGAGAATAGCTACCATCCTTTCCCACTACGATGACCTTATCGAAATCAACAAGCGCCGTATTGCCTTGTTGGAGGAATCGGCACGTGAACTCTATAAGGAATGGTTTGTCAGAATGAGGTTCCCAGGATGGAGAAAAGAAAAAACTACAGCTGGAATCCCTTCTGAATGGGAGATTAAAAACATTAGTCAGATATGTGATATTTCTGCTGGAAAAGATAGACCTGAGCAAGTCTCGCCAGCTAAAAGTAAAGAATTTCCCTATCCTATTTATTCAAATGGAGTAGATAATAATGGGTTGTATGGCTTCGCCTCATCCCCAAGGGTAGCTAATAACTGTATTACAATCTCTGCAAGAGGAACGATAGGATTTGTAGTATTGCACTTATTTCCATTTGTTCCTATTGTAAGGTTGCTTGTATTGGTACCCCAAAAAGAAAATTTATTATATTATTTGTATTTGTGGGCTAAATGTATACCCATTGAAGGAAATGGAACTTCTCAACAACAGCTGACTGTTCCTATGATAGGAAAGGAAAAGATCATTATTCCTACGGAGGAGATTTTGGATCAATTCAACACATACATCAACGAATTAGTTGGTATAAAGGACAATTTAATTCATGCAAATGAGTTGCTTTCTCTCCAGCGCGACCGCCTTCTCCCTCGCCTGATGAGTGGTCAACTCGAAGTATAACGGATAAGCAGCCATAGATTATGCAGAACTACATCTATGAAGACGATATCGAACGGAATTGTTGCGAGCTGAGCATAGAAGCTAACGGCTACGACCATCACTATTCGAGCTTCAACATCAGGAAGCCCGTGGTGACGGCTTGGCCCGGGCGGAAGTCGCTGGACGAGGTGCTCAACATGGACACCTTGCGCCGGAAGGTGAAAGAAATCAATGGCGCGGCCACAGACAGGATAGATGGACTTGATGACCAAGAGGTGGAGGAAGCAATCAATTATCTCACCCGTTATGACCGACTTGCCGATGACAAGCAGATCAACCGTACCATGATGGGATATTTGCGCAATGGCGTGAAGGTGAACGTGCTGCAACGCAGTGGAAAAAGGGAAGAAAAAACTCTTCGCTTTATCAACTTCCGGCATCCAGAGCGCAACGAGTTTGATGTGGTCAACCAACTATGGATTCAGGGTGAGCAGGGGGCTCTGCGGCCCGACGTGATACTCTATATCAACGGTATTCCCGTGGTGACCATTGAACTGAAGAATGCCTCGGTGGATGTGAAGAATGCCTACGATGACAACCTGACACGGTATCGCAAACAATTAAAGGAGCTGATGCACTACAATGTCTTCCTTGTGGCCAGCAATGGTATAGAGACACGAGTCGGTGGCACTTATTCTTCATGGGAATTCTTCTTTCCTTGGCTGAGGCTCAAGGACGGAGAAAAAGTCGACCGGAAAGAGATAGAAGAGACCCGAAGCAGCCTTTCGTATGCCATCTATGGCTTGTTCAACAAAGTGAGCCTCACGGATTACATACAGAACTTTGTGCTCTTCTATAACGGCATCAAGATTTGTGCTCAGAACCATCAGTTCCTTGGCGTGAACCAAGCCTTTAAACGCCTGAGACAGCTCACCTCACGAGAATTGCCTGAAGAAGAACGCAACAAAGGTGGTGTCTTCTGGCATACTCAGGGTGCTGGGAAAAGCTTCAGCATGGTGTTTCTTGCCCGCAAGGTGGAGCTATTGCTCAAAGGCGACTTCACCTTCTTGGTGATTACCGACCGCGAGGACCTCGATGACCAAATCTATCGCAACTTCCTCCATGCTGAGTTCATGGCAAAGGATTACAAATGTCGGCCAAGCAATAGCAGCCAACTCCAAACCATGCTTACCGACAACCATCGCATCGTGTTCTCACTCATTCAGAAGTTCCGCTATGACAAAGGCCGGCAATATCCCGTTCTGTCAGATCGTAGCGACATCATCGTGTTTGTGGATGAGGCTCATCGCACGGAATATAAGAGCCTTGCAGAGAACATGCGTATCGCCCTGCCCAACGCCCGATATATGGCTTTTACGGGTACGCCCCTTTTTGGCAGTAAGCAGATGACCAACAAATGGTTTGGGCGTACTGTGTCGGAATACAACTTCAACGACGCCATAGATGATGGTACGACTGTACATCTGACCTACCGCAATCATCAGCCAGAAGTAGAAAACGACAATCCGACCTTTAGCGATGACTTTGCCAAGATCTTGGAGGATGACAACCTGACTGATGTGGACAAGAGAAAATTGAGCGATCAATACGCCCAGCAGATGGAAGTGCTGAAACGACCGGCACGACTGGACACTATCGCCCGAGATATTGCCCGCCATTTCCATAGTAGGGGCTATCTGGGCAAGGGCATGGTGGTGAGCGTGGATAAGTTTACCACAGTCCGTATGTACGACCTGGTAACGATGTATTGGAAAGAGGAGATCAAGCTGGTGAATAAAGAACTGGCTAAACTCACTCCTCACTCAGAAGAATGGGAGACACTCTATCAGCGTCGCCAATGGATGCAAAGCACACAGATGGCAGTCGTGGTGAGTGAAGAGGCTGGCGAGGAACAGAAATTCCAGGCTGAAGGTCTTGACATCAAGCCACATAGGGCCTTGATGAATTGGTTTGACCCGAATACTGGAAAGGAACTGCAAGACCGCTTTAAGGATGCCGAGGACCCGCTCCGACTGGTCTTCGTCTGCTCCATGTGGCTGACAGGCTTTGATGTACCTACGCTGTCCACGCTCTATCTTGACAAACCGCTTACAGGTCACACCTTGATGCAAGCCATAGCCAGAGCAAACAGAAGGACGGACGTGACCATCTTCGGGCAGAAGAAAGAGGCTGGAGAGATTATCGCCTATTCTGATATTTTCTCTCAGTTGCGTCATGCCATCAAGCAATATGGCAATTCCGGGGAAGAAGAGAGTAATAACAGCGGAACCGGCAGTAACGAAGGCAACGACACACCCAACCCTAATGAGCCTATGGATGTGGAGCGCATCTATGCCTTGTTGGAGCAAAGCATAAAGGATTGCGTGAACTGGTGCAAGACGGAGCTGGACATAGACCTAAATGTAATTCTCAATCGGCAGAGCGTCTTCAGCAAGATTGCTGAGTTCGACTTGTTTGCCAACAAAATCATTGGCACCATGGCCCATCGTCGGCAATTCTATCTGTATGACAACTTGATAGAAGGCTTCTATAATGAGGCACGTCCTGACATCATGAAGACTGGTCATCGGTTTGACATGGCGAAAGTCATAGCCTATTTACGCAAAGTGATTGACAACAACGCGGGAAAACGTGACTTGGATTCGGCAAGACATAAGATTAGAGAACTTCTTGATATGAGCATCGTGCCAAAGGTAGCAGCAGAACAAAGCTACCGTATTAAAGATGATGACCAAGAGATAGATCTGAGTTCCCTTAAACTGGATGATCTGAAGCGGGCGTTTAAACAATCAGCTATTCAGAATATCGAAGTGGAGGATTTGGAGAATTTTATCCAGCACAGACTACAGATCTTGCTCGATGCAAACGTGGAACGCGTGCCATTCGCTGAAAGGTTTCAACACATCATTGACGAATATAACGCAGGAGCCCTGTCCAGCCAACAGACATTGGATGAGTTGCTCAGATTCGTGAAGCAAATGAGCGAAGAGGAGAAAAGAGCAGCAAAAGAGAACCTGAGTGAAGAGCAATTGGAAATCTTCGACATCTTGAAGAAAGAGAAAATGACCAAAGACGAAACCATTAAGGTGAAAGCGGCTGCTGTTGATTTGCTTAAAGCACTTCACGAGAACAGGTCCGTCCTCTTCCCTGTGGATTGGTATAAAGACACACAACTCAAATTAAGATTCTTGGGGTTCATAGGCAAGCAGCTGAACCAGACACTTCCCGAAAGCTATGACCGGCAGGTGTTTATGGATAAGAGAGACAAAGTATATACAGTCTTTCTGTCCAAGGCAATAAACAGTGGCTCCGTTTTCTTCAACTAAATTGAGTTTCCGTCATGCACCATTACTTTAATAGGTTAGGTGAAATAGAAAAGATCGCTATCCTTCCTGCTTGATAACTGCCCGCTCCCCAGGGCCCGGCACCGTAGTCTCTCTGAAGTACAGGCTGCGCATGAGTCCCCGAGATCCGTGGCGCTCAACAATGTCAGTTAAAGGCTTGATGCCCTAGGCTTCCAGCTCTGCCTTGACGACTTGTAAATCGTCTTCGACTATCAAGCAGAAGTCCTGAGAGCCATACGTGGGATGAAGGGCGGCTGGTTGGAACTCGCCTTTGGTGGTGTGGATGGAAAGCTTTATATTCTACTTTGCTTCCCAATGGCCATAGGTATAACCACCGACGCGT
>Ga0256406_1006790_pt1 | contig 11263 bp, 8 predicted proteins | sample RumenRJG_03DNA_FD_185986 | JGI IMG/M metagenome (GOLD analysis project Ga0256406, IMG submission 185986) | Bovine rumen microbial communities from Lethbridge, Alberta, Canada - RJG_03 | ecosystem: Host-associated > Mammals > Digestive system > Stomach > Rumen | place: Canada: Alberta | collected...
ACCTGAAAAGATTGCCACTTTTGAGAATCTGGGAGATGAGCGTCGCATCGGTATCCGTGTGGGAGAAACGTTGATGATGCTCATCACGGAGGATGAGAGACGTTATAAGCAGGGGGATGTAGTAAAATTGGAGGTGCGTGGAGAAAAAACACACCTGTTTGACATCACTACGGGACAGCGTATCCGGGAAAAATAAGTCCTGCTGTCCGGCATTTGACCTTTGAGTTGGAGGAAGTATGCGGTACTTTATAGGATTGGATAATGGTGGAACTACCACAAAGGCAGCAATATTTGACAGCATCGGTCACCAGATGGCCAGCGCCAGCATGGAAACTCGTTCTATTACTCCCAGACCTGATTTCGTGGAAAGGGATATGGAGGAAATGTGGAATGCGAACGCTGCGGTGATCAGGAAAGTACTGGAAGAAACCGGAATAAGCAGCAGAGACGTGGCAGGCCTGGGTGTTTGCGGACATGGGAAAGGTCTGTATTTGTGGGGCAGAGATGACCGGCCTGTAAGAAATGGAATAATATCCACGGATAACAGAGCTTATCGTTATGTTGATCACTGGAAGGAAGACGGGACGGAGCAGAAAGCATATCAGATGTCCTGGCAGCATATTATGAATTGTCAGCCAGTCGCGCTTCTGGCGTGGATCAGAGACAATGAGCCGGAAAACTACCGGAATATCAAGTATGTATTTGAGTGTAAAGATTATGTGCGTTTCAGGCTGACTGGCGAAGCCCGGGCGGAAATCTCTGATTATTCTGGCACCAGTATGATGAATCTCAAGACCGGAAGCTTTGATACTAAATTGCTGGAATTGTTTGGAATTCCCGAAATGAGAGAAGCACTTCCACAGTTAGTGCGATCGGATGAAATCGCCGGGTATATTACCCGGGAGGCGGCACAGGCAACAGGATTGAAGGAGGGAACCCCTGTTATCGGCGGATTTTTTGATATAAACGCCTGTGCACTGGCCTCTGGTGTGATTGATCCGGATCTGATTTGTATGATTGCTGGGACCTGGTCCATTAATGAGTATATAAGGAAAACGCCGGTGCTGGACGGTAAGGTTCAGATGAATTCTCTTTTCTGCCTGCCTGATTATTATCTGATTGAGGAATCCAGTGCTACGTCAGCAGGAAACCTGGAATGGATTAAAAGGCAGATGTTTCCTGAACTGAAGGAAATAGCTGACAGGATGGGAAAGAAGCCGTATGATCTGATTGATCAATGGGTGGAAGAGATTTCACCGGAAGAATTCGTACCGGTTTATCTGCCGTTTTTGATGGCTTCCAATGTACATCCCAACGCGAAGGCTAGTTTTATCGGAATGAATATCAGTCACGATTGCAGGCATCTTCTGCGAAGCGTATTTGAGGGCATTACCTTTTGCCACCGATATCATCTGGAGCGTCTTCTGGCAACGCGGGAGACACCACCAAGAGCAATTCGCCTGTCGGGTGGGGCGGCCAAGGCTGCGGTATGGACTCAAATGTTCGCGGACGTGATGAATATTCCTGTAGAAACTGTAAAGGTGAATGAAGCCGGAGCTTTAGGCTGTGCAATTGCAGCAGCCAGCGCAACCGGAGAATATAGCTCCTTGAAAGAGGCTATCGATCATATGACCGTTATTGAGAAACCGGTTATGCCCAATCCGAAGTATCGGGAGATTTATGACAGGAAGTATGCACTCTATGTCAAAACCATTCAGTGTCTGGACGGACTGTGGGACGATATGCAGAAAATGGTGGAACTTGGGGGCAGATGAACAAAAATACGCTCAGACCTGCAACAGCGTCATTTAATTATGAATCAGGAGCGACGCAATTTAATAGACACATCTTAATAAAGGTTTAGTCAGCCATAGGGCTGTTAAACAACATCTTTGCAGCCAACAGGGCCGGTCATCTCAGGATAGACCGGCCTTGTTGCATAATTATAGTCCTTCAAGAACGAATAGCTCTTCAAAAATATACAGTTATTCGAAAGTATATAGCTCCTCAAAAACAGTGGCAGTACTATTCTGTCACTGTTTTTTATTTCAGACACAGCGATAGGGTGGTGTATAATGGCTTCCGTGCTTCACTTTTGTCACAGCCGGCACTCTTTATCCATGAACTAACTGATTATTTTGTACACATTCAGCTGGTTTAATTACCGGAGAATATAGTGATTATAGAAGCTGAGTTTGTATGTACTGATTCGAAAGGCAAGATTGGAAAATGTAGTGGCAGGAAACGTAAGCAAAGACAGTCTGCGGTTGTCAGAATTAACAGCTGGTTTTCCGGTTGAAAAAAATGCTGGATGAAAATTATGATGGAAAAGGAAGTTAAAACGCGCAGAAACACTAAAATATATTACAAAACAGGCTTTCAAACATACAAAATTAACTACAATGGCAATAACAATTGTACATAATGTGAATTGTAAAGGTTTACAATTAATGATAATATGCGAATATAAACAAATGGAGGAAAGATGGCTACAATTTTTGACATTGCCAGAGCGGCACAGGTATCAATCGCAACGGTATCACGCGTTGTGAATAACAGCGGAAATGTTTCTCCGGTAACCAGGGAAAAAGTCTTAAAGGCAATTCAGCGTATGGATTATGTTCCGAATGATCAAGCGAGGAATCTCAGAGCGCAGCATAGCGGGACGATACTGGTTATGCAGCCGAACATTACTAACCCATATTATGCAAATGTTTTTTCAGGAGTGAGCGATAAGGCAAAAAACTTAAACTATACATTATTTTTGATGAACACGGAAGAAGAGGATTTGCACTCAACTTTGGAAAAGACTCTGGAGAACAAACAGTTTGACGGCGTCATTACCTTTGCGGTTAATCGGGAGGATGATTGGATAGCAGATTATCTGTCAAGGATTCCGATTGTTCAGTGCTGTGAATTTGCTGAGAAAGCGGCTGTTCCGCATGTATCTGTGGATAACTATAAGGCTGCGTATACGGCGACGGACTATTTACTGCGCCTTGGCAGGAAGCGGATCGGTATGATAAGTACAACGAACCATTTTATGTCAACTAAGAAGAGAATGGAAGGCTTTCGTGATGCTTTGGCAGCTAGAGATGGGGAACCGCTGCTGATTGCTTATATGGACGATGCTTATAGTTACGCCTCCAGTTTGGTTACTGCCCAGAAACTATTGAGAAGAGATGATCCGCCGGATGCAGTATTTTGTATTGGTGATGCGGCTGCATTTGCGCTGATCGTAACCGCAAGAGAACTGGGGATCAGAGTGCCAGATGAGCTCTCAGTCATCGGTTTTGACGATGTGATTTATACACAGATGATCCATCCTTACATTACAACTATGCGTCAACCCTGCGCCGCACTTGGCGCTCGTGCAATGGATATTTTAAATGAAATGATCAATGGGAGAATGCCTGAAGAGAAAGAGGTGATTTTACCGACAGCACTTATAGTACGAGAATCAACTTCTCCAGCCTGAGACAGAAGAAAATTGTCTCGATACCATTCGTGATCCTAACCTGCGAACTGCAAATGAGGAGATGTTAACTACAAGGGAATATTTCCCATGCCGGGCAGTTTACGCGGGGCAATGTATACTATTTTTTAAGGAGGGTTTGTTATGAAGAAGGTGACGGCGTTTTTAATGTGTACGGCTCTGGCAACAACAATGATGGTCAGCAGCGTTCTGGCAGCAGACCAGTATAAGATCGGACTGGTCATTCTTTCCGGAGATCATGGTTTTACCGGAGAGTCGGTGAAACAAGCGGAAGCTGAGGCTGAGGCGGAGATGGAAAAGTTTGACAATGTGGACATTGTCGTTAAATCTTGTGGTGAAGCGGCAGATCAGATCACAGAAATCGAAAACCTGATAGCGCAAGGCGATATCGATTCGATCATGCTTTGGCCAACAGAAGGCGAAGCTTTGCGCAGCGCAGCGCAGACGATAGTGGATTCTGACATCAAACTGGTTATTTATGATCGATTGATCGAAGATTTCGAGGGATTGGATGCTCAGATCATGGGGGATAATTTCAGTATCGGCAAAGAGATGGGTGAATATCTGACTCAGTTTTATGGGGAAGACAAACAGGTTGAGTACTTGCGCTTTGTGGGAGATAGTTCTACCGTTACTTCCCAAAGATCTAATGGAATGGATGATGTGATCGATGCGAACAAATTTAAACAGATCAATGAGACATTTGTTACAGACTGGTCAACCGAGAAAGCCCAGGAACAGATGGAAAATTGGCTGAATGGACATAGCAAGGAAGAAATCGAGAGTCTCGATCTGATTGTCACTCATGATGATGAAATTGTATCTGGTTTGATGAATGCACTGGAAGCTTATTCGGGTGACGCTGATTTATCAGGTCTAAGGCTCATAACTTCTGTTGGCGGGCGCGAGGACACAATAGCCAAATTTGATGATACCTCTCTTCCGGTCAAATTCACAACCTGGTTTTTCTCCCCGTCCTTTATTCGTGAAGCTGTCGATTTGACAGTGGATGATACGATTGATGAGAGTTTCACAGGAACAGCTGAGCTGAAAGATGGTATTTATCTGATTCCGTCTTTCTCGATCGGCAATGCAGGTGGCACCCATTATACATTTGATGAATACAGGGCGAGTGAGGAGTACAAGATCAGATATTCGATTGGCGATTTCTAAAAAGACAAGTTAGGTGCATTCAGTTCCTGATTATAAAAGTTTTGGAAGGGCTAGTTGTATGTCGGCTGGTCCTTCTTTCAGGTTGATGGTACTTTTAGAAAAAATATAAATATATCGTACACATTGTGGATATGGAAACTTTGATCCTGCAGAGAGAAAAATTGATACTGCTTAGAATGGAATGGCACAACATAACAGTATGCATACAATTCGGGAGGGAAGGTCTGGTATGTTCTTGGAAATGAAGAAGATTGTAATGGATTTTGGACCCGTCCGGGCAGTCGATCATGCGGATCTGGCAGTAAAACCAGGAGAAATTGTGGGCTTGCTGGGAGAGAATGGCGCAGGAAAATCGACATTGATGAATGTCCTCGCCGGTGTTTATCAGCCATTATCCGGCCAGATCATGGTCAATGGGAAAAAAGTGATCATGAAAAATGTGAGGGTTTCGGAAAAAGCAGGGATCCGGTTTATCCATCAGGAGTTAAATCTCTGCAGAGATCTATGTGTCTATGAAAATATGTTTCTTGGCAATGAGATCAATCAGAATGCTTTGTTCATTGATAAGAAACAGATGATCGAGAAATGTATAGATATATTTAAGCGCATGAATATCGATATTGATCCGGAGAAGAGAGTGGAAGTACTTCCTGCTGCAGAAAAGCAACTGGTGGAGATCGGAAAAGCTTTACTTTTTAGATCAGAATTGATCATCATGGATGAACCTTCAACAGCCCTTGGAACACCGGATATCGAGAATTTGTTCAGAATCATGCGGCAATTAAAGGAGGAAGGCGTCAGTTTCATCTATATCTCCCATAAGATGCCAGAATTATTTGAAATTTGCGATACGTATTACATCATGCGAGACGGAAAGTCAGTCTCCCATGGCAGATTTTCTGAAATCAATGAAGAGCAGGTGACTGAGATGATGATTGGCCACGATCTCCAGAAAGAGCGGTTTGATGATCATCGATGTTATGCGAAAGATGAGGTGATCTTGTCAGCGCAGCATATCTCTTCGGGAGTTCTTCGAGATATTTCTTTTGACTTACACAAAGGAGAGATACTGGCAGTGACTGGTTTACAGGGATGTGGGCGGGACACGTTGGCGGATCTTCTTTTTGGAGTGGAGTCTTTTGATGGGACCCTGAAGATAAAAGACCGGTTAATGCCCAATCACACCGGTGAGGAGACGATCCAAAGGGCGATGCAGCGAGGAATTGCCATGGTACCCAGATCTCGTGCTGAACGTGGAATTCATAATGATCTTTCAGTACAGGACAATCTCTATATGGGGTATTTAAATACTCGATTTCGTGGGCTTTTCATCAGAGCGAAGGATGAGAAAGAGCGTTTTGAACGGCAAAAGAAACAGTTGGGCATTAAAGTATCTTCCCGCCATGATCTCATTACATCTCTTTCAGGAGGCAACCAACAGAAAGTGATTCTGGGCAAGTGGCTGGAGACAGAAGCAGATGTTCTACTGTTGGACAATCCGACACAGGGGATTGATGTCGGTACAAAATTTGAGATCTACCATTTGATACTGGAATTGGCACGGGCAGGCAAAGCAATTATCGTGTTCAGCGCGGAATATCCTGAGATTGAGAAAGTGGCAGATTCTGTGATTGTTCTCTATAAAGGTTCTTGCAATAAAGTACTTACCCGCGGGGAATTGACAGAGAAAAATGTGATGTTTTATTCCACCGGCGCGAATCTGGAGGGAGAAAAATGAATGAAAAGGGACAGATAACGGCGATTGGGAAGATAAGAAATGGACTAACTAAAGAGTATAGTTTTGTTCTTTCATTTCTCCTCCTGGTTGTGATTGGCCGGATAGTGAACGACAATTTTTTTACCTGGAGTAATATCTCGAACCTGTTCGTACAGGGGAGCATGATCGGATTGATTTCCATGGGAATGACAATGGTTATCTGCGCAGGGATGATTGATATCTCTGTAGGATCACAGGTCGCTATCATCGGTGGATTTGGTATCCTTGTATTAAATAAAACAGGAAGCATTCTGGTCATGTTATTATTTGTGACTGCATTTGGAACTGCTATAGGAGTTGTCAATGGCCTTTTGGTCACCAAAGGTGGGATGCCGCCAATGATCGCTACTTTGGCTACGATGAGTGCGGCGAGAGCAATCTGTAATTATTATGGTTCAGGAGGTCCCTTTACTGTAGAAAAAGAAAATTATGACAGGTTTCGAAAATTATCAGTAGGGGGTTTTCCACTTCCAGGAGGAGCAAAGATACCTTATCTAATGGTGATTTTCATTGCAGCTGTGATCATTTTTGACGTTATTATGAAGAAGACAAGGTTGGGAAAACATATTTTTGCGGTTGGTAGTAATGAAAACTCAGCAAGACTTTCTGGCATCCGTGTTGACCGAGTGAAAACGATTGCTTATATGGTGACAGGCGCGATGTGTGGTATCGCAGCACTTTTGTATGCATCACGCATGACAGCAGTTGCTTCAGCCTCAGCTGCAGTTGGATGGGAGATGGATGCGATAGCAGCAGTAGCGATAGGCGGTACGAGGATGACCGGAGGACGAGGAAAGATCATGGGAACTTTCCTTGGGGTCCTGATGTTTAAGATCATCAGTAATATTTTAACAGCTGCCGATGTTTCTTCTTACCTCAACGGAGCGATCAGCGCACTCATTATCGTTTTGGCAGTGCTACTGCAAAATTTTCAAAACAGGAACAAATAAACGGAAAGGAGAAAGAAGACAAAGTTGAGACCGATAACGATAACGACAGGACAATATGGGGATCTGTCTCTGGAACAGGTGAGCAAAGAAATGGGAGAGATCGGCTATGATGGGCTAGAGATAGCGATACATACACACCTGAATGTACATAGATATATTGATGATTTTTCTTATCGCGATGAGGTTTCCGGGACATTGAAAAAGAATGGACTGAAAGTATGGGCACTGGGTGCTCATCTGGCGGGACAGTGTGTAGGAGACAGACCAGATCCCAGACTGGACAATTTTGCGCCAAAGAGATTTGCGGGTAAACCAGATGAGATTCGCAGATGGGCGACAGAAGAGATGATGGCAACTGCTGAGGCAGCTTCTTTGATTGGAGCGAAGACGGTAACAGGCTTTATGGGGTCACCGATATGGGCGTACTGGTATTCCTTCCCTCAGACGACCCAGACAATGATTGAAGAAGGATATGGCCAGCTGATGGAACGATGGACGCCGATATTTGATACGTTTGACAGGTACGGTATAACCTTTGCATTAGAGATACATCCAACGGAAATTGCCTTCGACTATTATTCTGCACAGAAGCTTTTTGAGGTCTTCAATTATAGAAAGACATTGGGTATAAATTTTGATCCTTCACATTTACAGTGGCAAGGGATGGACCCGCGGCTGTTGATCAGAGACTTTGCTGATCGGATCTATCATGTCCATATGAAAGATGTCAAGGTGAGGCTTGATGGAAGGGCAGGGCTTCTGGGAAGTCATCTGGAATTTGGTGATTTGAAAAGAGGATGGAATTTTGTGTCTTTGGGGCACGGCGATGTGGATTTTGATGACATTATTCGTGAATTGAATGCAATAGGATACGAAGGTCCTCTTTCTGTGGAATGGGAGGATTCCGGGATGGACAGAATGTTCGGTGCCAGGGAAGCATATGCGTTCACCAGGAAGATCAACTTTGAGAGATCACAAATGGCATTTGATTCGGCACTGAGAGCTGACGAACCATTTTGACCGGTTGGAGGTGGAGATGAAAAAAAGACCTTTAAGATATGGGATGGTCGGAGGAGGCGTGGGTTCTTTTATCGGAGGAGTCCATCGGAAAGCAATTGCCATAGATGAAATGGCAGAATTAACTGCCGGATGTTTTTCTGATCATGATGAGAGGAACAAAGAGACGGGAAACAGATATGGCCTGGACGAAGAGAGAATTTATCCCGATTATCGTACGATGGCAGAAAGAGAAAATGCACGGGAGGATGGAATTGATTTTGTTTCGATTACTACGCCTAATGACACACATTATGAGATAGCGAAGTGCTTTCTAGAGCATGGGATTCATGTGGCGTGTGAAAAACCGTTATGCTTTACGGCAGAGCAGGCAAGGGATCTGCAAGAAACAGCGGATAGAAAGGGTTTGCTGTTCTGTGTCACCTATACCTATATGGGCTATAATATGATTAAGCTGGCACGGGAAATGATTACCAAGGGAGAGATAGGACAGCTCATCAATGTGAATTGCGAGTATCTTCAGGAATGGCAGATCGATACGGTAGGTATGAGTTCTGACGAGGTAAGCAGGAACGGTGTATGGCGTTCCGATCCAAAAAGATCGGGCATATCAAACTGCGTGGGTGATATCGGAACACATATCGAAAGTGTTGTGTCTTACATAACCGGATCGAGAGTAACAAAAGTAGCCGCTGTATTAGATTCCTATAAACAGAAACTGGACTTGAATGCAAATATCCTGGTGGAATTAGCAGATGGCTGCCATGGCGTGTTTTGTCCATCACAGGTATGCGTGGGGCATGCAAACGGACTTAGAGTGCGTATTTTTGGGACAGAAGGAGCAGTTGAATGGTTTCAGGAAGAACCCGATCATCTGCTGGTTGTAAAGAAGGGAAGACCTAAACAGATCTATGACCGGGGATGTGGATATATTCCTGGCAGAGCAGAGCGAATCAGTCGGCTTCCCGCCGGACATCCGGAGGGGTTGATCGTAGCTTTTTCCAACATATATCGGTCATTCATGGGAGCGATAATCAAAAAAAATAATGGTGAATTATTGACCGGGGATGATATGGATTATCCGGATATTACCTATGGAATACACGGAGTCGAGTTTGTCACTGCCGTGATAAATAGTAGCCGTAATGGCTCAGCCTGGACAGATGTAAGTTGTTATGGCTGGTATTGAAATATTCTTCAGTCCAGATCCATATTTGTGTGTACTGTATAATGAAGCATTCGAAAGGAAATCTGGGAACCTGGTTTTTTAGAGTGTTATCATCGGGGAAATTTTACCAGGGGGTTATTTCCTGCGCTTAGTATAAAAACAGTGATTGGCTTTCACTTCCTGGCGGTGTCCTTGCTGTCAACAAGAGATACCGCCAATCCGGAAAAGCGATTTTTGACTGCAGAATATTCCTTACGGCGAAGACAGAAGATGAGAGAAATTTTATATTCAGGTACTTGTGTCCTGCTTTATTTTTCCCTCTGAAGTTATAATATAGTATTCGCTCATATAGTATTGAACAGCTCCGGTGACAAATGAATCGGACTGGAGATTTGAATAGCGTATTTTTACATGTTGTGTCATTCGCGAATACCCGTTATTCTCAAGGCTGTTGTGGATTGCGTTTGGAAAATCAGGTCCAAGTTCGCGGCTCCGGCCGCCTAATATTACGAGTTTTACACCCACAAAGGTGATAATATTTGCCAGAACATCAGTAAATTCATTAACTATGGAATCCCATAACTCGAACGCTACCTGATCACCATTTAATCGGGCTTTTTCAATGTCTGAATATGTTACTTTTTTCAGAACTCTCAGAGAAGTTGATTGAGGATACTTTTTTATTCTCTCTGTAAGAGCTTCCTCTCCAATATAATTTTCCAGAAATATTTTATTTTTTGAGTATGAGGGTACGTTAATGCAAACCTGGCCTACCTGGGTAAAAGTACCACTTGCCTGACCGATCATCTGACCGCGAATGAATAATGTTGCTCCAATACCATTGGCAAAATTGAATACGACAAAATCATCAACGGGGATAGGATCAGAAATTTTTTCGGCATAAGCGTAGCAGGCTGTATCGTTAAAAAATGCAAGCGGATAGGGCGCCAGTGCCTTTTTTAATTTTGGCAGAATGCTTTTTTGGTCTTCCTCCGCCATATAAAGCTGCGTTGTATATATAGAACCTGAGCTCAGGTTGATCATGCCGGGTATAATTATACATATGAACTCAACGAGATTACGAATACCTTGTCGGTCTGTCAGATGGTGAATCCCTTTTAAGGATAATTCCAAATAACAGTTATCTTTTTTGCGATTCATAAATCGCACACTCTTCAGGAAGGAACCATCAAGTCCGGTTAGATAGGTGGTTACAGAATCGGCCTCCCAGTTGATGCAGATGGCAAAGTGAGAGTCTTTCCGTAGATGGAGACTATTGGGATTACGGCCTACATTACCGGAATCAACAGTTCCGGAATCGAAAATATATTTTTTAATAATTAGTTCATCAACCAGACTGGAAACAGTTGTTTTACTAAGCTGCATCATTTTGGAAAGCTGAACGCGGGAAATCCCATCAAATTTTGCAATGCAATTATAGGTTCTTTTTAAATTCGCTTCTTTAATTGATTGCTGATTTAAATTTCTCAATTTATATGCTCCGTATTTTTAATAATTTTTTATCATTGCTTTTAGTATATAAGTTTCATAATAGCATGACTAATAATCAAAATCAATTTTAATGAAAATAGTTAATATTATTAAGAGATAATGGATTACTTCGTGCATTATACCGGAACGTGTATTGACAGATCGTTAAATAAATGCTACAGTCTTGATAA
>Ga0256406_1006792_pt1 | contig 11259 bp, 7 predicted proteins | sample RumenRJG_03DNA_FD_185986 | JGI IMG/M metagenome (GOLD analysis project Ga0256406, IMG submission 185986) | Bovine rumen microbial communities from Lethbridge, Alberta, Canada - RJG_03 | ecosystem: Host-associated > Mammals > Digestive system > Stomach > Rumen | place: Canada: Alberta | collected...
GTTATGCAAATTTTCAAAGAACTATTTCGTTACTTAAAACGTTAAATATCAGAGCACTATATTAACAACTCAACGGGTGATTTCAGCCTCTGTTTTTCGGAACATCTAACTGGACACCCTATCTATTAACCTTAATCTATTGAACTAAAAACCTATTCTAATTTATGAACCCTTACTCAGGATTTCTTGTTTTACATTGCAAATATAGCGATATTTTCGTTGCGGCCAAGAAAAACTTTACAAACAAATGTTATATTCCGGCGTATCTTGATTTATGTCAAGCGAGAGCGTGTGCAAGTTGACTGTTTGCGCAGAGATTGGCGCCGCAAGTCTTCAAAGCGATGGCGATTATTCCTTTGCCCTATCGTGTAAAGGATTAAAAGGATTGCTAGCGATTGAAAAGCCCCTCCCTTTGTAGGGAGGGGTTGGGGTGGGTCTTCTTCTTCCTTTGAAAGGAAGGGTTGGGGTGGGTCTTCTATTTTATACCTTTGGAGGATTCTTGCGCTCCTTCTCGGCAATGAATCCCGTGCGATAGGCATAGAGGAGCTCGTCGAGGGCTTCGATCTGCTGCTTCAGTTCCTTACCCTTGTCGGTATCTGCCACACGCAGGCGGCGCTGGTTCATCTCCACAATCTGTGTGGTGCTCTTGATGTCGGTTCCTCTCAATATGGCGTCCTCTGCAGAAGTGAAAGGTTCATGCTGCACGAGCTGGAATCCACGGGAGTGATACACGAGAGTATAGCCTGCGATGCCCGTCTCCTTATGATAGGCCTGCGAGAAGCCGCCGTCTATCACCATCAGTTTACCATTGGCTTTGATGGGATTCTCACCACTGACCACGTGCACCGGCACATGACCGTTGATGATATGGCGGTTGGGACCAGTCACCCCAAATTCGTCCATGATTCTTTCTGCAGTCTCTTCCTTGTCGCGGAGCGTGAAATAGTAGCCCTTGTTTTCCTTGTGAGTTTCCTTCTCTTTCAGGAAGTAGCGCTCGAATGTTGCCATCTTTGCCTTGTCGAAGAGAGGACTGTCGGGGCCGCACCACAGATAGAGGAAGTAGTCGGTGGCATACTGGTGATAGCGTTCCTGATCCTCATTGCTGGGTTGGAAAGCTGAACGCACCATCATACCTATGTTGTACAGCAGTTCCTTTCCTTTGTAAGCCATGCCAGGATATATCTCTACCGTGCGCAGCGAACCGTCAGCGTTGAGAGGGATGGAGGCATGATAAAGTAGATTCTGGTTGACAACGCGATACATGCAACCATGGCGGAGCAGCAGACGCATGTGGGTATGGAGCTTTTCGCTGGAGGCAAAACTGTGATGCAGTCGCTCCACGAGATTCTTCTCCTCGGCCGTCAATACGTCAGGATTCTTCGGGTCAATCGTCGGGAAGTGGCACGACGTGAGTTTATACTCCACCTCGTCCACCTTGACCGTACCACGATCGTAGTCGATGGCATCAAGCAACTTGCGGCTTTCCATGTGCCAGCTTGGATGGCGGTTGATGAGTTCAGCTTCCAATTTCCATTGTATCACGCTGATGGCCTTGTGCATGCGGGCATAGAGAAGTTTGTTCTTCTCGTCGAGGGGATCTTCCTTGGCTATCTTCGGCATGAATTCAACGCAGGGATCGTCGCCATAGACATCCATGGCAAACGTGGCCAACTGGATGAAATTGATGCCGTAGCCATCCTCGAGGGTTTCCATGTTGGCATAGCGCAGGGCGATACGGATGACGTTGCACATGCAGGCATCGTTGCCGGCGGCAGCGCCCATCCACAGAATGTCGTGATTGCCCCAAGTAATGTCCCAAGTGTGGTAGTTCATCAGCGTGTCCATCACGATGTGGGCGCCAGGACCACGGTCGTAGACATCGCCCAGAATGTGGAGCTGATCGATGCTGAGTCGCTGAATCACACCACAGAGGGCAACGATGAAGTCATCGGCACGGCCGGTAGAGATGATGGTCTTGATGATGGCACTCACATAGTCGGCCTTGTCCTTGTCTTCGGAGTGCTCGTGAAGAAGTTCCTGTATGATATAGGAGAAGTCAACGGGCAGTGACTTGCGCACCTTGGAGCGGGTGTACTTGCTCGAGACATCACGGCAGACATCGACCAGATGGTGAATCGTGATATGGTACCAGTCGGTAATATCGGTCTCGTTCTGCTTCACCAATTCCAACTTCTGTTCAGGATAGTAAATCAGCGTGCAAAGCTCGCGCTCCTCGTTAGCGCGTAGTGTATCGCCAAAAAGTTCATGCACCTTTCGCCTGATATTGCCCGATGCATTTTTGAGGACATGCTGAAAGGCCTCATACTCGCCGTGGATGTCAGCCAGAAAGTGCTCAGTGCCCTTGGGTAGATTAAGGATTGCACTGAGGTTGATGATTTCTGTACTGGCATCGGCAATCGTGGGGAACGATTGAGAAAGTAGTTCCAAATACTTCTCGTCTCTCTTTAAATCATACTGCTTGTTGCTCATAGGATTGATTTGATAAAAGGTAATCGATTATAGGTATACAACGGAAAAAAGTCCAATTCATTATATTTTCATTCGAAATAAAAATGGAATTCTTCCGTGGAAGGCGGAAGAACTCTATTATCCGCACAACTATTTCCCAAAGATGATTTCCACTCCACCCAGCAGAACGAAGTAGCGGATCATCTTTCCCAGGAAGATACTCACGGTTGTGACAATGATATTAGAGCGCATGAGACCCAATGCAACGGAGATGGCGGAACCAAGAATGGGCAGGAACGCAAAGAATCCCATCCATGCTCCTCGACCGTGCATGAATTTCATGGCTTTGTCTATCTGTGCGGGCTTTACATGAAAGTAGCGCTCCAGCCACTCGATTTTGCCGAGTCGCCCCAATCCATAATTGAACATCGAACCGAGCGTGTTGCCCACTGTGCCGTAGACCATCAGCTTCCAGGGATCCAAACCTGCCGCCAGCAGAGCCAGCATCACGGCCTCGCTGCTGAAAGGAAACACACTGCCTGCCATGAGAGCGGCGATGAGCATGCCCCAATAGCCATAACTGGTGAGTAATGCGGTCAGATCCATAAGTTCCAGATTGTCAGTCCCACAGCAAGCAGTGACATCACGATGAAGTTGATGTTGCTCAATCGCGACTCGGACAGTGCCAGATAGTGGCCCACCAAGGGCGATGTAGAGATGATGAGAATGCGCACGAGGGGATCGTAGAGCTTTGGCTGTACGAGCATGAGGACTGCGGTGAAGATTGCGATAACGAGCAGCATCTCGAAGATCATGCGCGTGCGAATCTTGTCTTTATAGCTTGTATTGAAGAAATGTACGGCCGAAACCAATGCCAACAGAACGATGAAAAGGAAAGAAATCAACTGATGAAGGTTCCACAGCGCGAGGTCAAACGGTTCGCAGAAATCCACCAAAGACATAAAATGAGTTGAATACCAATCCAGGTTTCCGGTAAAGCCAAACCATAAGAGCGACAGCCAGTAGGGACACATGAGTCCTAAAAGGCTTGCAACGAATGTGCGTGCGCTCAAAGCCAGGATGTTGAAGGCCAATACTATCCAGAACAAGGGTACAAACCAAAGCGCAGTTACCGAGAAGATACTGGCCAAACCGATAAAGAAGAATGCATAGAACACGGCACCGGTGGCCCTGGGATCCTGATAAGCGTAGCAGACGATGAGCAGAAAGACAATGAAGCACAAGGCTGCCAGGGATTGTTGCAGGTCGGGGAATATGAAGGTAATCATCGACATCAGCACCAGATAGGAACAAGAAACCATTCGGCTGTAGATGCGAATCAGCGCATTGATGTTGTTGAGTTGAACCATGAGTAGGGTAGAGACGGCCAGCAACAGCAATTGGATCCACAACGACTGGCCGATGAGATGATTGGCCAAACTAATGATCAATGCATAGAGAGCTGTTACGGGTAATGCTATGCGCGACCCAGCTATCCTGTTTTGTAATCTTTTCATGCAATTAATCCCAGAACAAAAGTAGTAATGTAATCTCTGAATGGAAAGAAGTCAGGAGTTGGAAATCAGTTAACTACTATCAGCTTATTCCAACTCCTAACTTTTTTACTTCTAGCTTCTAACGTTTAGAGGTCCTGTCCGATATCGCGGCGGAAGTATTTATCCTTAAACTCAATTTTGCTGGCCTCTTCGAAACTCTTCTGCAAAGCCTCGGCCTTGTTGGCTCCATAACTGCTCACGGCAATCACACGACCGCCAGCCGTGACCACTTGTCCGTCTTTCAGAGCAGTGCCGCTATGGAACACGATGGAGCCTTCCACCTTGTCGAGACCCGAGATGGGGTAACCCTTCACGTAATGCTGGGGATAACCACCGCTGACGAGCATGACACAAACGGCGCTGCGGTCGTCGAACTCTACAGGACGCTTATCGAGGTCGCCCTCGACAACACCCTCAAAGAGGTCTACGATGTCGCTCTTCAGGCGCAGCATCACGGTCTCAGTCTCAGGATCGCCCATTCGGCAATTGTACTCGATGACATAAGGATCGCCGGCAACGTTGATCAGACCGAAGAAGATGAATCCCTTGTAGTCGATGTTCTCGGCAGCAAGACCTTCGATTGTCGGCCGGATGATGCGGTTTTCCACTTTCTCCATCCACAGTTTATCGGCAAAAGGCACCGGAGATACGCTTCCCATTCCACCGGTGTTCAGACCCGTGTCGTGCTCGCCGATGCGCTTGTAGTCTTTGGCCTCGGGCAGCAGAGCGTAATGCTTGCCATCCGTGAGGACGAATACGGAGCACTCGATGCCACTGAGGAACTCCTCAATGACAACCTTTGCGGAAGCGTTGCCAAACATGCCGCCCAGCATTTCCTTGAATTCCTTCTTGGCCTCTTCCAGCGTCGGCACAATGAGCACGCCCTTTCCGGCTGCCAGTCCGTCGGCCTTCAGCACGTAAGGCGGCTTCAGAGTCTCTAGGAATTTCAGTCCCTCTTCCAATGTGGTTCCGTCGAAAGTCTCATAAGCAGCCGTGGGGATGCCGTGGCGTTTCATGAATCCTTTGGCAAAGTCCTTGCTGCCCTCCAGACGGGCACCGGAAGCCGATGGACCGATTACCTTAATATGAGCGGTGCGCGGGTCGGCACGGAAGGCGTCGGTGATGCCGTGCACGAGAGGATCCTCTGGTCCGACAACGAGCATGTCGATGGTATTGTCTACGGCGAAATCCTTCAACTTGTCGGTTTCACCCACTCCGATGGCAACATTCTCGCCACAATCTGCAGTTCCTGCATTGCCGGGAGCGATGAACAGTTTATCACTCAATTTACTCTGAGCGATTTTCCAGGCCAGCGCATGTTCGCGGCCGCCTGAACCCAATAGTAAGATTCTCATATTCTTGTTTTCTTTACAGCTGCCTGCCTTTCTTCGCTGCTACGTCGAGCACATCGGGAAGGCAGACAGCCCGTTATGTTATTTCAGATAGTCGAAGAAGTAGCGCGAGATGCGCTCGTGCAAGTGCGTGCTCTGATGACCGCGCATATTGTGGGGCTCGCCCGGATAGACAAAGAAGTCAGGCTGGGTGCCAGCGCCGATGCAAGCCTTGAGGAACGAGAGAGCATGCTGAGGTACAACGACAGGATCGTTGGTGCCAATGATGATCTGCAAGCGTCCTTTCAGATTCTTGGCCTTCGGCAACAATGACGACTGGGCATAACCTTCGGGATTGGTCTGGGGAGTATCCATATAGCGCTCGCCATACATCACCTCATACCACTTCCAGTCGATGACGGGACCACCGGCAACACCCACCTTGAACACTTCGGGATGCGTGGTCATCAGATTGATGGTCATGAATCCACCAAAACTCCAGCCGTGAACACCGATGCGGGTCGTGTCGACATAGCTCAGGCTCTGAAGATATTTCACGCCTTCCATCTGATCTTTCACTTCCTCCTGTCCCAGATGGCGGAATGTGGCCTGCTCAAATTCCTTGCCGCGATGCTCACTGCCTCTGTTGTCGAGGATGAAGAGTAGATAGCCTTCCTGTGCCATGTAAGTCTCCCAACTGCGGGAACCGTAATGCCAGGATGCGTCTACGTTGTGGGCGTGTGGGCCACCATATACATATATAATAGTAGGATATTTCTTGTTGGAATCGAAGTTAACGGGCTTCACCATTCTCCAGTAAAGGTCAGTCTTGCCATCGGCAGCCTTCAGAGTTCCGCACTCATAGGTCGGAACATTGTAGCCCTTCCAGGGATTCTCGGCCGTGAAATAACGCAGGCGTTGGGCCTTAGCCACATCGATGATGTCGATATTGCGCGGCACATCGGGCTCAGTGTAGTTGTCGTAGATGTAGGCTCCGTCGGTGCTCAGTGCGCCTCTGTGCCATCCCTTTCCGTCGTCGAGGAGCGTACGGCGTCCGTTGTCAACGTTCACTTCATAGAGGTTGCGCTGAATAGGACTGCACTCGTTGGAAGCGATGATGATGCTGTGGCGCTTGGCATTGAATCCCAACATCTCCATCACCACCCATCGGCCACTCGTCAACTGACGATAGCTGTTGGTCTTGAGGTTGAAGACATACAAATGGTTGAAGCCATCACGCTGACTTTGGAAAATGAACTCGTTGCTGTTCCAAGGCAGGAACGTTATCGGATGAAGCGGTTCCACATACTTGTCGTCGGTCTCACGGTAGAGCTCTCCTTGCTTCTCGCCCGTAGCGGCATCGTAAGCCACGAGTCTGCAATCATTTTGGTCGCGGTTGAGTTCAAACAGATAGACCGTCTTGGAATCAGGACTCCAGGCAGGGTTGGTGAAGTAGCGGTCGGTGGGATCACCAGCCTGGAGATAGATGGTCTTGTGATTCTCGGTGTTGTATACGCCTATCGTCACCTTGTGCATCTTTTCCCCAGCCATAGGATATTTTTCAGGCGCAGGGGTGGCGATGCGACTCTCGCCCTCAGCCGGTGTCCAGTCGATTTCAGGGATGTGAACCAAAGGATAATCGGTCACCATGCTCTGATCCATACGTGTGAAGGCCAGTTTCTTTCCGTCAGGACTCCAGAATGTTCCCTTCTCGTAGCCGAACTCATCACGATGAACACTCGTGCCATAGAGCACGTCGCGCGATGCGTCGGAAGATATGCGCTGAGGCTGTTGTCCATCCTGACCGGCCACGTAGAGGTCGTAACCGTCGGCTGGCGTGTAGGCCGTTAGTCGAGTTGTCGGACAGAAATCATCGTGGGCCTGGTTGGCTGCGTCTTGTGTCCAAACAACCGAATGCTTCTTAAAGTCGACGAGATAACGCTTCTTCGACGACTGCAGCAGCACCAAAGGCTGGTTGGCGTCGGGGAAGGTAGCGTAGTATAGAGAAGTGATGGCCTTGTCCTGACCTATCCATTTATTGATTTCGTCAAGCGAGAACAGCTTTGAGGCTTTGCCCGTCTTCTTGTCGATCAATGAACACTCGTCCAAGTCCTGCCGCACGAGACGGTTGCCCCACCACGTTGCGTAGCGGTTCTTGGCAATCATGTTGCGGTAGTTGGTACCGCCGAAATTCAGATCTTCAAGAGTGAACTTTTTCTGAGCGTTGGTCATTTGCGGGAATAAGAGTCCTGCCACGGTAAGCAGCGCGATGGCACCGGCGTGGACCAAGACTGAACAACGATTAATCTTCTTTCTCATATCGCTTGCCTTTAAAGGTTTTCTTGCCTCCTCCGTCTTTTCTGAAGTTTCTTTCTGGCTTTCTGCCTCTGCGGTCACCGCCACGCTCGTCGTCGAAGTCGCGTCCAAAGCGGCCACCGCCAGAGCGACGGTCATTGCGTCTGTCGCCAAAGCGGTCATTGCGCTTGTCGCCGAAGCGGTCGTTCTTGCGCAAAGGAGTGAACTTGAAAGTGCGGATGTCGCCCTCCTCGTTTTCTTCCTCATCATGCTCAAAACGCTCCTTGAAGTCGTCGCGGTGCTTCTTGAAGCGGTGCTTCTGTGCCATCTCGCGCTTCTCCTCGTCGGTTTTCACGATACCGCCATTGGAACGGAAATCCTTCATGGCACCGTCGAACATCATATACTTGCGGAACTCGCACTCCAGACTGCCATTGTAGAGAGGAATCTTAAGACTTGGCTTCAGGCCAATCTGCTCGAAGCACTCTTCACGATAGGAAAGAATCCAAGCCGTATTTCCGGAGAACTCGCGCTTCAGGCGTTCGCCAATCATCTTGTAGGTTCCCAGCAGATTGGGCGTAGAGATGCGCTCGCCGTAGGGAGGATTCATCACCATGATGGCTTTCTCCTTGGGCTTCTTGAAATCCTTGAAGTCCTGTTGTGCTACGGTGATGTCGTTGCTCAGTCCGGCTGCCTTGACATTGAGCAGGGCTGTGTTGACAGCTTTCATGTCAACGTCGTAGCCATAGATATGGTGGGTGAATTCACGTTCACGTGAATCATCATTGTAGATGGTGTCGAAAAGATCCTGGTCGAAGTCGGGCCACTTCTCGAAGGCAAACTCCTTGCGGAAGATGCCTGGCGACATGTTGCGGGCGATAAGGTCGGCCTCGATGAGAAGGGTTCCAGAACCGCACATGGGATCGATGAAATCGGTTTCGCCGCGCCATCCGGTCATGAGAATCATGCCAGCGGCCAGCACCTCGTTCAGAGGAGCCTCAACACTCTCCTGTCTGTACCCACGGCGATGCAGACTCTCACCGCTCGAGTCGAGGCTGAGCGTTGCGTCGTCGTCTGAAATATGAATGTGAAGTCGGATGTCGGGATTGCTTACCGAAATGTTGGGACGGGTGCCAGTACGCTCTCTGAACTGGTCAACGATGGCGTCCTTCACCTTGTAGGTGACGAAACGGGAATTGCGGAATTCTTCGGAGTAGACCACGCTGTCAACAGAGAACGTCTTGCCGGGGAGGATGTATTTGCTCCAATCTACTGTCTTTGTAGCTTCGTATACATCATCAGCCGAGCGTGCCATGAAATGCTTGATGGGTTTGAGAATGCGGATAGCCGTGTGCAACTGGAAGTTGGCTCTATACATCATCTCTTTGTCACCGGTGAAAGAGACAACACGACGTCCAATCTGAACGTTGTTTGCACCTAATTCTGTGAGCTCCTGCGCCAAAACGGGTTCCAGGCCCATGAATGTCTTGGCAATGAGTTCAAATTCATTTTCCATTGTTGTGGGTAAATTCTATTGGATTTTTTCTGTCTCTCTTGTCAGAGACGTTTTGTTACTCTTCTTATATTTTCTTGTGTTGGGAGCCATGTCTTCCATGACCCAAGTGTTGGCACCGATAACGCAACCATCACCAATGTGGATGTTGCCAAGAACGGTGGCATTGGCATAAACCACCACATTGTCACCCAAATGCGGGTGACGGGGAATGCCCTTGATGGGATTGCCGTCGGCGTCGAGCGGAAAGCTCTTGGCACCGAGCGTGACACCCTGATAGAGTTTGACGCCTGTGCCGATGGTACAAGTCTCACCAATCACCACGCCTGTGCCATGGTCGATGGTGAAATAGGAACCGATGGCAGCACCCGGGTGGATATCAATTCCGGTCTCGGAATGTGCCATCTCGGTCAGCATACGCGGAATGAGAGGCACATCCATCAGAAAAAGCTCATGGGCGATGCGATAGTTCACCAAGGCCTTGATAACGGGATAGCAAGAGATAATCTCGGAAAAACTTTTGGCTGCCGGGTCACCATTGTATGCCGCTACGACATCGGTCAACAAAATCTTGCGGATGTCCGGCAGTTTTGTTGTCAGTCGGAGCGACAATTCCTCACTGCGCTCGCGCAGAGCAAGATTGCGCTCATAAGCGTCGACTGCAACATCCTCGACCTGACCATTGTCGCAGAAACTCAGTCCTGCGTAGATCTGCCCCGCAAGCAGCTTTTGAAACTGCTCGACGTTGACACCGATTTGGAATTTCAGCGTCTGCTGGTTCACGTTTGACTTGCCGTAATAACCAGGAAACAGAATGGCACGAGCCAAGGACACAATCTGGGCCAAAGCCTCTCCTGAAGGTCGTTGACCTCTGGTCAAGGCAAACGAACGGCCACTCTTCCCCCCTCCCTGACGTGGCTGGAAGATATTCCAGACCTCAAGGTCGGCGAGTTCGTCCACTGTATGTGTCAATAAGTGATTCTGTCCGGGATTAATCATCTTTTCCGTTTTCTGCTACAAAGATACTACAATAAATTAAATTGAAAAAGAAAACCGCCGGATTTTTCTTTTTGAGTCATGCCTTTGGAAGCTGAGCGTCTGGCATCAGGCAATCTCTCGATTATCAGCAATAAGCAGACTGGCTGATGATGTGGAACTTAGGATAGGCTTTCGTTGTCGTCAAGATTGAAGTCGCTTCTACGGACATCATATAAAATAAGGAGCGCACCTGCCTCGACGGGAAGATGCGCTCCTATATTTCATTTCGATGAATAAATCGAATAGAAGAGTCTTATTAGAAAAGTTTCTGCGGATATACGCCAGCGTCGATCAGGCTCTGAATCTTGGCTACGACAGAAGCGCGGTCGGCCTGATAGGTGACGCCGAACCACTTGCTCGTGGTGTCTAGTACCTGAACCGTGGCTGTGCCATCGTTGATGAGTTTATTCACCATCAATGGGATAAAGAACTCAGCCTTGGGATTGGACATATTCTTCGGGTCGGAAAGGAATACCTTGAATTCAGCCTCGCTGTAGTCGAAATAGTCAGGAGTGAAGCCCCACATGTTCATCGACACAGGTGTGTTGTCACCTCCCACGGGCTGCCAGTTGCCAGCCTCGTCCTTATAGCATACCTCGCCGTTGACACGCATAATCTCGGTGCGCTCCACGACGGTTGTCAGATGGCCCTCAGCATTCTTTGAGCAGATGCCACGAGCCACGGTACCGTTCTCAGAGAGGGTGTTGCCCACGCGGAAGCCTACCATGGCATAGCGGTTCTTGCTGCCCTCGGGAAGTTCGGACAGGAACTTGCCGATCACCATAAAGGCGTCGCGGTTGTAGAAGTCGTCGCAGTTGACCACGCAGAAAGGCTCATGAATCAGATCCTTGGCCATCATCACGGCATGGTTGGTGCCCCATGGTTTCTCACGGCCTTCGGGGACAGTGAAGCCCTCGGGCAGTGCGTCGAGCGACTGGAAGCAGAGTTCTGCGGGAATATGTCCTTCGTATTTGGAGAGTACTTTGTCGCGGAAATCCTTCTCAAAGGATTTGCGGATAACGAAGACGATTTTGCCAAAGCCTGCCTGAATGGCATC
>Ga0256406_1006793_pt1 | contig 11255 bp, 8 predicted proteins | sample RumenRJG_03DNA_FD_185986 | JGI IMG/M metagenome (GOLD analysis project Ga0256406, IMG submission 185986) | Bovine rumen microbial communities from Lethbridge, Alberta, Canada - RJG_03 | ecosystem: Host-associated > Mammals > Digestive system > Stomach > Rumen | place: Canada: Alberta | collected...
GGCTTGGCAACATTTGCACCGCCGTAGTCAACGATGATTTTCTTCGGATGCTCTTCCTTTTCAACAGACATATCCGGGTCCGCCGCCATGGCGCTGACCTGCTTCTGAAGAAAATCGCGGCTGACGTTCAGGTTGATAAATCCCGGCTTCACAGCCTCGGCCATCTCGAAAGCCTCATCATTTTTTAAAATTTCAGCAACCTCACCGGCAATCATGATCGGCGCCTTGTGATAGCGTTTCGCTCCGGCCATGGCTCCGTTGCACTGATACTCGCAAAGATCCGGGCGGTTGGAAACACCTACTCTTCCGAGGTCCGCCTCATACCCTGCCTTAACAAAGGCATCCGCCATATGCTCACTGAGCAGCTGCAGTAACTGTTTCATACGCTTCTCCTGTTTCCTGATATTGATCTTATTTTTTCCCGGCGCCTTACCGGAAACAACCATGGACAGTTATTCCCGCCGCGCCGGATTCCTGCTTAAAAGCTTACCTGTCTTCATGCAGCCAGTCAAGATACTTTCTGATCTGCCGCTCATATCCATTCTCCGAGGGATTGTAAAATTTCGTATCTCCCAGTTCCTCCGGCAGATAGCGCTGTTTTGAAAAATGCTTCGGATAATCGTGTGCGTATTCGTACCCGACCCCGCGGCCCAGCTTCCCACTGCCGCCGTAATGGGCATCCTGCAGGTAGGAAGGGATCGTGGCATTCGTGTTCTTTACGGATTCCATGGCGTTGAATATGGCGTTTGTGCAGGAATTGCTCTTCGGTGCTGCAGCTACGTAGATCGCAGCCTGCGCCAGAATCAGCTGGGATTCAGGCATGCCGACCCGCTCCACCGCCTGTGCGGCAGCCGCAGCTACCTGAATTGCCTGCGGATCCGCGTTGCCGACATCCTCGGACGCGCAGATCATAATCCGGCGGGCGATGAATTTTACGTCTTCCCCGGCGTACAGCATACGGGCCAGATAGTATACGGCGGCATCCGGATCGGATCCTCTCATGCTTTTAATAAAGGCCGAGATCGTATCGTAATGATTATCCCCGGTTTTATCATACCGGATCACCCGTTTCTGAATGCATTCGCCGGCGATCTCCAGCGTAATGTGAATGCTGCCGTCCTCTCCGGCTGGTGTTGTCAGGATGCCTAGTTCCACGGCATTCAATGCCGCACGCGCATCTCCATCGCTCACATCGGCAATAAAATCCTTTGCATCCTCCTCCATCACCGGATTGTAGAGTCCCATGCCGTGTTCCGAATCCGTCAGCGCCCGGTTGATCAGTGTTTTAATATCTTCCCGTGAGAGCGGTTTCAGCTCAAATATGATGGAACGCGACAGCAGCGCACCGTTTACCTCAAAGTACGGGTTCTCTGTCGTTGCACCGATCAGCACAATGGTGCCATCCTCCACAAAGGGCAGCAGATAGTCCTGCTGCCCTTTATTGAACCGGTGAATTTCATCGATAAAAAGGATGGTCTTTTTCCCATACATCCCGAGATATTCCTGCGCCTCGCGGATCACTTCCTCCATATCCTTTTTGCCGGCGGAAGTTGCGTTGATCTGACGGAACTGTGCCTTCGTCGTATTGGCGATCACCTTCGCCAGCGTTGTTTTTCCGGTCCCCGGAGGGCCGTAAAAAATGACAGATCCAAGCTTGTCCGCCTGAATGGCCCGGTACAGCAGCTTATCTTTTCCCAGAATGTGCTTCTGCCCCACCACTTCATCCAGTGTCCGCGGCCGCATGCGGCTGGCCAGCGGTGCCTCCCGATGAAGCTGTTTGTTTTTTGCGTATTCAAAAAGATCCATTATTTCCGTTCCTGTCTCTCATTTTTGCTGCGGCATACCCTGCCGCAGCCATTTTTGTTCCGGCTTTTTTATTCCGGCTCATTTTCTTCTGCTTCCGGCCCGCTTTCTTCCGTGAAGCATCCCGGTGCGCTGCTTTCGTCCGGGCTGTTCTTTTCCGCTGTGTTCCCAGCGCCGGCGTTTTCGTTCTGTGCGTCTTCAGGCCCGCCGCCTGGCTCCGGCGTCTGCGCCGCCAGTTTATTCAGCCGCTCCAGCCGGTTGGCAGCCGTCATCGGTTCCGCACGTGTTTCCAGTGTCCTCCCGGATTTGCCGGTATCACTTTCCGCATCGTTTTTATCTTTTTCCGGAGCGATGCCCAGATACTCATCGCGGTATTTCCGCTTCGTCATTGACGTAAGCAGGAAAATAACGGCTCCCAGCAGGCTTGCATTCCCAACGCTGCTTCCCGACGCAGACTTCCCGGCCTCTGCGGCAAAAATGTACAGACCGGCAAAACCGATCAGTTCAAGAGCCGCCATCTTTTTATAGGCGTCCATCTGTTCCGGCGTGCGGTCATCAAAATCGTGTGCCTTCACAGGCGCCATGATATCGGTCAGCACCCAGAAAGCCAGTAATGCCCCGATCAATACAACATTGTACATGACCGTAAACTTTTTCACCGCCAGAGCCGTATATACCAGATAAATCAGCGCAAGGATCAGTACGCCAACTCCCGCCAGCACGTAAGCGCGGCGGATTTTATTTCTGCGGGCTGTCTCAGCCTCATCCGCGTTCCTTTTAACTTCATTCATGATTTTCGCTCCGTTCTGTTCATTCCGCACACGGGCATACATCCGCCCCATGCGGTCTTTTATCCATGCAGCCGCACCGAACGCTGTATTTTATTATAACAGTTCATTTTCCCTCTTACAAGGTTACAAGTTCCGCAGCCGCTGACAGGACTGCTTTAAGGACCGCCGTCATCTCGTGCTCCGCACCCGATGATGAGCGGCCGCCTGCAGAAAAAAGAGGCAAAGACCATCTTACAGGTTTTTGCCCCTTCTTTTTACCGCATTTTATATAGACTATCTGCTGAACTGTCTGCGCTTATGTTTTGTTATGTTTCCTTACGTTTCGTCCACGACTTCCACGGAAGGTTTAACGCTTGCCTCCAACTCGCCGTTCTTCGAGTCGATCTGAATGGTATCGCCATCCATGACATCTCCGGAAAGAATCATGCGGGCTGCCAGTGTTTCAACATTCTTCTGCAGGTAACGTTTCAGCGGACGCGCACCGTAGACCGGATCATAGCCGCCCTCGATGATCAGGCTTTTGGCTGCATCGGTCAGCGTAATGGTGATCCTGCGCTCTTCCAGCCGCTTGTTGACATCCTTCATCATCAGATCAATGATATGGCCGATGTTATCCTTCGTAAGCGGATGGAACATGATGATCTCATCCAGACGGTTCAGGAATTCCGGCTTGAAGTGAGCCTTCAGTTCGTTCCTGACCTCTTCCTGCGCCTCCGGGCTGATATTTCCCTTATCATCAATACCGTTCAGAAGAGCGCCGGAGCCGATATTGCTGGTCATGATCAGAATGGTGTTCTTGAAGTCAACGGTACGTCCCTGAGAGTCCGTAATGCGGCCGTCATCCAGCACCTGCAGCAGGATATTGAACACATCCGGATGTGCCTTTTCAATTTCATCGAAAAGGACTACCGAATAGGGTTTTCTTCTCACGGCTTCGGTCAGCTGGCCGCCTTCCTCATAGCCCACGTACCCCGGCGGCGCTCCGATCAGTCTGGACACGGAATACTTTTCCATGTACTCACTCATATCGATACGCACCATGTTGTTCTCATCATCAAACAGATTTTCGGCCAGAGCCTTGGCAAGCTCGGTCTTGCCGACGCCGGTAGGTCCGAGGAACATAAAGGAACCGATCGGTTTTGTCGGATCCTTGATGCCGGCCTTCGAACGAAGAATAGCATCGGTAACCTTGTTCACTGCTTCCTCCTGCCCGATCACTCTCTTATGCAGCTGATCCGACAGGGAAAGAATCCTGGCACGCTCGCTCTGCGTAAGCTTTGTAACCGGAATCCCTGTCCAGCGGGAGACAATGCGCTCAATATCTTCCTCGGTAACACTTTCGTGTACCATGGACAGATCTTCTTTCTTAACCTTTGCCTCTTCCAGAGCCAGCTCCTGCTGCAACTTCGGAAGTTCTCCGTATTGAAGCTCGGAAGCTTTGTTCAGATCATAGCGCTGCTTTGCCTGCTCAATCTGCTTGTTGACATCCTCAATCTGCTCTCGGAGACTGGACAGATGCTCCACCGAATGCTTTTCGTTGTCCCACTGAGCCTTCTGCACATTAAACTTATCGCGCAGCTCGGCCAGTTCCTTTTCCAGCGCCTCCAGACGTTCCTGGCTGGCCTTGTCCGTTTCCTTCTTCAGGGAAACCTCCTCGATTTCCAGCATCATGATCTTGCGGCGCAGCTCGTCGAGCTCCGTCGGCATAGAATCCATCTCCGTCTTGCGCATCGCACAGGCCTCATCCACCAGGTCGATGGCCTTATCCGGCAGGAAACGGTCGGAAATATAGCGGTGCGACAGAACAGCCGCGGAAACCAGCGCGTTGTCCGTAATTTTGACGCCATGGTAAACCTCGTAGCGCTCCTTCAGACCACGAAGGATCGCAATCGTGTCTTCCACGGTCGGTTCATCCACCATAACCGGCTGGAAACGGCGGGCCAGAGCCTTATCCTTTTCAATGTACTCACGATACTCATCCAGCGTCGTCGCACCGATGCAGTGAAGCTCACCGCGTGCCAGCATCGGCTTGAGCATGTTGCCGGCATCCATGGAGCCTTCGGTTTTTCCGGCACCGACAATCAGATGCAGCTCATCAATAAAAAGAACAATCTGCCCGCTGCTGTTCTTAACTTCCGCCAGAACAGCCTTCAGACGTTCCTCAAATTCGCCTCTGTACTTGGCACCCGCTACCAGCGCCCCCATGTCCAGAGCGAAAATCTTTTTATTCTTCAGTCCTTCCGGAACATCGCCCCGGGCAATACGCTGCGCCAATCCTTCCACGACAGCCGTTTTGCCGACGCCGGGTTCTCCGATCAGCACCGGGTTGTTCTTTGTTTTTCTGGATAGAATACGGACAACGTTACGAATCTCATCGTCACGCCCGATCACAGGATCCATCTTCTGATCTCTGGCTTTCTGGACGAGTTCCTCCCCGTACTTCTTCAGCGCGTCAAACGTATCCTCCGGCGTATCCGACGTTACCTTCTGATTGCCGCGGACGGTTGCCAGTGCCTGCAGAAAACGCTCCCTGGTAATTCCGTATTCCCTGAATAACTGCTTCATGGACGGGCTCGGATAATCCAGCATGGAAAGAAACAGATGTTCCACGCTCACGTAGTCATCGCCCATCTGTCTGGCTTCATCTTCCGCGTTCAAAAGAGCGCGGTTCAGATACTGATCTATGTAAACCTGACCGCCGGAAACCTTCGGCAGCTGATCCATCATCTGCTCCACACGATCCAGGAAGTGTTCCTTCTGAATCTGCATCTTCTCAATCATCTTCAAAATCAGGCTGTCATCCTGCTTCAGCAGGGCATACATCAGATGTTCCTCAACAATCTGCTGGTTTCCATAGTCCATGGCGATTTTTTCAAGGGACTGCACGGCCTCCAGCGATTTCTGTGTATATTTTTTAAGATCCATAAACAAGCCTCCTTTCCCATCGGCTCGTATTTCTTATATCCTTTCAGTGAGTTATCGTTCCTGTTACAGATACGCCGGTAAGGCGATCTGCATCACAGGTCCCTTACGTGCCATGCTGCAGAAGCTCTATTGCCGACGTTCCGAATAAGTGAATCTGTCGCATTTATTCACGTCTGACTCCTCCTTTCAGCATCAGCCTCCTTCACTTACTGAAATGAACTATAGCACGCGTTGTTAGCACTGTCAATAGATGAGTGCTAATTTTCTTGCATTTCTTTGGTGTCTGTGTATTTTCTGTAAATTCTCTCCATTACCGGTTCCGAAACACAGAGAATCTGTTATGATAGAAAAACAGAGTGAACTTAAAGAGGAAGGATTTTTGATTATGGCGCTTGAAAATGAACATCCGGCGGAAGCAGCCTGTGACTCATCGTCCGGTATTTACGGCCCGTTCCGTCCTCAGATGGAACAGGTTATGAAGGAGGTGCTGGACCGGATTTCCAGCATCCGTTCCCAGATGTCCGGACGTTTCGGAATGGACCCGGTGGAACACTGCCTGGCGCGCATCAAATCAGAGGACAGCATGCGGGAAAAATGCCGCCGGCGCAATCTTCCGGAGACAACGGAATCGGCTCTGAATATAATTACCGATGCCATCGGGATTCGTGTCGTTGTCGCTTTCGTAGACGACGTATATACGATCCGCGACTATCTGGCGCGCATGGAGGATTACGAGGTAATCCAGGAAAAGGACTACATCCGCCATGCCAAGCCCAACGGCTACCGCAGTTATCATATGATTCTGCGCGCGCATCGAAAATATTATGTTGAAATTCAGCTGCGCACCATCTCCATGGACACATGGGCAGCACTGGAGCATCATCTTAAATATAAGAAGACACTGAACGGTAACACGCAGCTCATTGTCCAGGAACTAAAGCGCTGTGCGGATGAGCTTGCCTCCACGGATCTTTCCATGCAGACCATCCGCGATATGATTATGGAAGAAGGTGACGGCGATGAAACTACTGCTCGCTGAGGATACCCGTGACCTGAGCCGCGCCCTGTGCGCCGTGCTCACCCATGAGGGATACGACGTTGATCCCGTCTACGACGGGGAAGAGGCATCGGAACATATTGCACAGGACAGCTACGATGTTATTATCCTCGATATCATGATGCCGAAAAAAAACGGAATTCAGGTACTGAAGGACCTTCGCGCCATGAATATCGTGACGCCTGTTCTGATGCTGACCGCCAGGAACGAGGTGGATGACCGCGTTATCGGTCTGGACGCCGGCGCCGACGACTACCTGACCAAACCCTTCGCCATGAAGGAGCTGCTGGCCAGGATTCGTGCGCTGACAAGGCGCCGCAGCCAGTACTTTGCCGCGTCTCTTTCGTACGGCGATCTGTCCCTCAGCCCGGAAAGTTTTGAGCTGAAATGTGAAAATTCGGTACGCCTTTCCATCAAGGAATTTGAACTGATGGAGGCGCTGATCTCCGAGGCCGGACGTCCGCTGAGCACCCGGCAGATTCTCGACCGTGTATGGCCATCGGAGAGCGATGCCCAGGAAGATACGGTCTGGCTGTATATCTCGTATCTGAAGCGCAAACTGAAATCCATTGATTCCCGCGTCCTGCTGCTGGGAAAACGCGGCGGTGATTTTTATCTTCAATTTTGAACATGCCGACAGGAAAAACAATCCTATGCTGAATTAGAGGGATCAGATGAATTCCAATTCGATCACAAAACTTCGGAAAAAGTTCATATGGACAGCCGTTTTTTCCTTTACCATTGTTATGCTGCTGATGGGAGCCGCTGTCTACGGAGTCAATCTGGCCATCACCCGCTCCAATATCCGGGCGGTCATGGAGGATATTGTGGCGAACGACGGCTACCTCCCGCTTACCGATGAAAGTGATAACCATTCGCGCAATTATACCGATGAAACCGAGGGTATGGGATCCGAAAAAAGTGAAGGAGACCTTTACTCCTCTTTCTCTTTTCGTGATGTTTTCGGTATCGATTCCGACTCATACCGTACAATCGATTCCCGGGTTTCCACCCGCTACTTTGCCATTTTGTATGACGAAGACGGCGAGATTGAAAAGGTACTTACCAACCGGATTGCCGCCATTAAAGAGGATGAGGCGGTGGTCTACGCGCAGATGGCCCTGAAACAGCATTTTAGGTTCGGAAGTTTCGGAACCTACTATTACTATGTGGCCGACCGTCCGGAGGGGGGGACAATCGTTGTTTATCTGGACAGTACGACGGTTGTTCTTACCAACAGCCGTCTGCTTTTCACGGTCCTGATCCTGGTTGGCCTGGGACTGATCATCGCCATCATTGTCATGAGGACTGTCTCCTGGATAATTGTTCAGCCGGAAATCAATAATGCTGAGATTCAGAAGGAATTTATCACCAATGCCAGTCACGAATTAAAAACTCCGCTGGCTGTGATCCGTGCCAACACGGAGGTGGAACAGATGATCAACGGTGAAAATGAATGGAATCAGTCGACCATGCGGCAGGTCGACCGCATGACCGGCCTCATCCAGAATCTTGTCATGGTATCCCGGGCACAGGAAAAAGAAAATAATTCGGAACGTAAGAAAATCAATGTTTCGGCTGCGCTTCAGGAAACCTCCGACACCTTTTTGCCTGTTGCCGTTCAGAACGGCAAAAAGCTGGAGAAGGAAATACAGGAAAATGTCATGATGACGGCAAATGAAAGTCAGATTCGTCAGCTTTCATCCCTGCTGATCGACAATGCCATCAAGTACTGTGATGACGGAGGCACCATCCGCGTTACCCTGACCCAGAAAGGGCGAAGCCCGGTTCGCCTCGATGTTTCCAACAATTATGCAAAAGGCGGGGATGTAGATTACGCCCGGTTTTTTGAGCGTTTTTACCGTCAGGATAAATCTCACAATATCGAAAAGGGCGGGTATGGGATCGGACTTTCCATCGCACAGGCGATCGTGGAACAATATAAAGGAAGCTCCATTGATGCCGCCTGGAAGGATGGAATTATCACTTTCACCTGTCTTCTGAAAGGATAAGTATGCCGGAAACCATGCTCTCCCGTGTGGATTTTCACATGCACAGTGTTTACTCAGACGGAACCGACGATCTGGGAGCACTGCTTGATAAAATAAAGGCGTCGGGAATCCGGGTCTTCTCTCTGACCGATCACGATACGATGGACGGTGCTGTAAAGCTTGAAAAAATGATCTCTCCCGACAGCGGAATCCGTTTTTTCCGCGGAATCGAGTTCTCCACGATCTGCAGTCTGGGGAAAATTCATATTCTCGGATATGATTATGATCCCCGGGACAAAACATTTAATGCGCTGGTTCAGGAAAGTCTCGATCTTCGGATGCAGAAAATGAACCTGCGCCTTCGGAATCTGAAAGACCGGTACGGAATCACTTTTTCCGATGAAGAACTGGCCTGGCTGTGGGCTCAGCCCCGGCCCGGCAAGCCGCATCTGGCCCAGCTTCTGATTCGGAACGCTCTGGTATCGTCGGTTCAGGAGGCGATGGACCGATACCTGAAGGGAATCAGCGGAGATACCCCTTCCTTTTCCCCGGAGCGCGCCATCGATGCCATTCGATCCTCCGGCGGAATCAGCATATGGGCACATCCGTTCTGGGAAATAAAGGGCCGCTTTTATTCAAAGGAAAAGGTACAGACACAGTTCGTCCGGCTCCAGAACGCCGGGATAGACGGGATTGAATGCTTCTATTCTCAGTACGGCCGTGAACAGACCGTTTTTCTTACGTCCCTTGCTGACCGGGAATCTCTTCTTGTCAGCGGCGGCAGCGATTATCACGGAAAAAGGAAAAGGCAGACGATTGGTGAGCTTAACGACGCCGGATTTCCGGTGCCGGAACAGCAGCTTACCATTCTTGAAGCTCTGGAAAAACGGCATCGGCAACTGTCTTAGCCTCTGCATTTCGAAGAATAAAGCCGAAAAAACGTTAATTTATAAACTATGGTTTTATGCAGCCGATAAAAATGGTTTAATAGATCTATACATCCACTGTATCTGATATTCAGCAGTTTGAAAGGGGATTGAATAATTATGGCAAAAATCGGAATACTGGGCGCTGGTACATGGGGTATTGCTCTTGCACGAATGCTCTGCAACAGCGGTCATGATATCGTAGTCTGGTCTGCTCTTCCGAAGGAAGTTGAAACTTATTCTCAGACCCGCCGGCAGCCCAACCTGCCCGGCATGGTTATCCCGGACGCGATTGTTTTCACCGGTGACATTGAAGAAGCCTGCACCGGCAAGGACATCGTTCTTTTTGCAGTACCGTCCGTATTTACACGAAATACAGCCCGCCAGGCAGCACCGTACATCCCGGACGGCCAGATTGTCGCCGATGTAGCCAAGGGCATTGAACCGAAAACCCACTTCACGCTGACGGAGGTCATCGGAGATGAACTGTCAAAGGACGGGAAGCATGACCATGTCCGTCTGGTTGCTCTGTCCGGTCCGACGCACGCGGAGGAGGTTGCCATGGATATGCCCACCACGATTGTCAGCGCCAGCACCAGTCCGGAAGCTGCCGGATTTGTTCAGGACATCTTCATGAACACCTGCATGCGTGTCTACACCAACAGCGATGTGAAGGGTGTAGAGCTCTGCGGTGCCATGAAGAACATCATTGCCCTGGCTTCCGGTATGATCGACGGTCTCGGCTACGGCGACAATACCAGAGCAGCGCTGATCACCCGCGGCATGGCGGAGATCACCCGTCTCGGGCTTGCCATGGGATGCAATCCTGGAACCTTCTACGGTCTGGCCGGGATCGGCGACCTCATCGTAACAGCCACCTCCAGGCACAGCCGTAACTTCAACGCCGGACATCTGATGGGCATGGGTAAAACGCCGGAGGAAGCAGTCAGGGAGGTCGGCATGGTGGTCGAGGGTATCAACGCTCTTCCGGCTGCCATGGAACTGGAGGAACAGTATCATGCAGAGCTTCCGATCTGCAACGGAGTCAACCGGATCGTAAAGGAGCACGCCGACCCGCTGGACATCGTCCGCGAGCTCATGGAACGACCGAAAAAGGCGGAGGCACATCTGTAAACGCAGATAAGTAAAAAGATCCGGGCTGTGATAACCTGTCACAGTCCGGACCTTTTTTATTTCCATGTTTATTTATCAAGACAGCTGATAATGTAATTATATATTTTCAGCGATGTAGATGCGGAATAGTGCAGGCCGTCCGCCTGATTTTTCCGCCGGAGCATGGATGACCACGCCGTCTGACGAAGCATCCCGTAAATATCAATCACCTTTACCGTGCTTCCCTTCAGCCGCTTTTTAATAGCCGCATTATAGGCATAAACCTTCGAGGAAGACCTTGTGGATGAGCCGGTGTAATGCTTATACATCAGTCCGTTCATCGGGCCGACCGTGGTAAAATACACGGTACAGTTGTATTTCTTTTTCAGCGTTTTCGCCGCGTTTTTTACCCACAAAGCATACCTGGCCGCATCTGAAAGATCATTAACGCCAAGCGAAATAACTACCGCCGGATTCCGTCCGGCTTCCGTCTTACTGTTTTTCTTAAGAGCAGCCAGAAGCCTTTCATATCCGCCGTTTTTCGATGTAAGCCAGCTGTAGCCCTGGCCGGCTTTGGCTATAATCGTGGCCTTGTCCGGATTTCCGCCAAACTGTCCTATCATGAAATACGAGCGGGAATCTCCCACCA
>Ga0256406_1006794_pt1 | contig 11253 bp, 9 predicted proteins | sample RumenRJG_03DNA_FD_185986 | JGI IMG/M metagenome (GOLD analysis project Ga0256406, IMG submission 185986) | Bovine rumen microbial communities from Lethbridge, Alberta, Canada - RJG_03 | ecosystem: Host-associated > Mammals > Digestive system > Stomach > Rumen | place: Canada: Alberta | collected...
TTGCCAAAATCACTCATAATTCGTAATTAGTAATTATTCATTGCGAAAGCAAAAATTCGTAATTAGTAATTCGTAACTCGTAATTAATTTACGCTTTCTTCGCGTCTTGTGCCTGGCACTCGGTGATAGCTACCATGTAGTAGATGTCGTCAACGGAACAGCCGCGGCTGAGGTCGTTGACAGGACGTGCTATACCCTGGAGGATAGGACCGATGGCGATGGCACCGCCGAGACGCTGTACGAGCTTGTAGCCGATGTTGCCAACCTCAAGGTTTGGCGCGATGAGCACGTTGGCATGTCCGGCGATGTCGCTTCCCGGTGCCTTCTTCTCGGCAACGGCAGGGACCAGTGCTGCGTCAGCCTGCAGCTCACCGTCTACCTTCAGGTCAGGGAACTTCTCCTTGGCTAGCTTTGTGGCGTCGACAACCTTGTCGATGATGTAAACGCTCTTGCCGGTAGCCTTGTCCTTAGCATCCTTTGCGGAACCCTTGGTAGAGAAACTCAGCATGGCTACGCGTGGCTCCTCGAAGCCAGCGACGCTGTGAGCGGTCTGTGCTGTGGTGTAAGCAATCTGTGCGAGCTGGTCGGCAGTAGGATTTGGCGTTACGGCAACGTCACCGAGAACGACAACACCATCCTCGCCGAACTGCTTCTGCTCAGTGATGAGAAGCATGGCACCGCTGACGCATGTGATGCCCGGAGCGCACTTGATAATCTGAAGTGCTGGACGGAGCGTGTCGCCGGTGGTGGAAAGGGCACCTGAAATCTGGCCATCAGCATCACCGGTCTTGATGATCATGCAGCCAAGATAGAGGTTGTTCTTCGTTACGAGCTCACGGGCCTGCTCAATGGTCATACCCTTCTTCTTGCGGAGCTCAGCCAACAGCTGTGCATACTCCTCAGTCTTTGGGTTGTTCAGCGGGTCTACGATCGTTGCCTTGTCGATGTTCTTCAGACCCCACTGTGCTGCGAGCTTGTGGATATTGTCAGGATTACCGATAAGAATAAGGTTTGCAAGATCATCACCAAGAACCTTGTCGGCTGCTTTCAGAGTGCGCTCCTCTTCTGCTTCCGGGAGCACGATGCGCTGCTTGTCGGCCTTAGCGCGCGCTACTATCTTCTGTAATAAGTCCATGATACGTTTTTGTTATGTATTTGATTTGTTATTTCCAGTTTGCAAAATTAAAAAAATTAATCCACAATAATAACATTCAACGGATAATATTTCTTAAATAAACAGACATCGTTTACGGAAAAGACAGTGGCAGACGACCGCATCGGTGTGCAAGGAAAACGGTCTTGCACTCCTATGCTCGTTTCTTGTTGTATTATCATGGATTTTATGGTAGGGGAAACGATGTTAAAAAGGGAAGAAAAGAGTGAAGGGAAAATGAAAGAATAGGGAAAGGAAATGGTAGAAAATATGGGGTGCTGTGTGTTTATAGTGCCATTTCTCTTGTGAGGATGCTCTCCAACTGCTCCGCTGACAGACGCAACTGGAACTCACCTTTGATAGCTACGCTGATGCGGCCGGTCTCCTCACTGACGACGATGGCCACGGCGTCGCTGTCCTGGGATATGCCCATTGCGGCCCTATGGCGCAGTCCCAGCTCCTTTGGAATGTCGGTCTTATGGCTCACAGGGAGTATACATCCGGCGGCACGGATGCGTTTGTTGGAGATAATCATGGCTCCGTCGTGCAAGGGCGAGTTCTTGAAGAAGATATTCTCTATAAGACGTTGGTTTATCTTCGCGTCAATGACATCACCGGTGTCTACAATGTCGTCAAGAGGTGTGGACCGCTCTATGACAATCAGTGCACCAACCTTGCCGCGGGCCATGCTCATGCACGCGAGGACAATAGGCATTATAGCTTCCTTATCGGCTTCCTGCTCGGCGTCGTTACGGAAGAAACGGATGATGTTCTTGACTTTCTGATGGGCTCCGAGGTTATAAAGAAAATGACGTATCTCCTCCTGGAACAGCACGATAAGTCCGATGACACCCACAGAGACAAGCTTGTCGAGGATGCTTCCGAGAAGCTTCATCTCCAGGACCTTGCTCACGAAAAGCCAAACGACAACGAAGACGAGAATGCCATAGAAAACGTTCAGCGAGCGGCTTTCGCGCATCAGCCGGTAGACGTAGTAGAGCATCAGGGCCACAAGGGCTATGTCGATGATGTCCTTTATTCCAAACTCAAAAAACATAATCTTTAATTTAGTTGCTAATTACTAGTTACTAATTACTAATTATCGCTAAGCGATTATTAATTACTGATTTTTTAATTACTAATTATTGATTTAGTAGCTATCAATTATTAACTATCAATTAGTAATGCGAAGCACAAATTAGTAATTCATAATTAGTAATTTGTAATTATTTTCACTGCCTGCACCGCTTCCTTTACGTCGTGGACACGGAGGATGTCGGCACCGTTCATCAGTGCGACGGTGTTTACGACGGTGGTGCCGTTGAGTGCCTCGTCGGCTGTCAGTCCGAGCGTCTTCTTTATAAGACGTTTGCGCGACAAACCGGCAAGGATGGGTAGCTCGAAGACCTCCAGTTTCGCCTGCTCGCGGAGGATGTCGAAGTTCTCTTGCATCGTTTTGCCGAAGCCATAGCCAGGGTCAAGGATAATGTCCTTCACTCCCAGGTCGTGGAGCTGCTGTATCTCGCGGCTGAAGCCTATCGTCATGTCGCGGAGATTGCCCTGGACCGACATGAGGATGTAGGGTACCTTCAATTTACCCATCATCCGGAAGATGGCCGGGTAGTCCTTGTATCTCTCGTCGCCGTCGACATCGTATGTCTCTTCGAGCGGTTTGTCGACGATACCTGTTATCCCACCTTCTGACACGTCGTTGATGATGTCGGCGCCAAACTCCTCCACCACCATGCGGGCCACGTCCGGCCGGTATGTGTCTACCGAGACGATGGCGTCGGGTTGCTCCCGTCTTACTATCGGCAGGGCATATCTCAGACGCCGCATCTCCTCTTCCGTGCTCACCTCCTGTGCCCCGGGACGCGTGGAGAAGGCGCCGACATCGATGATGCCTCCGCCTTCGCCTATTATCTGGTTTGCCCTGTCGGCAATCTCCTTCTCCGTCTGTTTGCGGCTTCCGGCGAAGAAACTGTCGGGAGTGCAGTTCAAAATACCCATCACGACAGGGCTGTCTAAGGACAGCAGTCTGCCGTGGACGTTGATTGATTTGTACATAATGTCGAATTGCTAAAATAAAGTGGCCTCTGTCTACAAGCTTTCGAGTATTCGCTTTATCACCACCTCGGCTGAAATCTCGCGGTTGGCAGCCTCCGGGATGACCAGACTGTGGTCGCTCTCTATCACGTCATCGGTGACGATAAGTCCGCGGCGGACCGGCAGGCAGTGCATGAAATAGCCGTCGTTAGTCCAGCTCATATGCTCGGTGTCGATGGTCCAGCTCATGTCCTTCGACAGTATCTTTCCGTAGTCGTTAGGATTCTTCACACCTGGGCAGCTCCAGTTCTTCGCATATACGAAGTCTGCACCCTCAAGAGCTTTCCTCTGGTCGTATTCCACACGGGCGTTTCCGACGAATTTCGGGTCCAGTTCGTAACCTTCCGGTTGGGTTATGACAAAATCAACGTCAGCGGCATTCATCCACTGTGCAAAGGAGTTAGGTACAGCTTGCGGAAGAGCACGGCAGTGTGGAGCCCATGACAGTACGACCTTCGGCCGTTTCGTCTTCTTGTGCTCCTCTATCGTGATGAGGTCGGCGAAGGCCTGGAGCGGATGCACCGTGGCGGTCTCCATTGCGAAGACAGGACGCCCGGAATACTTCACGAACTGGTTGACGATAGTCTCTGCATAGTCGTACTCACGGTCGGTGAGACCGGCGAACGACCGTACGCCGATAACGTCGCAGTAGCAGCCCATCACAGGTATAGCTTCCAGCAGATGCTCACTCTTGTCGCCGTCCATGATGACGCCTCTCTCTGTCTCCAGCTTCCATGCTCCTGCGTTGACGTCAAGCACTATGACGTTCATTCCGAGGTTCATGGCTGCCTTCTGCGTAGACAGACGTGTGCGTAATGAGTTGTTGAAGAATATCATCAGCAAGGTTTTGTTCTTACCCAGCTCCTGATATCCGAACCTGTTCTGTTTCACTTCCCTGGCTTCTTCCAGTGCTTTGCCAAGGTCTCCTATGTCTTGTACGTTGAAAAATGTCTTCATATTCTTGTCTTTAAGATCTTATTTGTCCGTTTCCTTCTATAAGCCACTTGTATGTGGTAATCTCCTCCAGTGCCATTGGACCGCGCGCACCGAGCTTCTGCGTGCTGATACCTATCTCTGCGCCCAGTCCGAACTGTGCGCCGTCGGTGAAGCTCGTCGGAGCGTTGACGTAGACGCAGGCCGCGTCGACCATATCCTCGAACTTCTTCGCCGCTGCCTTGTCCTCTGTTACGATGCTCTCGCTGTGTCCGCTGCCATAAGTGTCGATATGTCTTATCGCATCATCCAATGAACCTACCGTGCGGACACCCATCTGCATGCTCAGCCATTCGGTGTTCCATGTCTCCTCTCCGTCGGAGTGACCGAGAAGGGCCGATGGATAGAAACCTTCGAGTGCCTTGTAAGCCTGCTCGTCGGCATGCAGCTTTACATCCTTGGAGGCCAGAGGAGCCACCAGCTGTGGTAAGTCCTTTAGCCTGTTGACGTTGATGAGCAGACAGTCGAGGGCATTGCACACCGTGCAACGGCGTGTCTTGGCGTTGTCTACAATACGCTGACCTTTCACCAGGTCTCCTGTCTCATCGAAATAACAATGGACGACACCGGCACCGGTCTCTATCACCGGCACCTTGGCTGTGTCGCGGACGAAGGATATAAGTCTTTTGCTTCCGCGAGGAATGCAAAGGTCTACATATCCCACGGCAGTCAGCAACGCTCCCGTGGCCTCGTGGGTCGCAGGCAGAAGTTCTACTACCGACGGGTCTACACCGTTGGCTTTCAGGACGTTATGTATGAGTTCTACCTCTGCGCGGTTGGTGCCGTCGGCTTCTTTTCCGCCTTTCAGAAGGGCGGCGTTGCCACTCTTGAAGCAGAGGGAGAAGACGTCGAACGTAACGTTTGGCCTGGCCTCGAAAATCATTCCGATGACTCCGAACGGTACACTGACACGCTTCAGGTGCAGACCGTTGTCGAGAGTCTTGTCCTTCAGCACCTTTCCTAATGGCGACGGGAGCGTGGCCACATGTCTCATATCTGCTGCTATGCCGTCGAGTCTCTCCGGCGTGAGCAGCAGACGGTCATAGAACGCATAGTCCTTGCCGGCCTTGTCGAGGTCGCCTTTGTTGGCGGCGAGAATGCTGTCCTTGTTTTCCTCTATGGCATCAGCCACAGCGTTGAGTATCTTGTTCCGCTTGTCATCAGTGATGAGTGCGAGGGTCTTCGATGCTTCCTTAACTTTCTTGAATGTATTTTCCAGGGCCATGATAAAAATATACCTTTTATGACTTATATATAATAATGTAGGGCGCAGACTGCGCATCTGTGTGCTCACCGTTATCGGAAGATGCCGTTGCCGGCAATCCCCGATGACTTATTCCATGTACAGATAGTCGTAGTGAATGAGCGGCTTGATGTCGTGTACGCCGATATTCTTCTTGGCCTCCTCGGAAGAATAGCCGCTGCGGCCGATGGCTATGATTGTGCCTGACGGATCTACGACATTCACTATGTCGCCTTCCTCGAAGTCGCCTTCGATGGATGTCACGCCGACGAGCAACAGCGACGTCGCCTTGTCGCTCTCCAGAGCAGTACGTGCTTTCTCGTTGATGTGGACAACACCCTTTGCAAAGCTCTCGCTGTGTGCAATCCACTTCTTGACCTGTGTCGTCGGGTTCGGATTGGGACGGAATTCCGTGTGCATAGTCTGCTGAGGTCTCTCGGCAAGCTGCTGGAGGATGTTGTCAGTCTGACCGTTGGCGATGATAACCTTTATGCCTTCGTCGGCAACCTTCCGGGCTATGTTGGCCTTGGTCATCATTCCGCCGCGGCCGAAGTGGCTCTTGCTGGCCTGGATATATTCGCTGAGGTCACGGTCGTAGTTGACCATCGGGATGACACGCGTGTTCTTGTCGGCCGGATTGCCGTTGAAGATACCGTCTACATTGGTGAGAATGACCAACGTGTCGGCGTCCATCATCGATGCCACGAGTCCTGCAAGCTCATCGTTATCGGTGAACATCAGCTCCGTGACACTCGTCGTGTCGTTCTCGTTGACGATAGGGACGACACCGTTCTCAAGCATCACATTCATGCAGGCCCTTTGGTTGAGATACTCACCTCGTGTGGAGAAGCTCTCCTTCATCGTTAGCACCTGTCCGATGTGGATGCTGTATTCGCGGAAGAGGTCGTAGTAAAGGCCTACGAGCTTCACCTGTCCGAGGGCAGAGAAAAGCTGCCGTTGTGATACACTGTCCAGTTTATGTGCCACTGACAGCTCGTCCCTTCCGGCCGCCATGGAACCTGACGATACGAGGATAACCTCATAGCCGTGGTCTCTGAGCCAGACAGTCTGGTCGACGATTGCCGACATGCGCGTTATATCAAGCTTTCCGTCGGTGCGTGTCAGCACGTTGCTTCCAATCTTTACTACAATTCTCTTCATTTCCTTTTCTCTCAATTCTCCCGTTGAGGAGAGTGTTTGGTTACTTAATTCTCTTTATATTCGTCTACTCCCGGCATGTCTTCTGCCATGAGGATGTTGTCCTGTTGGCACCGGACTGCCGGGAATAGCGACAGTCGTCATTGCTTATGCATATCGTGTTCCCTTATCTCCACACGTCTTATCTTGCCGGAGATGGTTTTCGGGAGCTCGTCGACAAACTCTATGCGGCGCGGGTATTTGTACGGGGCCGTCTCATGCTTCACATGCTCCTGCAGCTCCTTGACCAGTGCGTCGCCGGCTTTGTCCTTGTAGTCCTTCGACAGGACAACGGTGGCTTTGACTATCATGCCGCGTATAGGATCGGGGACACCGGTTACGGCACATTCCACCACGGCAGGATGGGTCATCAGCGCACTCTCCACCTCGAACGGCCCTATGCGGTAGCCGGAGCTCTTGATGACGTCGTCGGCACGTCCCACAAACCAGTAGTAGCCGTCTTCGTCACGCCATGCCAGGTCGCCGGAGTGATAGAAACCGTCGTGCCAGGCCTTCTTCGTCAGCTCGTCGTCGCGGTAATAGCCCTTGAACAGACCTATAGGCTTGCCGTTGCGGGTGTCGACGCATATCTCGCCTTTCTCGCCGTCCTCACATTCCGTGCCGTCGGCTTTGAGCAGATGGATGTCGTATTGTGGGTTGGGCTTGCCCATGCTTCCCGGCTTCGGCTCTATCCATGGGAAAGTGCCGAGGGTCATCGTCGTCTCGGTTTGTCCGAAGCCTTCGTGCATCTTCAGCCCGGTGAGCTCGTAGAACTTCTCATAGACGGCGGGTTCCAAGGCCTCTCCGGCGGTGGTGCAGTATTTCAGCGCGCTGAGGTCGTATTTGGAGAAGTCCTCCTGTATCATAAACCGGTAGATGGTCGGTGGCGCACAGAAAGATGTAACGTGGTACTTCTCCATTACGCGCATGATTTTCTCCGCCGTGAACTTCTCGTGGTCGAAGACAAAGACGGTTGCTCCTGCGAACCACTGTCCGTAGAGTTTGCCCCATACGGCCTTGCCCCATCCCGTGTCGGCCACGGTAAGGTGTATGCTGTCCGGTCCGAGGTTATGCCAGTAGACACCCGTTGTGAGGTGTCCGAGAGCGTAAAGGAAGTCGTGAGCCACCATCTTAGGCTCACCGCTGGTGCCACTGGTGAAGTACATCAGCATCGTGTCGCCGTTCTCATTGACAAACTGTGGACGACGGAACTCTGGAGCCTGTGGCCATTCGCTGTGCCAGTCGTGGAACCCCTCCGGGATAGGATGCTTCCCGACCTGTGCCATCGAGTTCACTGCCACGAGAACCTTTACCGTCGGACTCGTGGGCATGGCCTTGGTGATCTGTGTGGTGACGTATTCGTCGTTGGCACAGATAATCGCCTTCACCGAGGCGCGTTGGTTACGGTACTCGATGTCCTTTGCTGTCAGCATGTGAGTGGCCGGGATGGCTATTGCCCCTATCTTGCACAGCCCCATCATTGACAGCCACCACTGGTAGTGGCGTTTGAGTATCAGCATCACTTTATCGCCGTGGCCGATGCCAAGACTCTGGAAGTAGGCCGCCGTGCGGTCGGTCTGCTCCTTAAATTCCTTATATGTAGTCCTCACTTCCTCGCCCCGCTCGCTGGTCCAGAGCAGGCATACTTTGTCGGGAGTCTCCTTTGCCCATTCGTCCATGACGTCGTAGGCGAAGTTGAAATTCTCCGGTATCTTGAAGTGAAGGTTATTCTTAAAATCCTCCTCCGAGGTGAATGTTGTCTGAGTTAAAAATCTTTCTATCATAAGGCTTTGCCCTAGTCCCTGGGAAGGGACAATTAGTCTGATTGTCCGCCGCATGAGAGCGGATATCAGGTCATCTTAGTTTATTTTAGCTTTTTGTCTGTTTTTGCTGTCTTCATACTTCCTTCTTCCCATTTTGGTGAGAAGACAATTCAGAAGATTATTGCCAGGAAGGTGACGGTCTTACCGTCGAGGGCACGCATGCAGTGAGGCTGCGTGGAGTCGAAGATGATACTGTCGCCCTTGTCGAGGGTGAGCACCTTCTGACCGATGGTCAGCTCCATGCGTCCGCCAAGCACCATGTCGAACTCCTGGCCGGGGTGTGAGTTCTTCTCAAGGAAGGTGTCGTCGGGTTTCGGGTCCACCTTAACGATGAACGGGTCGGCTTTCCTTCCGCGGAAACCACTTGCCAGACTCTGGTATTTGTATGCCTTGCGGCGTTCCACGCTGAGGCCTTTTCCACAGCGTGTGAGGAAATAACTGCTCATGTGGGGCTCTTCTCCGAACATCAGCGCGTCGAGTTCTACGTTGTAGGCTTTTGCTATCTTCTGCAGAGTACTGACCGAGAGCTCTGTCTCTCCGCTCTCCATCAGGTCGTACTTCTCCTTCGTTATGCCACCGGCCTCTGCCACCTCTTCCGGTGTGAGCCCCAGCGACTCGCGAAGTCCTTTAAGCCGTTCGCCTATCTGTTTTATAGCTTCTTCCATAATAATTATTTTTTGTTGCCGACAAAATTACTACTTTTTTATGAGAATTGAAAGATATCTCTTTTCTTTTATAATAATTTCGTTGTTTGCGGACGTGGATTTGCAATGTTATAAAAGTAAAGGTTACATCGTGCAATGCCACAACCAGCAAATCAGTGTTACAGATCTGTTGCCTAAAAGTCGCTATAATGTCATATATAGCAGACGGATTTACATTTTCCAGAAAGCAAATCAGCGGCTTAGAGAAGTCTCTAAGTCGCTGATTTTCAATGTGGACCAGATAGGGCTTGAACCTATGGCCTCCAGATTATGAGGCTGATAGGATGATATTTAATGATTTTTAGCTAAATTAATTAGTACTGATAATCAATTAGTTAGTAAATTTGTGGTCGTTAAAGATAGGGTATAAACCCCTAAATCAAATGCTTTTTGCTTTCCCATTGTTTTCCCGGTTTTTCCGGAAAACATCGGGAAAACATAGACAGACCACAGTATGGGAGACAAGAAATTACAGACCACATTCCGTGATAAAAGAATTAGAGCCCATGGATAAAGACAACAATATCATCAAGCCAATCGGTACCCTTACACCGGATTTACGCAAAGCTGTCGACAATATCAAGCAGGCCATCCTTGAAAGCCAGCTTCGTGCCACCAAGTATGCCAACAGTGTGGAGCTGTCACTGTACTATGGCATCGGACATTACATCTCCGACAACTCAAGAGATGGATATTGGGGAACCAATGCTATTGAGACCATCAGTGAGCAACTACAAAAGGAACTTCCGGGTCTTAGGGGGTATTCTGCTACATCTCTGAAGAGCATGAGACGGTTCTATGAAGTATGGAAAGACGACATAAAGCGTCAAAACAGAGCCTCTGTAAAATCGGCAGCCACGGCGGCCGATTTAGACAATTCTTTGAATGTCAACCCAAATGAGTTAATACCCTTAAATCGGCAGCCATCGGCTGGCGAAATTACAGATTTTAACATCAAAGAATTCTTGTCCCTTAGTTTTACCCACCATATAGAGATAATACGTAAGACCAAGACGTTTGAAGAAAGACTTTTCTACATACATGAAGCTATTGTTGGCCAATGGAACAAGTACAAACTGCGTGATGCATTGAAGGCTGACCTGTACCATCATCAGGGACAACTGCCCAACAATTTTGCCAAGACCGTGCCGACCTCACAAGCATTGAAAGCGATACAGATGTTCAAGGACGAGTATCTGCTCGACTTCATGAACGTCGAAGAGCTTGGTGAGCGTGACAAAGAGGATATTGATGAGCGAGTAGTCGAGCAAGCTATCATTCACAACGTGAAGAACTTCATCATGACCTTCGGGAAGGACTTTACGTTTGTTGGCAATCAGTATCATTTGGAGAAGTTCGGCCATGAGCTGTTCCCTGACTTGCTATTCTTCAATAGGGAGTTAGCTGCCCTCGTTTGTGTGGAGTTGAAGCGTGGGGACTTCAAGCCTTCGTATCTCGGTCAGCTTAGTGCCTATCTAAAAGTGCTTGACGACACGGTCAAGAAGCCCTTCGAGAACCCAAGCATAGGTCTGATACTCTGCAAGAGTGCTGACAAGACATTCGTCGAGTATCTCATTCAAGACTATGACCGTCCGATGGGTGTAGCTACCTACAAGTCAAAAGAGGACATCCTTAAAGTCCTGCCGCCAGCCGAGGAGTTGGAGAAACTATTGGAAGGAGACGACAAAGAATAATAATAAACACACCTTCCTCACACATTAACAGAGTAGATAGTGTTAGTGTGTGAGTCTTTTGTAGCTATAAGATTGCACGAAATGGCGGAAAATGACATCTGAACTGAGCTTCGATGTTTTCGCATTGTCTTCTCAAAAACGAAAATCAGCGGTTTAGAGAAGTCTCTAAGTCGCTGATTTCCATTGTGGACCAGATAGGGCTTGAACCTATGGCCTCCAGATTATGAGTCTGTTAAAATACGTTTTTATGAAATTTTATAAGATTTCATGACTTGTTTTATTTGGTTGATATACAATTAATTACTAACTTTGTAACCAAAAGATGCAATCTTATAAAATT